>Ga0315273_10001524_pt1 | contig 26498 bp, 26 predicted proteins | sample YL17G02_0_MG_FD_205753 | JGI IMG/M metagenome (GOLD analysis project Ga0315273, IMG submission 205753) | Sediment microbial communities from Yellowstone Lake, YNP, Wyoming, USA - YL17G02_0 | ecosystem: Environmental > Aquatic > Freshwater > Lake > Sediment | place: USA: Wyoming | collected... | reverse complement strand
GGCCAACGAGGGAAAGATACCGGTGCACATACGGACCCTGCGCGACACCTCCAAGATCCACCCCAAGGTCAGCGACTTCATGGATGAACTCGCCGACTACGAGGACGACCCGCTGGGCTTCGTGGAGTGGGCATTCCCGTGGGGCGAGGGCATGCTCGAGGGCATGGAAGGCCCCGAGCAGTGGCAGGCCGAGCAGCTCATCCGCCTGGGCGAGCGCATCAAGGCCGGTGGCGTCGAGGGCTGTGTCGTCGAGGAGGACACCACCGCGGGCCGCGGGGTCGGGAAGTCGGCCCTGGTGGCGTGGGTCTGCCTGTGGGCCATCAGCACGCATGCCGATACCCGTGGAGTCGTCACGGCGAACACGGACACCCAGCTTCGCACGAAGACCTGGGCCGAACTGGGCAAGTGGTACCAACTCTTCATCGGCCGCCAGATGTTCACCCTGACGGCGACGGCGCTCTACATCAAGGACGACCCCGACCGCGAGAAGACCTGGCGCATCGACGCGATACCCTGGAGCAAGCACAACGCCGAGGCGTTCAACGGCTTGCACAACCAGGGCAAGCGCATGCTCATCATCTTCGACGAGGCCTCGGCGATCGATGACCCCATCTGGGAAGGCACGGATGGCGCGCTGACCGACGGCAAGACGCAGATATTCTGGCTGCGCTACGGCAACCCGACGCGCACCAGCGGCCGCTTCTTCAAGAACTGCAGCCAGCCGCGGCGCAATGTCGTCTCCCGCGTCGACGGCCGCACCGTCCGCTTCACGAACAAGGCCCTGATCGCGGACTGGATTGCGCAGTACGGCGAGGACGGCGACTTCGTGCGGGTGCACGTCAAGGGGATGTTCCCGCGCGCCGGTTTCAGCAACTTCATCAGCCCGGAACTCGTGAACCAGGCCCGGCGGCGCCGGCTGGACCCCACGCTCTACCACGCCTACCAGAAGATCCTGTCGGTCGATCCTGCGCGGTTCGGCGACGACTCCAGCGTCATCACGCTGCGGCAAGGCCTCAAGGTGCACTTTCAGGTGTCCTTGTCGGGGTTCGACGGCCCGGACCTCGCCAGCCGGGTCTTCGAGATCGTGCGCAAAGAGGCGCCAATCGCCTGCATCGCATATGACGCCATCGGCAACGGGGCTGATCTGGACTCGTCGCTGCGAAGAATGCCGGGACTTCCGCCACTGATTGCTGTACAGTGGGGACAGCCGGCCAAAGACTCCAAGCAGTACTTCAACCAGCGGTCAGAATGCTGGGGCAAGATGCGCGAGTTTCTCGAGCACGGTCAAGTCCCCGATGATGACGACCTGACAGACCAGCTCACAAGCCTGGACTACGGATACAGCGGAACCTTCCAGATCCAGCTTCAGTCAAAAAAAGATCAGAAAAAAAATGGAGGAAAGAGTCCTGACAAAGCAGACAGCCTCGCGTTGAGCTTCGTCCCCGAACTGATCGACAGGAAGATCGTCACCGCGAAGGTGCGCCCCGTGACGCGCCGAACAGTCGTATGGAGTAGGTAATGTAGCCACTCACTTCGTTACCGTTGCATAATCCGCGCCATGCCAGCTAATCCCCTAGTCAGACAGTTGGGTCTCCAGCAGACGCTGGAGCGAGACAAGGCGGCTATTCCGGAAGCCCGGGATCTGACACCGGAGGTGATCGAGACGGCGCTTGCAGGCCACGTCAAGCGGGCCTGGCAGCGCAACAAGCTCGCCAAGGTCCGCATCGATGTCAAGATGCTGAGTGACTTGCGCGCCAGGCGCGGGGTCTACAGTGCGGCACAGGTCTCGACCATGCAGGCCGGCAACGGTGGCATGAACATCGTCTGGCACCCGCTGACGGAAGTCAAGTGCCGCGCGGCCTCGGCGTGGATACGCGAGATCGTGCTGCCCGTCGGCGAGCAGCCTTGGGGCGTCGACCCGACGCCGATCCCGGATCTGCCCAAATCGATCAAGGTGGCTGTCGTCAACAAGGCCATCAACGAGGCGCAGCAAGCCCTCGTGCAAGCCGGCCAGAGCGGCGCGGTGATGTCCCGGGACGAGTTCCACGAACTGACGGTACAGATCGGCGAAAAACTGCGCGACGAGGCTGAGACGACGCTCACCAAGGTGGCCGAGAAGCGCGCGAAGCGCATGGAGCGGCAGATTGCCGACCGGCTGGACGAAGGCAACTATGAGCACGCGATGGATTCCTTCGTCGAGGACTTCGTGACATACCCGGCAGCCATCCTCAAGGGGCCGATCTACACCCGGCACCGCACGCTCAAGTGGGGCGCGGGGTTCAAGCCGGTCGTGTCGAACGATCCGCAGCAGACGTGGGAGCGGGTGAGTCCTTTCGACATCTATCCCGCGCCGGTGAGCAAGTCACCGCAGCAGGGCGACTTCATCGAGCGGATTCGCTTCCGCCGCGACGAGCTGTATAACCTGAAGGGCTTGCCCAACTATCAGGACGAGCAGATCGATTCGGCATTGAGGGACTACACCAACGGACACCTCGAGGGCTGGCTGTGGACCGAGAGCGAGCGACAGCGGCTCGAGCAAGAGACGCTCTACATGTGGTTGTCGCCCCCGGGGGTGATCGACGCGCTGAACTACTGGGGCAGCGTGCCGGGGTGGAAACTCATGTCGTGGGGCGTCGCTGGTGACATCGAGGAAACCCGTGAGTATGAGTGCAATGTGCTGCTGTGCGGCCACTACGTGCTCTACGCTGCGATCAACTCCGACCCCCTGCGCCAGCGACCCTACCGCAAGGCCTGCTACGACGAGATCCCCGGAGCCTTCTGGGGGCGCTCAATCCCCGATCTGGCGGCTACCCCCCAGCAGATGTGCAACGCGATCGCCTGCGCCCTTGCAGACAACCTGGCGATAGCCTCCGGGCCGCAAGTCTGGGTGCACGCGGACCGCTTCGCGGACGGCGAGCAGTCGATGGAGATGTTCCCGTGGAAACTCTGGCAGTTGAAGTCAGACCCGACACAGGGAGTAAACCCGGGCATCGGCTTCTTCCAGCCCAACGACAACAGCGAGAAGCTGATGGCGACGCTGGAGCGGTGGGAGATCAGGGCGGATGACTCCACCGGCATCCCGCGCTACACCTACGGCAACGAGCGCGCCGGCGGCAGCGCGGACACGGCCACCGGCCTGTCCATGCTGATGAACAACGCCGCCAAGGGGCTTCGTCGCGCGATCGGCAACATCGACATCAACGTGATCGCGCCCACCATCGGCGACACCTTCACGAACGAGATGCTCTACAACCCGGACGAGAGCATCAAGGGTGACAACATCGTCGTGCCGCGCGGTGCGGCCGCGATCCTGATCCGCGAGAGCGCGCAGCAGCGCCGAATCCAGTTCCTGACCATGACGGCCAACCCGATCGACGCGCAGATCATCACCGCCAAGTACCGTGCCGCGCTGTTGCGTGAGACGGCCGCATCGATGGAACTGCCGGTAGACGAGGTCGTGCCGTCAGACGACGTCATCGACGCCCAGCAGCAAGCGATGGCGCAGTCGCAGCAGCAGATGATCCAGATGCAGCAGGGCGTCGAGCAGGCGAAGATGCAGCACGAGAAGGAACTCGCCAATGCCAAACTGACCAACGAGACGCAGCGCGAGGTGATGAGGTTGCAAACCAAAGCGTCGGAAGGCGACAAGGCCGCGCAGACCACCATCCTTTCCCAGATCGTCAAGGAAGCCGTCGCCGCAGCGCTTGCCACCCAGGCGCAGAACAAGAAGAAGGTCAAGTTCAACTACAGCGATACCGGCGAACTCGCTGGTGCTGAAACAGAGTAGGAAACGCCATGAACAAGCAAGTCCGAGGTGAGTACACGGTATCGCATCTGCGGCCTATCCCCGAAAGGCTGGCTGAATTCATGCCCCTGTGGGAGGCACGTAACGCAGCCACAATGGCCGGCGACAGAGCGGAAGAAGACCGTCTGACAGAAGCCATGCGCGCTCTGCAGTTCGAGGTCAGTCCGTCCGAGACGTTCGAGAATCTGGTTACGAACGTCGGGAAGGACGATCTGCTTGACAAGTACCTGAAGGGCAGCGGCTATACGCAGACGATCCGCATGGGGCTCAAGGGCGCAGGAACCGTTCTGGCCGCAAATACGCAGGCTTCCCACGCTGGCTGGACTGAACGAGGCGGTGCAAACGCGCCGGCGTATACCGGAGACCGCAAGGCAGTGACAATGGGCGCAGCAGCGAGCCAAGTCAGCACCAGCCCGACGCAGGCCTTCGCTATCACTTCCGGCGGGAATGTCGACGGTTGCTTCATCAACAACGGAGGCAGCGCCACGAAGGACGATACTACGGGCATATTGTTCTCGGCTGGAGATTTCACAGGCGGAGCGAAGACTGTCGCCAATCTGGATACCCTGACTGTGGTTTACACCCTGACGGCGGCGTAGTACGCGGTACTCCCGCAGCAACATGAGAAAGCTGGTTCACATCGTGCTGGCCTCCGTCGGCTTCGTATTCTGGTGCGCCGCGATGTGGCTGATGGCGTTCACGACCTGGATTTCCGTGCTCGGAGACAAGGTGTTCCCCGACGCAACGCATGGGAACTGCTGGACGTATGCGCTGCCGCGCTGGTATCTGCACGGTGGCTATCTGCTGGTTCGCAACGCTGATGGGCAGAGGTTTCTCGGGTTCCTGCCGGTCCCTCATGTGGCGTGGGTGAGCCACCTGGGCGATGCGTCGTTGCTTGAACAGTTCGATCCCGTGCGCCGGCAGCATTCATTCTGGATGCCCTGGCACACGATCTACTACCGAGGGCGCGTGAAGACCACAGAGCGCCAACACGACTCGCACTAAATGGCCCTCACTCTCAATCACCAGACTTCCGCCGAGTTCGCGGCCCGGTTCTGGTTGCGCGTGCAGAAGACGTACAAGCGCGGTGAGAAACTGGAATTCTGCCGCCTCGTCTGGTGGGTGTGGAACCAGATCCAACTCGGAAACCTGACGAGCGATCAGGTGCGCCTCTCATTCAATGCCGCCTATGGCCGAAGCCTTAACACCGCTCAATGGAACAGCTTCGTCACTTCGACGCTGATCCCGGCGAAGGACCGTTGGCTGGCAGTTTCAGGGCAGTCTGACCTATGAGCACTATTACGAACGCTGAGACGCTGGAGGCCCGTGTGAGCGGCAGCACGATTAAGTACCTGTTCCGCTTCACGACCAGCAACGGCGAAGTCCACACCCGCCGCGCCTGGGTGCCGAATACTGTTGACGAGACAACTGAGCGCACGGCACGGGGTGAATATCTGATCTACGAACTTGCGGAGGCCGAGGCTATCTCGGTGGTTGGATGACTGCGTATTACGTCAGGGCGGGGACAGCAGGAAACGACAGCGGATCATCATGGGCCAATGCAGCAGAGTCGGTAAATGCTGTCGTGGCCGCAGTAACCGTAGGTTCCGGGGACATTTTCTACGTTCACAACACCCACGCTGCAAACGTAGGGGGTGCGATAACCTGGACTTTTCCAGAAGGGTCTACAGCAGGCGCAGTGCTGGTTCTTTGCGTGGATGGGGGAGATGCTGCTTGGTCTAATCCCGCAGCAATGGGAACTACTGTCGGGACACTGACTACCGGAGCAAGCGAAACGACCGGTGGGAATACTGCTTTTACTATTAACGCATCCAGTAGTGGTGATGCGCGGGCTTTCATCCACGGCATCACGATACAGGCTGGAGCAGGGGCCAGCAGTTCCAGTGCTGACATTATTGTAGGAGGTGCTCCGTTTCAGCAGATCGAATTCGCGCACTGTACGCTTCACACAAACTCAACGAGTGGGCTGGCTTTAATAACACTCGGGGGAACTGCGGGTAATTTCGGCAACAGGTTTATTTTCACCAACTGTACGTTCACATTCGGAGCGACTGGGCAGGCGCTAAACGTAACCGGAGGACGGAAGACATTCGTGAACTGCACGACAGCGGGAACTGCTCCTACGACTTTGTTCGTTCCAACGGCTCTATGCAAGGCAGTTGTCGAGTGTTTTTCGTGCGACTGGTCGGCCTCTACTAACGTAGTTAGCCAGGCACTCACAGGACTGCTGACTTACGCGATGCACAACTGCGTCATTGCGACTCCAGTAACAGGTACTTCCACTAATACATGCGAAGCTGAGTTCATGGCCTGCGATGCCGTCAACGCAAACCCAGGGGCCGGTACGGCAAACATCCTGAACTACTACAGGGAGAACTTCTTCGGCGTAGTCGAGGATGACCAGGATGTCTACCTGACCACCGGAGGAGCGCAAGGCGAGCAGGATGACGGTACGGATACGTCCTACTCGCTGAAGATGAGTCCGAGTGCGGCGGTCACTCAATACTTCCCGCTCTATACACCGTGGATCAGCGTGTTTGTTCCAAGCACCGGATCGAAGACCGTGGCGTTGAAGATCGCAACCACTCGGGCCTCAGCCTTGAACAAAGGTGAGGTGTGGATGGAAGTGGAGTACATGGGCGAGCCTGGGGCTACCGGGACGACACGGGTTGCCAATTCTCCGCACTCGCAGGTTGAGGTTGACGACGACTGTCCGATTGTCAGTGGAACCATCCACCGTGATCCAACTGCTACTGGAACAGGAAGAACGGACACTTCCGAAGCGTGGACGGGCGTAACTGAGACCGAGACGAATACGCTAACCGCAACCGTGTCATGCGACTCGATTGGGTACATTCGTTGCCGTGTTGGACTAGGTTTGTATGCGGCAGGCGCAACGAACCCGATCTACGTCGATCCGAAGATCAGCGTGAGCTAAATGGCTGCGCAGAACCTGATCCCTGGCGTTGGGTTCGTCAACGAATCGGAGACGAAGCAGAACCTGATTCCGGGTGCTGGGTTCGTCAACGAGACGGTGGCGGCTGCTCCAGCCGGCAGCACGATCACCACGGCGACACTGCCGGCTGGGCTAGGCGCTATGGGAAGCGGTCAAACTCGGGCAATCCAGCCTGCTGGCTTGTCGTACATGGGATAGGAGAGCGAAGTGCCCGAACGAATCCCCGCTGGTGTAGCCAAGACGGTCGTCTTCCGAGCGATTTCGTCCACGGATCACTTCACGCCGAAGATCAGCGTAGTTCCCGTCATCACGATCTGGGAGACAGGCGATGGCGCTGCGTTCAAGAATCCAGCTGCTGGAGCACTCACAGCCACGGAGATAGCCAGCGGGTTCTACAAGTTTGCGCTTGGCGCGACTGATGTCAATGTCGTGGGCCCGATGGCCTGGCGGGCTGCCGTCTCAGGCATGGATGACGTGGGCGACGTCTACGAGGTCGTGGCGGCCACCAACGCGGGGTTCTCTGCACTGCCAGACACCGCCTGCACTACGAATGCGTCCCTCATCACGGCAGGTACGGGCACGTCGCAACTGAGCGTTGGCAGCGGACTGGTGACTCTCGCTGCCGTGACGCACACCGGGGCTGTGATCCCGACTGTCACGACGACCACGACCGCAACGAACCTGACGAACGAGCGCGGCAAGTACATGCACGGCGCGGTGTGGATCGGCAGCGTTGCGAACACGAACACTACGATCTACGTTGACGGCATCATGACGAACCCCGTCAGCACGATGGCCGCCGCGCTATCCGTCGCCGGTAACACGGGCCTGCGCAGGTTCTGGGTTCAGGCCGGCGTTACCGCAACCCTGAGCGCCACAGTTGACGGGTACGTGTTCGACGGCTTCGGCTGGAAGCTCGCGCTGGCCGCGCAGAACATCAGCAACTCGGTTTTCAGCAACTGCATCAACGTCACGGGGACAAGCACCAGCACCAGTGCAACGAGCTTCCCGTATTTCATAGATTGCGAGTTCGGAGCGACCGCAACAGTACCTCCAGCGAACTTCAATCACTGCGAGTTCGTAGGCACGCTGACTCTTGGCGCTGCTGGAAACTATGACTTCATCGATTGCGCCAGCATCGTAGCGGGCACGTCCGCGCCGGCCTTTGCGGTGCCGGCGGGGACGGTGAACATCAGCTTCCGCCGATGGTCTGGCGGCATCTCGATCAGCGGCATCACCAGCGCGACGACGATCAGCATCGACGCAGTGAGCGGCGGCACGGTGACCCTGACGGGCGCCGACGGCAACGTCCAGGTCCGGGGGATGGTCGCCATAGACGATCAGCGGACAGGTACGCCGACCCTTGGCAAGACGCAAGTCGTCACTCCCAAGACCATTTGGCAGGATGCTGTTGCTGGCGACTTCACGGCCGCATCGAGCATCGGCAAGGCGCTATTCATTGACGCCGTGCCGGGCGCTACTGGTGGGCACTTCATCGCAGGCACGAATGCCGCGACGACAGTCACCACGGCTCTGACGACCACCTTCACGGGTAACCTGACGGGCAGTGTTGCCACCGTAGCGGCGAATGGGATCACTGCAACGAGCATCGCCGCTGACGCCCTCAACGCGGCGGCCGTGAAGGCAGATGCAGTCACCAAGATCCAGAACGGACTCGCAACGCCGACGAACATCACTGCGGCTGCGGGTATCGCCGTGGCGTCGATCGGGAACAATGTCATCACGGCTGCGTCGGTCAATGCGGCGGCCCTCAACGGCAAGGGCGACTGGAACGTCGGCAAGACCGGCTACGCGCTGACGCAAACATTCCCAGCAAACTTCGCGGATATGACGATCGCCGTCACTACTGGAATCGTGGACGCGAACATCCAGAAGATCAACGATGTAACGATCACCGGCGACGGCCAGCCAGGCACGGAATTCGGAGTCTGAGCCGTGATCATCGGCCGTAACTGGAAGGATATCTGGAAGCCCGTATGGAAGGCTGTTTGGCTGCCCGTCACAGCGGATTCATACGTCACTGAATCCGTATCGCTCACGGACGATCAGGCTGCAGTTGCGACCTTTGCAGCGAGTAACGACGAAACCCTTGCGCTATCGGATGGCCAGACAGTAACCGCAATCTTCTCGGCTGTCGAAGCTGAGTCTGTTGCGCTTGTCGATGAACAGACCGCGAGCGCGGCATTCTCTTCTGCGCAAGATGAGTCTATCGCGCTGATCGACGGGCAGGATGCCACGTCAGCCGCTTCTGTAGAGCAGGTTGGTGAGAGCTTCTCGCTGCACGACGCGCAGACGGCTACAGGCGGCGTAGACGCGGCCACCACCGAGGATCTGCTCGATCCGAAGTACCTCGCGAACCGGAACGTCCGCTTCAAGGCAGTCAACGAGAAGGGGCCGGAAGACCCACTACCGGAAGACATCACGAACATGCCGGACGCGCCCCCACCGGGGCCGCCCAGCACGGCAAAACTCGCACGGGGCCTGAGCCTAGCTGCGAGGGTGTTCGATGCGCCAGAGGTTGAGGCGGAAGCTGCGCCGATAGAAACCACGATGCCGACGGTAGGCTACCGCCGCCCAACCGCGGTAGAACCTACTCCTGCGCTCGAGGAAGACGCACCAGTAGAAGTCGAAAAGGCGTCGGCGGCAGAGGCTGAAGTTGAACCCGCTGCCGTCGAGGACGCTGAGGCTGTTGCGCTACGTGCTTCGCTGGCGGATGCCGTGAAGAACATGCAATCGGCGGCCAAGGATATGCGGGAGGCCACCGTGCAAACACGTGAAATGCTGGACGAGATCCGAGCAACACGGGACACGCAAGCGGCGATCGCCAAGGCGAGTTTGAAGTCTACCAACCAGGCTCGCGCAGCAGCGCTTGCAGCGCGCCTGCTGCTAGAAGATTGACGCAAGCGCTTACTTACAGGGTACACTGCCCACTATGCAGTTGAGCAGCATACAACTAGGTTTTCTGGCCCGGCTCTCAAAGTCACCAGACGGCCGGTTACTGCTCGATATGTTGAAAGCCAGACTGGCAGAACGCGATGCTGCGCTGCGTCGAGTGACCGGTGAAGAGGTTTACCGGAATCAAGGCAGAGCGCTGGAAGTCAGTGAAATCATCGCTGATATCGTCGAAGCCCAGGAAAGGCTTGCCCGCAACCAGCAAACGGCCCACCCGTCGTCCCGGCTGGCTGCGTAACTCGGGAATCGCAGTCCCTGCATCCTGTGCGAACCCCAGTCGCCAATAGGCGGACTTGGATCGTGGAGACCTAAATGCAGGCTACACCAGCCCTGAATGAAACGCGCCTTCCTCGCGCCGTACTGAAAGTGTCCAACGCCATCAAGGCGCACATCGAAGCCCGGAACGAACCGAAGACCGATCCAGCAGACCCGAACGCGCCGCCGATTGAATCGAGCGCAGGGAATGCGAACCCTGTTGAGCCGAAACCCCCGGCAGCAGACCCCCGAGAGAGTGATCCCGCCTACTGGAAGCAGCGCTTCGACGTAACGGCAGGAGTGCTCAGGGCGGAACGCGACGGCCGCAAGGCCGATGCCGAAGGATTTCGTCAGCAGATTCTTGAGTTGCAGGGGCAGATTCAAGCCCTGCAGGCTACGCAGCCGACCGGCGGCACGATCGACCTGGGGCAGTTCTTCACGCCCGAGCAGATCGCGGTGCTGGGCGAGGAAGAAGCTACAGCGATTGCCACTGCAAACCTGACCACGGTGCGCAAGGCCATCTCGGAAGCCGTTGAAGCGGAAATCAAGCCGCTGCGAGAGGCTGCCAAGACAAGCCAAGTGCAACAGGCCAAGGAGCGCAAGGAGAAGTTCACGGACAAGCTCGCGGAGCATGTCCCGAACTACGAGGTGATCGACGCGAGCGACGACTGGAAAGCGTGGTTGGCAGAGGAAGACGAATCGACCGGCGTGGAGCGCCAAGCACTTCTCGATACGCACGTCGGAAAGCTGGATGCCGTGAAGGTGGCCAACATGTTCCGGGCGTACTTGAAGGCGAAGACACCACAGCCACCCCCGCTGACACCGAACGGTACTGGAGCGAATGGCGGCGAGCCGCCATCAGCCCCCCAGAGTGCAGAAGGTCTGTCCGTGCCGACATCGGCAGAGATCAAGGACTTCTACAAACGTGCGGCTCTCAGGAAGGTTACGGACAACGAGCGCGTGCAATTCGAGGCCCGGCTGAAGCTCCGCGCCCCCCGGTAGGGGGTAACGCCTTCCAAGGAGATATCACATGGGCGTTCCCATCGCATCAGGCCTTCCCGACTATGGTCCGGCAGGCCTGACCAACTTCAACCCCGAACTGTATTCGGGCAAGCTGGTCGAGAAGTTCTACAAGACGACCGTGTTCGGCGAGATCGCCAGTACGGACTATGAGGGCGAGATCGCGGGCTACGGCGCGCAGGTCAAGATCCGCACCATCCCTGACGTGACCGTCAGCAACTACATCATCGGTGCCGGCCTGGGTGCGCAGTACCCGACAAGCAACTCGGTGACGCTGGCGATCGACCAGGCCAAGTCGTTTGCGGTGGCACTGTCCACCGTCGACATGCGGCAGTCGGACCTCGACATGGCGGACATCTTCGCCAACGACGGGTCGATTCAGTTGCGCATCGCCGCCGACCAGGACGTCCTCCAGACGATCCCGGCCGACGTGTCTGCGGACAATCAAGGCCCATTTGCCGGCGTGGACTCCACGATCGATCTTGGCGACTCCACGACCCCTGTGTCGGTGAGCAAGACCACTGTGGTCGAGTTCGTCGTCGACTGCGGTACGGTCATGGACGAGCAGAACGTCAGCGACGAAGGCCGCTGGATGGTCGTGCCGCCCTGGTTCGTGGCACTGATCAAGAAGTCCGATCTGCGCATCGCTTCTCTTGCTGGCGACGGGGTTTCGATCCTGCGCAACGGCAAGGTCGGCGAGATCGACAGGTTCACGATCTACCAGTCGCGCAACCTGCTGTCGCAGACCAGTCCCGGGCCCGCGAGCTATGTCATGTTCGGGCACAGCGCCGGCCTGACGTTCGCGTCGCAGATCGTCGAGTGCGAGATGATCAACAACCCGAACGACTTCGGGTACATCGTCCGCGGCTTGATGGTCTTCGGCTTCGAGGTCATCGGCCCGAAGTACGTCGGCACCGCCGTCGTCAGGAAGGCCTGATCGGAGTAGGATGGGGGCTCTTGCCCCCATCCGTCTTTGACCATTCACCGGAGAGTTCACATGAAGACCAGTTCCCCCTACGGCCCCGGCATGGACGTGAAGTCGCCGCCGGACACCATCACGAGCGAGCAATCGAAGGCCGGCGGCAAGGCCAAGGCTCGGTATCCCCACTCGCCCATCTCGACCAACCAGTCCGCTGGTGGCCCGAAGGGCGGCGGCAAGCGGGCCATGGGCCCGACCGACGCAGTCCCGACCGGGGCGTAACCGCCAGGTAGCAAGAGAGCACCGGCGCCTTCCCTGGCGCCGGTTTTCAACTCGCTACGCAGGAGAATCCTATGGCGACCAAGAACCCTTTCGAGAAGTCCGGCAAGGACAAGGAGCCGAAGAAGGCTGGCAAGGAAGGCTCGAAGAAGGAAGAGGCTTTCGACAAAGGCCAGATGAAGGGCAAGAAAGCCCCGCCGTTCGGCAAGAAGTAGCCCCTGATCACCCCGGAGAAACCGATGATCAACGAAGCGCAAGAAACAGCCCTGTCGCAGCACACCCGTCCGCAGCAGGACAAGAAGATTCCTTTTCTCATCAACATCGAGGACGGCCGTCTTGTGCCGAACATGCCGCTGTTGCGGGTGCATCCGAAGTATCGACCGTACCACGGCGTACTGTCGGCATCGCACGCCGATCGCTTGACGTACCTGAAGTCGGAATACCGCGGCTCGGATCGTCCTGTCGTGGACAGTTCGCGGATCAAACCCTTCGACATCGCTGCGGCGACGAAGGAAGAACTGATTGCCTTCGCGGCCAGCGAGTACGGTACAGCCATCGATCCGAGCACCCACGGCAATGCCGTCCGCGTGCAGTTGCGCAAACTGGCGCAAGAGCACGGTGCGCTGAAGATGGATCACAGCCTGGTGTGACATGGCGATCACCACCGAGACCATCTTCGACAGCGTGAGCACCACGCTGCTCGACGTGGCACGGAGTACGTGGTCACACTCGGACCTGGTGGGCTATCTCAACGAGGCGCTACGTGCCACGGCGTTCCTGAAGCCGGACATGTACTCGGTGCAGGGCTTCTTCCCCCTCGTGGTCGGCATTGCGCAGGAACTGCCGGACGGCGGCATTGCGCTGATCGACGTCACCGACAACGAAGTCAGCGGCCGCGCGGTCACACCGTGCGACCTGTCGATCCTGCAGCAGGAGAACCGCTTCTGGCCGGCGGCCACGCAAGAGGTCGACGTCGAGAACTATGCGGCGGATCCACGCACGCCGCGGCGCTACTACGTGTTCCCGCCCAACGACGGCACGGGGAGTGTCCGAATCACCTACGGTGCAGTACCGCTCGAACTCACGGGGTCAAGTGGCGAGACTCTGCCGGTGCCAGATTCATACCAGAGCTCGCTGACAAACTTCGTGCTGGCCAAGTGCTACGGCAAGAACAGCAAGAGGCAGGATCTGACGAAGTACGCCGGCTACATGAACGACTGGCGCATGTCGCTCGGCCTGAAGAGCCAGGCGCAGGTCGCGGTGGCGCCCAAGCTGTCGCAGACACCGGGGGTCACGTGACCAGCCAAGTCAACGTCTTCGACCAACTGGCGCCTGTCGCCCTTGTTGCGCGCCGATGCCCCAGCACGACACTCAGACGGGCCTACGTGAAGGCGATGCGCGACTGGTGTGCCGAGACCCGCTGGCTGCGCGTGAACATCCCTGGAGCCACCGTAGCGGGGCAGCAGACCTACAGCTTGGGCAGCGACACCTACACGGAGATCATCGCGATTGCCGCGATGGGTGGAACGGATACCTCGGGCACCGTGCCGGACCAGTTCTCAATCTACCCGACAGACCCGACAACGTGGAACCCCAATGTCCCCACGTCGCGCCCGAGCAAGTACTCCTATATCCCCGAGGGGCAGTTCTCGCTCTTCCAGATCCCCGACAAGATATACACGCTCAGGGTGACGGCGGTTCTTCAGCCGAAGGATAGCGTCGCGCAGATACCGTCCGAGCCGCTGAAGAAGTACAGTACCGGCATCGAGGCCGGCGCGCTGATGCACCTTCTGCGGATGCCCGGCGAGCCGTGGACCGACCAGAAGATGTCGATGCACTACGAGTCGATCTGGAACTCCGCGATCAGCAACGGCAAGGCTGAGGTCGCACGCAACTACAACAGCGGGTCGCAGCGCGTCAGGCCGCGGGCCTTCGTCTTGGGGAGGTAGCGATGACTTACGGCGTCACCCCCGTCCTGGGCTTTCCCCCGCCGCTCACAGAGGACTTCCCGAACTACATCCAGTTCCAGTGGAACGGAGTGGATTTGGGCGCGCCGAATGCGGACACGATCAACTTCGTGGGCGCCGGCTTCACGCTGGTCCGCGGCGGTTCCGGGGTGGACGACAACACGATCACGATCACCTTGGGCTGAGTCGTGACCTACGCGATCGTTCCCATTGCGGGATTCCCGGTCGCATCTGCAGCAACCTTCCCCCCGATACCGGTTCGCGTGATCAACTTCACGGGGGCAGGCTTCGTCTGCTCGAGGGGTACGGGTGAGCAGGCGAACGTGATCACGGTCGAGATGCGGCCGGTGTCGATCGCATACGTCGAGGAAACCATACGCGTATCGGATGATTACTGGTCGTCGTAACCTATGAACATCCTGCACGACGGCAACGAGATCGCGCCATCCGGGCCTGCGCCAGACTACAGCACGGAGTACGCGATCGTGCCTGTTGCACGTCTGCCCGAGCCCGCGGCGGCCTTCCCGCTGTACTTGCAGTGGCAGGACGAGGGCGTCGATCTTGGCGACCGCAACGTGCGTGTCGTGAACATCGTGACGAGTCCCGCGTTCAGTGTCTCCCGAGGTACGGGAGAAAAGGCCAACGTCATCACTATCGCTCAAGTAAATATCCCCCCGGTTTTGTTTGTGTGCTCACGCGGTCCTGTGTGGGCGGCAACCGTCATACCTAATGCAGAGAGCCTTAACTGTATGGCATACGGTAACGGGCTATTCGTAGCTGGAGGAATAATCCAGTCCGCGGCGCATCCGTGTGCAGTCTGGTCCGGTGATGGAGGCGTTACTTGGAACGAGTCGTCTACAGCATTCGGCTCCGAGTCTGGGTACGGGTTCCGCCCACTATCGATGGCATACGGTAATGGAGTGTGGCTCGCCGGGATGAACGCAATCGATGGATGGAAATCTACAGACGGGAAAACATGGACTAAGATTGGAAACCCACACATCCTTGTGCAGGGGGCATACGGTGGGGTTAGTAACTTTGTTTTTATGTCTAGTTTTGTCAGCGCTACGTGTTACACAACCACGAGCGGAACGTTTACTGCTCGAACCCTCCCGGCAAGCGGGAGTTGGACAGTAGTAGGCTCGAATGGCAGCGGTAAGTTTATTGCTGCTAGAGGTGATAGTTCTGCTGATACAGCAGTAAGTAATAACGATGGCGTAACTTGGTCTGCTAGCGGAGCATTACCGTTCATCACTTGTTCTACAATAGCATACGGTAACGGAATTTGGGTAGCAGTCCCGTTTGCTACTGACACTAGAGTTGCATATTCAATCGATGGCGGGGCTTCATGGCACTACTCAAATACCGTATATGCGCCGGGTACTGTGTGGCGGCGTGTGCGTTTCTTGCAGGGGATGTTCCTTTTAACTGACGTCGGCGGAACCCACAATTTCAATTCTGCTGATGGAATTACGTGGTCGGCTACGGGAAGTAACGTATCGATGCCCTCCTACTTTATAGACTGGGATGGCGATAATTTAGGTAACTACGCGGCTATCGGTGTAGGCGGAAGTGACACCACGGTAGCAAACTACGGAATCTGCCGACCATGAAACGAGCCATCGACTCCTTCCGCGGTGAAGCCCCCCGGCTCACCCCGCGCGCCCTGCCGGACAACGCTGCGCAGGAGGCTGTGAACTGCCGCCTGCTGACGGGTGACCTCACTGCGTGGCGTCAGTTCTCGAACGTGCTCGCGCTCTCGCGCACGGGGCCCGTCCAGTCGATCTTCCTGCTGCACGATGTCTGGTTGTCGTCGGACAGCGACCTGAACTATGCTCGCGGCGCGATCCCGGGAGACACGACGTACCGGACGTACATCACGGGCATGGATGTGCCGCGCTTCACGAACTATTCCCTGGCGACATCCAGCGGCAGTTCGGCGTATCCGGTCATCACGCGGCCGCTGGGCGTACCGAGTCCACAAGACGTGCCGGGAGCTGTGCCAGGACTCGACCCGACACCGACGTCGTTCTCTATCAATCCACCAGTTGACGAGGGGAACCAGCTAGCATCTAACTGGGTTACTTCCGCCTTCGCGACAGGCGGTGGGTTGTACTCAGAAGCGGCGCAAGACGCAGGGGTCGGAAACCCCGCACCAAGCTACCGTCTCAGCTATGACGAGGTTCACAACCCGAACCAAGGCCCCTATGCGTATCGGAACTTCGGGGTAGGCGCATCTCAAATACTGCAAGCCAGCACGGACTTCATGTTCGGTGGCTCGACAGACGTGAAGCAGGCGTCACTCATTGTTGGCGCGTCAGTGGCAGGCGCCGGGGTTGCAGTGAGGGTCCACCAAGGCGTATTGTCGATCTTGACAACGACGGCTTGGGATTGCCTGTACGGGGTTTCGGTTTCAGCGTCCGCGCCGGCGGTATCACTAAGCGCTGCTGTCTGGTACACGATGACGATTCAGGCGGTGATCAACAGCGACAGCACGCAGACGATCACGGTTGCGCTGTACCAAGGCAGCGGGCAGCTCCAGACCCTGACAGTGACAGTGAGCGCTGCGCGCGGCGATTACTGCGGCGTAGCGAATGCCATCCCGGATGACGCGGCAACCCAGTACATCACCTACTACGACAACATCCATGTCCAAGCCGGCGGGGCGTCGAGCTACGTGCCGGCCACGATTGCGACCAGCTACGTCTACACCTATGTCAACGACATCGGCGAGGAGAGCGGCCCGAGCCTCCCTAGCGATACCGTTGTGCGTGTGGATGGGGTGAGCGTCACAGTCACCACGGCGTCTTCGCTGCCTTCTGGCATAGATAGTTCGTATGGCATCGTGACGAAACGGATCTACCGCGCTGCGACGGGCAACACCGGAACCGCGTTCCTCTTCGTTGCAGAGATCGCGCTGTCGACTGCAGACTACGTTGACGCGCTCAAAGACGCACAGTTGGGTGAAGTGCTGCAGTCGGCCGACTGGACGCTGCCGCCAGATGATCTGCGCGGCATCCTGGCGCTGCCGAACGGTGTGATGGCAGGCTTCAGCAAGAATCAACTTTGCCTGTCCTCGCAGAACAATCCGCACGCGTGGCCAATCGGAAATCGGCTCACTACCGACACCGACATCATCGGTATAGGTAACGTCGACACGACCGTCGTTATCGGAACGAAAAGTTTCGTGTATATCGCCAGCGGCACAGACCCTGCGGCGTACAGCATGAGCAAGTTCGAGATCCCGCAAGCTGCGTCGAGCAAGAACAGCTTCGCGTACCTGGCCAACATCGGTGTCGTGTTCGCAGGGCCCGATGGTCTCATGGCGGTGCAAGGCGTCGGCCAGGTGAAGAACCTGACCGAAAGCGTGTTCACCCGCGAGCAGTGGCAGGCGCTGGGCCCCAGCAGCATGAGGTCCGTCTCGTATAACGACATCTACTTCCTCTTCTGGAACTTCGGATCGAACAGAGGGTGCTACGCCATCGACATGAAGGCGAACGGGTTCGGCATCGTGACGATGGCGTTTCACGCCTGCGCGGCCTACGTGGATCCGATCGAAGACAAGATGTACCTGGTGCTCGACGAGAACAATGAGCCGGACGACCCTTCGCTCGCCCACAGCCCGAGTTCGCAACCGACAGTCAATGGGCACACGATCGCGTTGTTCGAGGGCAATCCAACAGTACTGATGACCTACAGGTATCGCAGCAAGCTGTGGTTGCTTGAGCGTCCGGCGTGGTTCCAGATGGCCCAAGTTCGAGCAGGAGACTACGACAACCTGCTGTTGCGTGTGTACGGGGATGGCGTACAGTTGGATGAGGTACTGATCGCTGGCGAGACTGAGTTCACGCTGAGGGAAGCGGACAGTTACACCGAGTTTGAACTCGAATTCATGGGCACTTCAACGGTGCGCAGTACACAGGCGGCCGAGGACGTCACGGAGTTGGCATGAGCCTCGGTGCCCCTTCGATCACCACGCCGAATCAGGTCGATTTGCGGGCGCTTCAGTCCGCGGTCATCAACACGCGGCGTCGAATCGAGATCATCGAGGGGCTGATCAACTCGCTGTCTACAAGCAGCGGGACGTCCAGCACCACAGCGGCAATTCTTGCCGCGTTGCAAGCGCAGATCGCCGCCATACCGGCTCCTGAAGCTGCGAATGCGGCGTTGACAGCACTGATGGCGGGGGGAGATGGTCTGGTCGTGCACAGCGGCGCAGCACTTATCGTCCGCACGCTGCAGGCCGGGGCCAACATCACGATAACCTACCCGGATGGCGTACTCGGAAACCCGCTGATTGCGGCAACAGTTCCGACTGATCTTGATGGGATGCTATACGACGATACAGGCCGGGTATTCTTGACAGACGCCGGCCGCGAAATCTTCACCGGAGCCTGACATGCCGACCATTCACGGATTACCGACACAGAGCGGCGGCCTCAATGGCGACGAGAGTGTCCCTGTTCAGACGGCGAGTGGTCTGACCATCCAGACAACGACGCGTGCTATCGCTGACCTCGCTGGAATCGTAGACCTGAGCGCCGGCGTTACCGGGCTGCTGCCGGTCATTCACGGCGGTACGGGTCTGGCTACGCTCACCGCCAACAACGTGATGCTGGGCAACGCAACTGGAACGCCCACTTTCGTGGCACCGGGCACGACGGGAAATGTGCTCACGTCGAACGGAACGACATGGGCGTCTACACCCCCAGATGCCGTAGAACCCGTATTGATTCAGGTGGCGTGCAGCGATGAGACGACCGCGCTGACGACCGGCGTGGCGAAGGTCACCTTTCGTGCGCCCTACGCTTTTACGCTCACCGCGGTTCGGGCTTCAGTTACGACAGCGCCTACCGGCGGCACGCTGCTGACAGTGGACGTCAATGAGAGTGGAACTTCCGTGATATCGACGAAGCTGACCTTCGACGCGTCGGAAAAGACGACGGTGACCGCAGCCACGCCTCCAGTTATCAGCGATTCAGCGATTGCGGATGATGCAGAGATAACCGTCGACATCGATGCCGTCGGATCGACTATTGCGGGTGCCGGTCTCAAGGTCACGTTGATAGGGACCAAGCCGTGATTATCGATCCGTATATGTTCGTAGGTGCCACTGCGGGGTACTTAGACCCGTTTTGGCCAACGTCTCTCTACAGCATGCGTAAGCGCAAGTCTGATTATGCTGGCTTTTGTGTGAAGGTTCGGAATACTTCAACCAATACTGAAACGAACGTAGGTTTTGACGCTAATGGGTGGTGTGATACCAGCACATTGCACTCCTTGATTACCGGTGGGGAGGGGCTGGCCGTAGTAACGTGGTATGACCAATCAGGCAGTGGAAAGGATGCAACTCAAGCTACTGCCAATTTTCAACCGATAATGGCTGTAGGGGGATCGCTGCTTCTGTTTCACGGACACCCCTGTATGGACTTCCCTAACGATGACGTATTCTTAACCGCGGCGTCAGATGCAGTGTTTGGATTTGGCACAGCTCCGTGGACGGTGGAAGTTTTTCTGCATACTAACGGGCTCCAAACAACGCACTTTAACTCGGTTGTAGATTTTAGACCCAGTGTTAGCACGCCGCACGCTTGCGGAATAAACAGTCCCGTTCCACACCATATTTCTTGGTTTAACGGAACATCTGTTATCGGAGATACGGGGGCGTCGATCGTTGACACGACAGACTACAGTTTAGCGTGGTCTTCACCCGCCACCACGGGGAATTTACTTCAGTTTGTCAACGGTAACCAGGAAAGTTCAAACTCTACTGCCGTCGACTTACAGGCCACCAGAGCTATGACAATAGGGAATTCATCTTTTAGAACCTGTCGCATATCTGCTCTATTTGGTGAAGTTGCTATCTGCAAGGGAACGCAGAAATACAGCGGATCTTTCACCCCCCGTTCGTATGCGTGATTGAACCGTGATCTCCAACACCGCATTCACCATCGAGGAGCCGCGCTTCATCGGGCACGCCTGCGCCAATCTGCGCCCCGGCATCGCGACCGCTTCCGAAATCAGGGAACTTGAGGCAAAATGCGCCGCAGAGCAAGTAATGTGCGTGGCGTGCGAGGACGGGATGCTCGTCTTCGACCTCCGCTACCACGGGGACGCTCTTGAGCTTTTCGTGTGGCTAGGCGTGGCCTTCAGGCACGGCGCATACGAGAGGCAGGACGCCGAACTCGATCACATCGCGTTCGATCTGGGCGCCAGCCAAATTGCCTTCCAGTCAAGGCGCAGAGGTTGGGGACGACGGCTCAGGCCAGCATGGCACCGTCGCGGATCGGACGAGTTCGTGAGGGCGACACGATGAGTGGCGGAAAAGGGCAGATCGCGGAGACCCCGCAACAGCGAGCTCAGGTCGAGCACGCCATGAACCTCATGGCGGACTACAAGCAGCGCTGGCTTCCCGTCCAGCAGCGCTTGTCGGAGCAGATTCAGTCGATGGGCAAGCCGGGTTCCCAAGAGCGTCTCGGCGCCACCGGACGCGCGACCACCGACAACGCGATCGCGTTCGACGCTGCGCAGAAGAAGGTGGAGTCCGCTCGCACCAATGCTGGCGCGATGCCTGGATCCGGCAGCTTCGACATGGCTGCCACGGGGGTCGGCGAAGACAAAGCCAAGTCTCGCGGACTGGGCATCACGATGGCTGACCAGCAGGTCGATGACGCCTACACCAAGGGACTCGCCTCTCTCATGGCGACGGGCCGCGGCGAGCGCGTGCAGGTCGGCAACCAGTTGGCCGAGCAGGCGTCGATGAGTGGCGCGCAGGCAGCGTCGGACGCATCGATAGCGGCGCAGACTCGGGCGACTCAGGTTGGCTTGGGAGCGCAGTTCGCCGGCTATGGGATGCAGCAGGGGTTCAAGGCTTTAGGCCAGCCATCAGCGCCCACAGGTTTTGGCTCGGTTCCGGGAGGCTACACCGGTCCCGATGGGTCTCGGGTGAACAACCCGTCTGCTTGGGCAGGAGGCTGACATGGTCGATCCTCTCTCCTATGTCACGCCAGCAGTCGCTGGCGGTGGCAGCAATAACGTCCTGAAGGGGTTGACTGGCGCGATCATCCCCAGTGCTTTCGGCAAAAAGAGTTCGCAGCCCGAAGGCACGAACAACATCTACGGCGTCAACACGTCGTCGAAGACCTACGCCGGCGACACCTACGCGGCGCTCACACGCGACCAGTGGGCGACCTACGTCAGCACCTTCGTGCCGATCGAGAACCAGTTGATCAAGTACGCCACGGATCCCGCCGTGGCGACGACAGCGATGGCACAGGCCAGCACTAACGTCAACGACTCGTTCAATGCGCAGCAAGGGGCTACAGCGCGCCACCTGGCGGGCCTGGGTGTCACGTTGACCCCCGAGCAGCAGCAGGCGCAGCAGAAGTCCTATGGCCTGAGCAAATCACTCGCCGACGTGGGTGCGCAGAACATGGCGGGTCTGATCACAAGGAACCGGCAGTCCTCGATCCTTGGGAATCCCGCCCCGATCGCTGGTCAGAACATGGGAGGCTGACATGCCCAACTTCGCACCTCGAGGTGGCTTCGGCGGTGAAGGCTACGGCATCGGCGCATCGCTGGCCAGCTACGGCACTGACCAGAAGCGGCAGGCGATGCTCGAACTGGGCAGTGCGGCCGAACAAGAAAACAAGCGCAAGATCGCGAACGAGCAGAACGCGCAGGCCGAGAAGCAGGGCAAGATCCAGTTGGGCTCGACGCTGGGCGCGATGGGCGGCATGGCGATGGGCGCCAGCTACGGCACCGCTGGCGGCCCGATCGGCGCCCTGATCGGCGGTGCGCTCGGTGCGCTGGCCGGCGGCCTGTTCAGCCACTGAGGAACCAACATGGCCGGCATCTACAACGCAGCGGTACAGGGGATCGAGTCCGGCTTCGGCATGGGCTTGAAGGCCGACGCCGAGGCGGACGCACGTCGGCGGACAGACATCGCCGATCGCCGGCAGCAGGCGCAGGATGCGGCCGCCCAACGGCACCAGACGTTCCTCGAGAAGACTACCGGAGAAGCCAACGAGCGTGCCAACGTCGAGTTCGGGATGAAGGCCGCGTCGGCGGAGTTGGAGGATGTGGAAAAAGAAGCCGCTATGCTTGAAGCCGGTGGCGGCACGCTCACTCCTGAACTGGGCTCCAGACATGCGCAGGCGCTCAAGATCGCGCAGGGTTGGCGGCAACAGCAGAGGGATATGGCAGCACGGCTGCTCAACGGTGATATTCAGATCAATCAGGTATCGGGGGCTGATCTGGCCCGGATGCGCGCAGCCATGACGGGGATGAAGGACGAAGAGTGGGCGCAAGTTCCACAGGCCATCAAGGACGCGAACACCGCGCTTTCATCGAACAACATGCCGTTGGCCCTGCGGTCGCTCAACGTGCTGATGACACCAGAACTCAAGCGCGGCATCGGTCAGCCCAGCGCGCATGGCGGCAACATCGTTTCCAAGAGCATCGTCGACGCCGTTCCCGCGCTGGCGCAGAACGGGGCTGAAGGCGACCCCGATCAAATGCTTCCTATCGTTCGGGTCGTCACAGACCAGATCGGCCCCGACGGACAGAACCTGCACTATGACGCCCCAATGACCGATGACGGCAGCGTAGAGGGCAAGATCGTTCCGATCAGCATCCAGCAGGCCATCGAGCGTATGCGGCACATGTCCACTCTCGATACGGCGTTCGGGCACCCGGGACTGGCCGCCAAGCTGGCTGCTGGCAGCAAGGAAACAAAGGCTGAGAACGACGCCAACCTTGATCGACTGCGGGCTATCGCCACAACGCGGGGCGCCGGTTTGAAGATGGATCAGACAACGGCGAAGATGACGGCCATTCATCGGTACGCGGTCGAGAACGGTATGACGGATGCGGATGCCGCCCTGAAGATGCAAGACATGGGCGTCTTCCCAGGCGCCCCGAAGCGCACGACCGCGCTGCAAGATGAAGCTACCCGGGCGAACATCGACGTTCTCAAGGCACGCGCTGACGTACTGTGGAAGACACCGCCAAAGGCTGCGAGCGGTGGGGTACTGCTGCCGGGGGCTGACTTCACGAAGACCGGGCAAGAGTTTCTTGCCACGCTCGAGCCCCAAGACCAGACCACAGTACGGTCTATCGTGGAAGGGCGGTCGAAAATGGAGAACGTCAGCGTCAGAAACGGAAGGCGTGAAGCAATCACCGCCGCTGTTGCGCAGTTCGACGCGGGCTACAACCAGCAAGACTACACGACGAAGCTAGGGGTCCGCAAGGACTTCACGTCTGGCGTCGCCGCGCGCAACGTCACTGCCATCAACACAGCCATCGGTCACTTGGCTTCCTTGCAGGATCTCTTCGAGGCGCAGAAGAACAACGATATCAAGAAGGTCAACGCTGTCCTAAATACAGTCGCCAGCGAACTTGGAGACCCAAGGGTCAACAACGTCGATCTTGCTCGGACGGCTGTTGGTGACGAACTGATGCGCGTGTTCCGTCAGGTCGGTGCGTCGGAGATCGAAGCTCGCAACTGGCAAGAAAAGTTCAATTCCAACCTGTCGCCAGCAGCACAGAAAGGGGCGCTGGCTACTGCTGCCGATCTGTTGGCCTCCCGTATCGACGCGCTTGACGATCAGTGGAAGCGCGGGATGGGGACCACTACAGGCTACCCGAACCTGCTGTCCCCGAAGTCTCGCACGGTGGTCGATGACCTTATTCCGGGCCGTCTGGCGCCGCCGGCGCCCACAGGCCCAGTGCAATCCGGCGCGGCCGCAGCGGCTCGCGCGGCACCGGAGTCGCGTGTCTCGCCGAGTGATCAGGCGAACAGAAACAGTGAGTCGGTCCGGATTCTCGATGATGAGACCGCCGCGGCCAATCAACGTCTGGCCGAAGCACAGAAGAATCTGGCCGGTGTTTCCCCCTCGCTGAACAGTGAACAGCGCAAGCCCTTTGAATCTGCCGTGGAGCGTGCCACCAGTGACATCGCTGCACTCAAGCGAGAGCGCGCGAGGGCCGGCCCTGTCGGCACAGCGCTGAACGCCGTATCTGCGCCCGCGCCCGCCGCTGCTGCGTCGGTAGCACTGCCGCCCGCCGCGCTCGCTCAACTCAAGGAGAATCAGGTCACGACGTTTGGGAATAAGCAACGCTGGACGCTGAAGAACGGGCAACCAGTACAGGTGCAGTAATGGCCGCTTCCGAGTGGGATGTCGTCGAGGAGAAGCCGGTATCCGACTGGGATGTCGTCTCGACCGCGCCAGTCGCTGCCCCCGCTGTCCGTGTGAAACCCGGCTTGCCCGGCACGGGCTGGCAGGTTCCCGTTGCGCCTGGCGCGCGGACATCGCCGACGCCCCCGCCCGAGTTCAACGTCGGGCAGAAGGTCGAAGGTGCAGTACAGGCCGCGCTGAGTGTCGCCACGGGCATCACCAACTTCCTGCCTGGAATTGCTGCCGGGGGACTCGAAGCGCTGGCAACGGGGGCCGGGGAACTGACGGGTCGCGTAACGACGATGATCGACCGCCAGTCACGCAACGTCCCGAAAAACGCAGAACTTCCGCCACTCACTAGCGGGGAGGGGGTCGTCGCCAATAGACTCAGCAAGGTCACCTACCAGCCCCCGTCGCAGTACGGGCAGCAACTGCTCGAACAGTACGTCAACCCGGTGATGGAACAGTTGCCGGCGGTGGCGGGGTTGGCTGGTGTCCGGCATTTCGGCCCCGAGGGCGGCATGGCCCCAGCGCTGCAAGCCGTCAGCGATGTCGGCCGGCGCGCTGCCGAGAAGACCGGCGATATCGTGCTGCCCGAACTCAGCAAGACAAACCTGAAGCATGTGCAGGCTGCAACCGAAGCTGGCATCCCGGTCAGCCCGCATCAGTTGGCTGGCAATGCCGGCATCGGCAACCGGTTCCTGAAACTGCTGGGCGAAGGCGCTGAAGCTGTCCCCCTGGCCGGCGGCGCGTCGTTGAACAAGGCCCGTCGTGAAGGTTTCAGCAAGCGGCTCTCGAAACTGATCGACCCAAACACAGACGCTACCGTTCTGGATTCCGATACGTTTGCCAATCTGCAGGACGCTGCGGGCGCCCGCATCGGAGAGATTGCTGCCCGCACGGACGTGCCCTATGAGACCTTCGGGGATCTGGCCCGCGCAGCCCGCCACGACACGCCAGACGTGCAGGGCGTCGTCGCGTCATGGGCGGCTGATCTGAAGACCGCAGCCGACCAGAACGGTGGGGTTGTGCCGGGGACCACGTTGCGCAAACTGCGTACCGAGATCCAGACGCAGGAGCGCGCTGCACGAGGAGCCAAAGGCGACCTTGCCAATGCGCTCGACCGGGTGGTGAAGCAACTGGACGATGCGCTGGCAGAACATGCCCCAGAAGGTGACATGCCTGCGCTGCTTGCTGCGCGCAAGTCCTATGCCATCAGCAAGACCCTGCAACCCCTACTGTCACGTTTTCCGAACGGAGACTTCCCGCCCGCGGCGCTGAAGTCCGTTGTCACGAACACGCTGGCCAAGAAGAACCGGATGGCCCGGGGAGATGCCGGCGAGGTCGGGGACTACGCGCGCCTGGGGCAGGAGATCCTCAAGGAGATGCCCAGTTCGCTGACGGCAGAGCGGGGGATGGTCTACCGTGCGGGCCAACTCATCGCCGGCGCCGGCGCGGCCAATGTGAGCCTTCCCGCCACGGCAGGCATCTGGGCGGGTTCTGGACTCTACAACCTGGCGGGGCCGCGCTTCGTCAAGTGGTTGGCTGAACGGCAGGCAAAGCGCGAAGCGCCGGTGCCCAAAGGTCCAGAAGTTCCGCCGACGATGGGTGAAGGGTTTGAGGGGATCCCTCAACCTCGTGGCGGCCGGCCGCCGCCGCCAACGCTGGCCGGCGAGGAACTGACTCCAAACTGGGAAACGACCCCCGGCGCCGGCGGCGCGCCGCCCCCCGCTGGCATCGAGCCAACGGGCCTGGTGCGCGCTGTCGGCGAGCCGACGGCGACGACCGGGTCTCCGACGGACATGCGGACGCGCGGCGGCCAGCAGATCCCGCCTGTCCCTGGCCGCCCAGGCCTGCCCGAGGCAATGGTCACGGGCGCGCCGGCGGAGGTGTCACCAAACGCGCCGACGAACGCCGCGATGCTGACGCCTGAGGCTGTCTTGGCCCGCCGCCAGCAGGCTCAAGCCCAAACCGAAGCTGCGGCCGCGCAGGAGCGCACACAGCCTGTTCCGGCCGGCAAGGCTACGGAGATCACCCCGCAGGTCATTGAGCCTGCTAAGGCCCCGCCTGAGCCCGCGCCTGAGCCCCTTCCGGTTGGCGAGACCAAGGTCACGCCCATCGGCGC
>Ga0315273_10001523_pt1 | contig 26508 bp, 24 predicted proteins | sample YL17G02_0_MG_FD_205753 | JGI IMG/M metagenome (GOLD analysis project Ga0315273, IMG submission 205753) | Sediment microbial communities from Yellowstone Lake, YNP, Wyoming, USA - YL17G02_0 | ecosystem: Environmental > Aquatic > Freshwater > Lake > Sediment | place: USA: Wyoming | collected... | reverse complement strand
GATTGCGGATCGACGAGGGCGACTTTCGCTTCGGAATTGGCCAGCCGGTAGGCGAGCGCCTCGGGCCCGAACAGAAACGACAGCGGCACGGCGATGGCGCCGAGCTGATAGACCGCCAGGTGCGCGATGACGGTCTCCGGCCGCTGCGGCAGGATCAGCGCGACCTTGTCGCCGCGGCCGACGCCCTGCGCCGCCAGCGCGTTGGCAAGGCGGTTCGCCTGCTGTTGCAGATCCCAGAACGTGTACGCCGCGGTGGCGCCGGATTCGTCTTCCCAGTAGAGCGCGAAGCGCGCGCGGTCCTCGGCCCAGCGCCCGCAGCACGCGTCGGCGATGTTGAACCGTTCGGGGACTTCCCACCGGTGCGCGGCACGGATTTCGGCATAGCGGTCGGTGCTCATGCCGTCGATGATCACCCAAAGTGTCGTGCCGGGCAACGCGCCGTCCCACTGCGGCGAACAGGCGACGAAGCCCTCCCGTGGAGCGCATGCCGGCAGCGGGCTCTGGCACGCTGTGTGCGTCAGAGTTGCTGCATACCAACTGTATATGACAAAGGCATTGACGCGACTGCGGGATTCGCGTCCGGGACGACAGGCCGCGGCACGCAATCCCCGGCCGGCGGCCGCGAACTCGAGGCGCTCCCGCACCAAGTGACCAATTGCGGTAGGGACCGACGATTATGGGCATCATGGTCAAGGGACACGTTCCCGACAATGCACCGCTGCCGGTGCTTCCCCTCGACTTCGACGGGATCGCCGACCGACGCAGTGACCTGCACATCCGCGAGGTGGTGCGCGTGACCGGCCTGCGCCGCGAACAGCTTTACATGTGGCAACGCCGGTACGGGTTCCCGTCTCCGCTGCGCGATCCCTACGGCGATCGGGTCTATCCGCCCGATCAGGTGGCCCGGTTGAAGCTGATCAAGCAGCTGCTGTCCGAAGGCTGGCGGGCGGGCGCGGTCGTCCCGCTCGCGGATTCGGCGCTGCAGTCGATGCTCGGCCTGGCGGTCGCCGGCGCGGCGAAGCTGCCCGACGACATCGACCACGCGGTCGAACTGCTGGCCCGGCACCGGATCGGCGAGCTGCAGAATCACCTGTCGAAACTGCTCGTCGGGCAGGGCTTGCGCCGGTTCCTCGAACAGACGCTGGTCCCGCTGAACGAAGCCGTGCACGATCAGGTGGTGCGCGGCGAAATGCAGAATTTCCAGGAGCTGCGCTTCGGCGACCTCGCTCACCGGCTGCTGCGCGACGTGACGCGGCTCGTCCGTCCGGCGCGGGCTGCGCGCCATGTCCTGCTGGCGACGCCGCCGAACGATCCGAACCCGCTCGGCCTCGCCATCCTCGAGCTGCTGCTGTTCACCGAGGGCATCAATTGCCTCACGCTCGGCGCCGGCGTGCCGGCGCAGGAGATCGCGGGCGCGGCCGACGCCTACGAGGTCTGCCTCGTCGTGCTGCTGTTCGAGCGCGGCATCTCGGGCAAGATCGCCGGGCAGGAGATCAAGGGGCTGCGCTGCCGGCTGCCGGAAAAATTGCCGCTGGTCGTGAGCGGGCGGGCGGTCAACCTGCTCGCGAAGCCGATTCCCGGCGTGTACACGGCGGCGGATTTCGGCCTGATCGTCGCCATCATGCGCGACCTCGAAGTCCTGGCGGTGGCGTCGGGCGCCTCGCTCGACATCTTGCCGCCGCCCAATCTGCGGGCGTAAGCTCTGCGGGTGTCCCTTCCCGACGAGCTCTCCGGTCCTCATCCGTTTCCCGGGCGCATCCCGCGCGTCGTGTGGCACACGGTCGGATTGCTCGCAGCCGCGCTGCTCGCCTACATGATCTGGCGCGGCTACCAGTCTCCCGATTTTCTGCTCGACTTCGGCGCGCTGCGGATCTGCTAGCCCGTGGCGTGACGGCGGGTGGCGCCGCGGCGCCGGGGTCATGCCTCGCTGAGAAAATCCGCGAGCTTGCGGCGTTGCCGCTTGGTCGGCCTCCCGGCAAAGCGGGTCTCGACCGCAGCCTCAGCCTTGCGCCGCAGCAGCTCCTCATCGCGCGTTGCGGCGCTTTCTGCCCATTCGCGGTAAAGGGCCGCGGCGGCGACGGCCGAGCCGCGGCGGTCCGCCACGGCGATCACCGCGACGCACCAGACTAGGCCCTGCTTGCGCACGGAGACCGTATCGCCGGCGCGCACGACGTGCGCCGGTTTCACGCGTTCGTCGTTGAGACGCGCCTGCCCCGTGTCGATCGCCTGCGCGGCCGAGGTGCGCGTCTTGTAGAACCTCGCGGCCCACAGCCACTTGTCGAAACGGATCCGGCCGGCACCGGCCGCGGCGTCTTCACCCGCACCGGAAGGTTCAGTCCTGCGCATCGGGCCCGGCATTGTTGCGGGCCCGCATCCATGCCGCTGTTGCCGCTGCATCGGCATGCTGTTCGCCGGCGAGCGCCGCGGCAACGCGCTCGCGGTCGACGAGGCTGCGGTTCTGCGACATCTTGAACTTGGCTTCGATGCGCCTGACCCTCAGCCGGAAGCCGACGATCGCATTCACCATCGCGTGGAGCCGGTCGGCGTCGAGCCCGAGCTGCCACGGGGCCGGGCGTCCCGACTCGTAACGGTGGATCATCAGATCGAGCACCGCGCGCGTTGCGGCCGCATCCTGCGCCAGCTGCATCGTTCCGTGGGCGTGCACGACCGCGTAGTTCCAGGTCGGGACAGCGCCCGCCGGCTCCGCGTACCACGACGGCGACACGTAGGCGTGGGGGCCGTGGAAAATCGCGATCGACTCCGCCGCCGCCGCGCTCTGCCAGTGGGGGTTGGCGCGGGCGAAGTGGCCGAGCAGCGTGCCGTGCGGCTCGCAGTCGGCGACGTGGATCAGCGGCAGGTGGGTGACGAAGGGTTCGGGCGAGGCCGGTGTGACCAGCGTGGCGAACGGATGATCGTGGACCAGCCGCGCGATGGCTGCGCGGTCGGCCGCTGAAAAATGCGCGGGAATGTAGAGGCTCATGGGCGACGGTGACCGCGAGGGCGTCGACGCGTCAACGCGCCACCGCGCCGGGCGGGGTGTCCGGAACGGCGCCGCCGGCGGATTCACGCTCGAACAGCGCGCGCGCATCGGAGGCGATGAACGTGTAGTTCCGGTTGCAGAATTCGCAGGTCACGCCGACCATGCCCTGCTCGGCGAGGATGCTCTCGACCTCGATCCGGCCCAGCAGACGCAGAGCGCCGGCGATCTTTTCTTCGGAGCAACCGCAGGCAAAGCGCAGCGGGCGCGGGTCGAACAGGCGGACGTCGTGATCCGAAAACTGCGCCGACAGAAAGTCTCCCGCATCGACGGCGCCGAGCAGATCGCCGGCGCCGAACGCGCCCGGCCTCGCGGCAATGCGCTCCCACGCCGCGCTGTCCGCCGGCCCGGCACTGGGCAACCGCTGCAGCAGCACGCCGCGCGCGCTGTTCGCCGTCGTGGCGAGGAAAAGCCGGCTGTCGATCTGCTCGGACGACGTGAGGTAATGCTCGATCAGCGTGGCGATCGACGCGGCTTCGAGGCCGACGATGCCCTGGTAGAGCGGCCCGCCGTCCTTCGGGTCGAGCGTGATCGCGAGGCGCGCGTCCGCCGGTCCGCCGGCGAGCGTCGCAAGATCCGCGTCGGCGGGCAGTGCCTCGGCTTCGCTGTTCCACTGCGCCGTGGCGCGCAGCGCGAGCGTCGCGTCGCATTCGACCACCAGCATGCGCAGGGGGCCCCTCCCGTGCAGCTGGACGATGAGGCTGCCCCGGAATTTCAGCGTTGACGCGAGCAGCGCGGCGGCCGCCAGCAGTTCCGCGAGCACCCGGCGCAGAGCAGGCGGATACGGATGGCAGGCGAGGATCTCGCGGCAGCATGCATCGAGGCTCACCAGCGCGCCGCGCACAGCAACGCCCTCGAACACGAAGTGCGCCAGCGCGTCCGCGAGCTTGCGGGAATCGGCCACCTGCGGGTGCCCCTCAGCGCTTCAGCGCGACGGTGTAGAGCGTCATCGGCAGTCCCGAATTCCGGTCGAAGGTTGCGCCGGCGTCGATGCCGGCGGTGGCGACCGCCGCGGCCGTCTTCAGCCGCCCGTATTGCGCATGCATCGCGCCCAGCGCGAACTCGCGGCCGGTGCCCACCGCCCAGAAGCGGGTGTATTCGAAGACTTCGCGCATCGAATAGACGCCGAAGATGCCGTGTTCGTTGGCGACCAGCGCGGTGACCTGCGTCGATTCGTACGGGTCGTCCTCTTCCTCCTTCGGATTGAGGAAGTGCTGCTCCTTCAGGATCGGATGCAGCTTGCGGAAGGTCTCGAAGATCCCGGCCTTGGTCGAGAAATCGAGCGTGCCCTGCTTCGCGAGCAAGCTCTGGAAAACGAGCTGGTGCGCGGCGCTCCCGCACAGGCCGATGTAGGTGTCCTGATACCGGAGGATCTTGTCCGGCGTGCGGTCGAACTGGGCGGACAGCCGGGTGTCCCCGAACGTGGTCAGCGAATCGGCGGCGATGACGATTTCATCGTTCTTGCGGACGGCAACGAGGGTGGTCATGATCTTCATTCCGGTGCGGGCGGCATGAGGCTCCGCGCAGGGCGCCGCGGGCGCCGGCAGAACCGATAATTATACCGGCTCGCGGATGCCCGACATCGCGCGCGCAGGGAGCATGCCGACCGGCGGCAGCCGCGCCGGGGTCCAGGCGCCGATCGCCGCGGCCCAGAATTCGGCCGCGGTCGGGAGCCGTCCGGAGCCGGTCAGCTCCGGCTGCTCCAGGAAATGCCACGCGGCGACCAGCGCCGGGACCGGGTCCCGCGGCAAAGGGGCCGCGCCAGTCTGTTTCGACAGCTTGAGGCCGCGGGCGTCGATCGCGACGGGCAGGTGCAGGTAGGAGGGCGTCGGGTACCCGAGCAGTCGCTGCAGCAGGATCTGGCGCGGCGTGGACGCGCAAAGATCGGCGCCACGGACCACTTCGGTGATGCCCTGCGCCGCATCGTCGACGACGACCGCGAGCTGGTACGCGAACAGCCCATCGGCGCGCATCACCACGAAATCGCCGACGTCACGCGCGAGGTCCTGCGCCTGCGGCCCGAGCAGCCGGTCGCGGTACTCGATCACCGTGCTCCGCGGGTCACGCCCTACCCGGACCCGCCACGAGCGTTGCGCACGCGCGGTGCGATCGGCGGGAATGCCGTCGCGGCAGGTCCCGGGATACACCCGCTCGCCGCCCGCGCCCAGCGGCGCCGATTCCACCTCGCGGCGCGTGCAGGCACAGGGATACGCGTCGCCGGACGCGATCAGTCGCGCGAGCGCGGCCCGGTACAGGCCGGTGCGCGAGCTCTGCCGCGCGACGGGAGCATCCCACGCGAAGCCGTAGCGTTCGAGCGTGGCCAGGATTTCGTGCTCGGCGCCGGCGCGCGAGCGCGGCTCGTCGACGTCCTCGATGCGCACGAGCCACTCGCCGCCTGCCGAGCGCGCGTCGCAACAGCTCGCCAGCGCGGCGACGAGCGAGCCGAAATGCAGCGGGCCGGTGGGCGAGGGCGCGAAGCGGCCCCGGGGGGGCGGGCGCGCGGCGCGAGGCGGCGCGATCACGGCGCGGCGCCCTTGGTGGCGCCCGTTAGCGCGTTAGCGACGAAGCGGTGACCGCGCCGAGCTTCGTGCCCGGTGATGACGGGCTGTAGGTCCAGTGGCGGTCCTTCGTGGCGAGCACGCCATTCGGGTATTCCGGCTGGCCGAGGCTGCCGTTGTAGCGGCCGAGCGCGCGGGAGATGTCGCCGTTCTCGCGGTCGAGATAGTGTTTCAGGATCCAGCATCCGTAGCGCAGGTTGACGCGCAGCCGGAACAGATCGTTCACCACTGCCCCGGGCACCCACTTTGTCCAGAATGGCATCACCTGCATGTAGCCGCGCGCGTCCGCCGACGACACCGCGTATTTGCGGAACGCGCTCTCGTACTGGATGACCGCCAGCACCAGCTGCGGATCGAGGGCCGCGCGGATGGCCTCGTAGTGCACGGTGGCGAGCAGGTCTTCGCGCTCGCGCAGATCGGGGAACCGCGACGCGAGTCGCGGCGACATCTGGTCGAGCCACGACCGCACGTCGGGCTTTGCAGAATAGTTCGCCGGCACCGGGACGTCGGCGACCGTGCGCGCCAGCACGAGCGCCACCGAGGGAGCGAGCTGCTCCTCCACCTGCGCGCCGGCGCGTGCGGTGAGCGGCGCCGCCAGCAGCGCGAGGGCCGCCAGGGCAATCACCGTTGCCGATCCGCTGCGTGCTGTCGTGTCGCGTGGAGCCATGTTCGCCTGTTTCCTCGGGGCCGCCCGCGCCCACCCGCCAGTCCTTCGGCGAGGCCCGGCCCCAACGGCCTCAACCCGGTGCCGCCATCCTTTCGCGGATGAACGCCGCGATCCCGGCGACGGGCACCGGGGTTGCCGCGGCATCCCGCCGCGCCTGGTATTCGACGTTGCCATCCTTCAGGCCGCGTTCGCCGATGGTAATGCGGTGCGGTATGCCGATCAACTCCAGATCAGCAAACATCACGCCAGGGCGCTCGCCGCGGTCGTCGAGCAGCACGCCGATGCCCGCCTGCTCCAGTTCGTCGTGCAGCCGGTCGGCCAGCGTCCGGACGGCTTCGTTGCGGTCGTAGCCGATCGGCGCGATCGCCACCGCGAACGGGGCAATCGGGGCCGGCCAGACGATACCCTTGGCGTCGTGGTTCTGTTCGATGGCCGCCGCGACCACCCGCGTGACGCCAATGCCGTAGCAGCCCATTTCCATGACCCGGGATTGACCGCCCGCATCGAGAAAGGTTGCACCCATCGCCTCCGAGTACTTGGTGCCGAGCGCGAAAACGTGCCCGACTTCGATGCCGCGCAGGATGTCGAGCGTGCCCTTGCCGTCGGGCGAGGGGTCGCCGGCGACGACGTTGCGGATGTCGGCGATGCCGTCCGGCAACCGGCAATCGCGGCCGAAATTGGCGCCGCGCAGGTGAAAGTCGGGCTCGTTCGCGCCACAGACGAAATCGGCCATCGCGGCCACCGACCGGTCGGCGATCAGCGGCAGGTCCTTCGGGATCCCGGCGGGTCCGATGTAGCCGGGCCGGCAACCGGTTGCGGCGACGATCTCCGCCTCGGTGGACCAGCGGAACTTCTCGAGTCCCGGAATCCTGGTGACCTTGATCTCGTTCAACGTGTGGTCGCCGCGGATCAGCAGCATATGCACCCGCGGCAGCATCTCCTCGCCTTCGGACGTCAGCATGATGCACTTGACCGTGCGCGCGAGCGGCAGCCCGAGCAGCGCCGCGACTTCCTCGCACGTTGCCATGCCCGGGGTGGCCACCTTCTGCATCGGTTCGCCCGCCGCAGGCCGCGGCGTCGCCGGGGCGAGCGCTTCGGCCAGTTCGACGTTCGCCGCGTACGCGGACTGCGGGCACCAGGCGATCGCATCTTCGCCGGAATCGGCGAGGACCTGGAATTCGTGCGAGGCGCTGCCGCCGATCGCCCCGGTGTCGGCGGCGACCGCGCGAAACCTGAGACCCAGCCGCGTGAAGATCCGCGTGTAGGCGTCGTACATCACCTGGTAGCTGCGCAGCATCCCGGCCTGGTCGGCGTCGAACGAGTACGCGTCCTTCATGATGAATTCGCGCGCGCGCATCACGCCGAATCGCGGGCGGATCTCGTCGCGGAACTTCACCTGGATCTGGTAGAAGTTCACCGGCAGCTGGCGATAGCTCCGGATCTCCTTGCGCACGATGTCGGTGATCACCTCCTCGTGCGTCGGCCCGAAGGCGAAGTCGCGGTCGTGGCGGTCCTTGAGCTTCAGCATCTGCGGGCCGAACTGGTCCCAGCGCCCGGATTCCTGCCACAGTTCCGCCGGCTGCACGGCAGGCATCACCACCTCGAGCGCCCCGGCCCGGTTCATCTCCTCGCGCACGATGTCTTCGACCTTGCGCAGCGTGAGGAGCCCGAGCGGCATCCACGTGTAGATGCCGGCGCCCTGCTTCTTGATCATGCCCGAGCGCAGCATCAGCTGCTGGCTGACGACGTCCGCCTCGGCGGGCGCTTCCTTCAGGGTGACGAGGTAGAACTTCGAAACGCGCATCGGGTCTTCTTCTTGGGCAAACTCCTATTTTATCCCGAGTGCGGGTGCGCACGGATCATCGTCGACCGCCGGGGCCGATGTGGTGCGGGCCGAGGCCCCGGGTGCGGGCTTCGGGTGCCGCCGGTTGGGCCCGCGCCCATCCGGCACGCTCGGCGGCGGCACTGGCGCCCGCGCCCTGGGCCTCGGCCCGCACCGGAGCATACTCATGCGCAGGACTCGCGTGCCTGCTCGTGCGTTCGCGGGCAAACCGCGAACGCCACGGGTTTCGTCGCATCGGCACCGTTCGGTGCGGGGTCGGTGGCCGGGTACGGGCGCCTGTGCCGCCGCCGACCGTGACGGGCGAGCGACGGGCGCCGCCGGCGGCACCCGAAGCCCGTACCCGGCCACCGACCCCGCACCGCGCACGGGCCCGAAGATCGTGTGCAATGGCAGCTGCGTGCCGGCACCCGAAGCCCGTGATGAACGGTTTTGCACCGCATGGGCCACAGGCGTTTCACCAGAGTCGGCAACGGGCCCGGAAAAAGACCAAGGGCGCCGCGAACGGCGCCCTTGCTGGCGGCTGGACTTCGAAGGTCGGGCTAGCGGACCACGATCACCGGCAGCTTGCCGTGCGTCAGCACCTTCTGCGTTTCGCTGCCGAGCAGCACCGCGGAAATGCCGCGCCGGCCGTGGGACGCCATGACGATCGCGTCGCACTTGTTCTTCTTCGCGGCGTCGAGGATCGCCTCCCAAGGCGCCGCCGCGATCGAGTAGGTCGTCTTGCATTCGACGTTCACCGCCTTGGCCTTGGCCGCCGCCTCGTTCAGGATCTTGTCCGCGTCCTGCGCCGCGAGCTTCGAGTATTCCTTGCGCGACACGGGTTCGTAGACGACGCCGTCGGCGTACGCCGGCATCGGGTAATCCGGCGCTGCATAGAACACCGTGACCTTGGCGCCAACCGCCTGGGCCAGGCTGAGGGCGTGCGCGACCGCTTTCGAGGACAGCTTCGAGCCATCGGTTGCCACGAGCAGGTTCTTGTACATCGAAACCTCCTTCCCACATTGGACAGCTTTCACTATAGGGCGCCATGATGACGTGGCCATTGACACAAATCAACGGCCTTGCGCGCGGGGTCAATTTCGGCGGTCGTGCGGCTTGACCTGGTTGGGCACTCTCCGTAGATTCCCCCGTATGCCGGCGCAGACTGCTTTCCCCGATCGCACCGCGGCTGCGCTCGCCGCGGCCGGGTCGATGGCCGACGGGAGCGGCGCAGAGGCACCGGGAACGGCGCCCGACACCGCGCTCTGCTACCACTGCGGCGACCGCAATCCGGACGCCCGTTGGCACGCGGTCATGAACGGCGCCCGGCAGACGTTCTGCTGCGCCGGATGCCTCGCCGTCGCGCAGACGATCCACGCCGCCGGACTGGACGCGTTCTACGTTCAGCGCACAGTCCCGGCCGATCGGCCCGTCGCCGACGCCCTGCGCGAGACCGACGATGAGTGGGCGCGCTGGGACAGCGACGCCGCGCAGGCGGGACTGACCCGCGGAGTCGCGGGCGGCGACGCCGAGGTTTCGCTGCTGCTCGAGGGCATCCATTGCGGGGCGTGCATCTGGCTCCTCGAATCGTGGCTGGCGCGCCAGCCCGGAGTCACCTCGGCCGCGGTCAACTTCGCCACGCGCCGCGCACAGGTTGTATTCACGCCGGGAAAGACCAGGCTGTCGTCGCTGCTGCGCGCGGTGGCGCACATCGGCTACCGCGCGTATCCCTACGACCCGGCGCGGCGCGAAGCCCTCGCGCAGCGCGAGTCGCGCGCCTTGCTGCTGCGCCTCGCCGTGGCGCTGCTCGCGATGATGCAGGTGATGATGTTCGCGCTGCCGACCTACGTCACAGTCGACGGCGTGGAACCCGAGCACCGGCGGCTGCTCGAGTGGGCGAGCCTCACGCTCACGCTGCCCGCGCTCCTGTATTCGGCCGCACCGTTCTTCCGCGGTGCGTGGCGCGACCTGCGCCTGCTGCGGCCCGGGATGGACGTGCCGGTCGCGCTCGGGCTGGCCGCGGCGTTCGCGGCGAGCGCCTGGGCGACGCTCGAAGGCGCCGGCACCGTCTATTACGATTCGGTCACGATGTTCATCGCGCTGCTGCTGGTCGCGCGTTACGTCGAGCTCGCTGCCCGCCGCCGCGCCGGCGACGCCGTGGAGATGGTCGCCAGGGCGCGGCCGGCGACCGCGCTGCGGCTGCCCGCCTGGCCCGCGAGCGAGGCGGTGGAGACCGTCGGCGCCGCGACCCTCTCGCTCGGCGACCTGATCCTCGCGCGCCCGGGCGACCTGATCGCGGCCGACGGGGAGGTCGTCGACGGCCGCGCGAGCGTCGAGGAGGCGATCCTCACCGGCGAAGTACAGCCGCGCAGCAAGGCCGTCGGCGATGCGGTGCTCGCCGGCAGCGTGGTCGGCGACGGCGCCATCGTCGTTCGCGTCAGTGCCGCCGGCGCGGCGACGCGCCTGTCGGCGATCGAGCGGCTCGTCGATCGGGCGGCGAGCCAGCGCCCGCGCATCGCGCGCGTCGCGGACCGCGTCGCGACGTGGTTCGTCGCGGTGCTGCTGGTGCTCGCCACGGCGACCGCGCTCGTGTGGTGGCAGATCGATCCGTCGCGCGTGCTGGCGATCACGTTTGCCGTGCTGGTGGTGTCGTGCCCCTGCGCGCTGTCGCTGGCCACGCCGGCAGCGCTGGCGGCCGCGTCCGGTGCGCTAGCCCGTGCGCGCGTCGTCGTGGCCCGGGCCGACGCGCTGGAGACGCTGGCGCGCGTCAGCCATCTCGTCGTCGACAAGACCGGCACGCTGACGACCGGCCGGATTGCGCTGCGCGAGGTGATCCCGCTGGCGGGCGAAACCGCCGCCGGTGCGCGGGTCCTCGCGGCGGCCCTCGAAGCCCGCTCCGAACACCCCCTTGCGGTCGCCCTGCGTGCCGGGGCGCCGGCCGCGGAGTTGTCCGCCGTCGGCGATCTCTCCCTGGTGCCCGGCTACGGCGTGGAAGGAACGCTCGCGGGGCGCATGCTGCGGCTGGGACGCCCCGACTGGGTTGCAGCGATCTCCCGCTGTCCGCTGCCGGCGGCATCGCTGCCCGCGGACCCGACGGCGACCATCGTCGCGCTGGGCGACGCCGCTGGTCTGCGCGCGCTCTACGTGCTGGGCGATACGCTGCGGCCGGGCGCGCCGGAGCTGCTGGCGCGCCTCGCCGACCTCCGCGTCACGCCCGTGCTGCTGTCGGGGGACCGCACGGCGACCGTCGCTGCGGTCGCCGACGCGTTGGGGATCGCGGCGGCGCGCGGCGAGCAGTTGCCGGACGACAAACGGGCGGCGATCGCCCGGCTGCAGGCGGACGGCGCCGTGGTGGCGATGGCGGGCGACGGCATCAACGATGCGCCCGCGCTGGCGCAGGCGCAGGTGTCGGTCAGCCTCGGCAGCGCCACGCCGCTCGCGCAGTGGACCGCCGACGTCGTCGTGCTGTCCGATCAGCTGCCGCGGATCGCCGACGCCATTGCCCATGCGCGGCGGACGATGCGCATCGTCCGCCAGAACCTCGGCTGGGCGTGCGCCTACAACGCGATCGCCATTCCCGCCGCGACGCTGGGCCTCGTATCGCCGCTGGTCGCGGCGATCGGCATGGCGGCATCGTCGCTGGTCGTCGTAGGCAACGCGCTGCGCCTGTCGCGGTTGCCTGGCCCTGCGATCACCCGGCGACCGGCGGACGCCGGCGCGGGCAGCGCGGCGGCCGCGGCCGGATGACGGGGCGGCACGCCATGGAGATCCTGCTGCTGCTGATTCCGCTCTCGGTCGTGCTGGCGCTGCTGATCGGCGCGGGCTTCTGGTGGTCGGTCGCGAGCGGGCAGTTCGACGACCTCGAAGGCCCCGCTCACCGGATCCTGGCCGACGACGACGCCGGCGGGCCGCCCGCGTTGCCGCCCGCGGCGGGGGCGAACACGAAAACGGGCCCCGAGACCTTGCCGCCGATCAAACTTTCGGAGGGCAATGACCGGTAAGATGGCGGCGGCGAGGGCGGGCGGCGGGGTTGGCATGCGCCGAATGCGGCCGGGGGCAACCGTCCCGCAACCGGCGGCGCCGGCTGCGCAACGGGACGGCAAGGCAGGCGCGGGTGACGCAGGGCAACGGCGGAGCGAAGACTATGGGTGCCGAAGGGAGCAACGCGATGGGCGTGGCAGAGACATTCAACTACAAGGTCGTGCGCCAGTTCGCGGTCATGACGGTCGTCTGGGGAATCGTGGGCATGCTGGTCGGGGTGATCATCGCCGCCCAGCTGTTGTGGCCCGCGCTCAATTTCGACATTCCGTGGCTGTCGTACGGCCGGTTGCGGCCGCTGCACACGAATGCGGTCATTTTCGCGTTCGGCGGCTGCGCGCTGTTCGCGTCCGCCTACTACGTCGTCCAGCGCACCTGCCAGGTGCGGCTGTTCTCCGACGGCCTCGCCGCCTTCACGTTCTGGGGCTGGCAGGTGGTCATCGTCCTCGCCGCCGTCACGCTGCCGCTGGGCTACACCTCCGGCAAGGAATACGCCGAGCTGGAATGGCCGATCGACATCCTGATCACGCTGGTCTGGGTCGCCTACGCCGTCGTGTTCTTCGGCACGATCGTCCAGCGCAAGACGCCGCACATCTATGTCGCGAACTGGTTCTTCGGCGCGTTCATCCTGACCGTCGCGGTTCTCCATATCGTGAACAGCGCCGAGATCCCGGTCTCGTTGTTCCCGATGAAATCCTATTCGGCCTACGCCGGCGTGCAGGACGCAATGATCCAGTGGTGGTACGGCCACAACGCGGTCGGCTTCTTCCTGACGGCGGGCTTCCTCGGGATGATGTACTACTTCGTCCCGAAGCAGGCGGGCCGGCCGGTCTACTCGTACCGGCTGTCGGTGGTGCATTTCTGGGCGCTGATCTTCACCTACATGTGGGCCGGCCCGCACCACCTGCACTACACGGCGCTGCCGGACTGGACGCAGTCGATCGGCATGGTCTTCTCGCTGATCCTGCTGGCGCCGTCGTGGGGAGGCATGATCAACGGCATCATGACGCTCTCCGGCGCATGGCACAAATTGCGCGACGACCCGATCCTCAAGTTCCTGATCGTGTCGCTGTCGTTCTACGGCATGAGCACGTTCGAAGGACCGATGATGTCGATCAAGACCGTCAACGCGCTGTCGCACTACACCGACTGGACGGTCGGGCACGTCCACTCGGGCGCGCTGGGCTGGGTGGCGTTCATCTCGATCGGCAGCATGTACTACCTGCTCCCGCGGATGTTCGGCAAGACCGAGATGTGGTCGGTGCGTCTCATCACGCTGCACTTCTGGATCGCGACGATCGGCGTCGTGCTCTACATCGCGGCGATGTGGATCGCCGGCGTGATGCAGGGCCTCATGTGGCGCGCCGTCAATGCCGACGGCACGCTCACCTACTCGTTCGTCGAGAGCGTCAAGGCCACGTATCCGTTCTACGCGATCCGGCTCCTGGGGGGCACGCTGTTCCTCGGCGGCATGCTGATCATGGCCTGGAACATGGTGCGCACGATGGCCGGCGGCACGACCGTCGATGCGCCGATCCCCACCACCGCGAGCGGCAAGCTCGCGCTGAATGCCTAGCCGCGCCCCCGGCACCGCGCGCAACCTGGGAACCGAAGATGAAGCTCAATCAGGAAGTGATCGAGAAAAACATCGGCTGGATGATCGTGCTGATCATTCTGACCGTCAGTGTCGGCGGGCTCGTCGAAATCGTGCCGCTCTATTTCCAGAAGTCGACGACGGAGCCGGTGGCCGGCGTCCTGCCGTACACGCCGCTGCAGCTCACGGGGCGCGACGTCTACCTGCGCGAAGGCTGCTACAACTGCCACTCGCAGATGATCCGTCCGTTCCGCGCGGAGACCGAGCGCTACGGCCACTATTCGGTCGCCGGCGAGTTCGTCTACGACCATCCGTTCCAGTGGGGCAGCAAGCGCACGGGCCCGGATCTCGCGCGGGTCGGCGGCAAGTATTCCGACGACTGGCAGCGCACGCATCTCAACAATCCGCGCGACGTCGTGCCGGAGTCGAACATGCCGGGCTATCCGTGGCTCGCGCGGACCCCGGCGTCCGCCGGCGACATCCAGGCGAAGATGGTCGCGCTGCGGCGCGTGGGCGTGCCCTACACCGACGACCAGATCAAGACAGCGCCGGACGAGCTGAAGGACAAGACCGAGCAGGATGCGCTGGTCGGCTACCTGCAGAACCTGGGCCTCGCGATGAAGAGCGCGAGGTAGGCGATGGACATCTACAGCGTCATGGGTACCGTCACGACCGTTCTGTCCTTCGTCGCGTTCCTGGGCATCGTCGCCTGGGCGTGGAGCGGCCACCGCCGCAAGGCGTTCGAGGAAGCCGCGAATGCGCCTTTCGCGCTGCCCGATGACGGTGCCGACCATGGCGCCACGGCGGACCAACAACGCGCGGAGCGGCGGTCATGAGCGATTTCACTTCGGGTTTCTGGAACGGGTTCATCGTCGTCGGCACGCTGGGCTCGATCGCGTATTGCGGCTGGCTGCTGTGGGCGACGTCGCGGGCGAGGGTCAAGGCCGAGGCCGCGGCTGCGGCGACCGGTCAGGCCGGGAAGGGGGTCGGAACCACCGGCCACGTGTGGGACGGCGACCTCGCCGAATACAACAATCCGCTGCCGCGCTGGTGGATGTGGCTGTTCTGGATCACGATCGTGTTCTCGCTGGGCTACCTCGTCCTCTACCCGGGGCTCGGCACGATGCCGGGGGTGCTCGGCTGGACATCGACCGGCGCTTACGCAAGGGACCGCGCCGACGCCGAGGCGAGAGTGAAGCCGCTCTACGACAAGTACCTCGCGATGGACCTGAAGCAGGTGGCAGCGGATCCGGCGGCGCGCGGGATGGGCGAGCGGCTGTTCCTCAACAATTGCGCGCAATGCCACGGCTCCGACGCCGGCGGCTCGCGCGGCTTCCCGAACCTGCGCGACAAGGACTGGCTCTACGGCGGCGAGCCGGAGGTCATTCGCGATTCGATCACCAATGGCCGGATGGGCGTGATGCCGCCGCTGGGCGCGGCGCTCGGCGACGAAGGCGTGAAGGATGTCGTCGCGTACGTCCGCTCGCTGTCCGGGTTGCCGCACGACGGCCTCAAGGCCCAGCTCGGCAAGCCGATGTTCCTGCAGACCTGCGCCGCCTGCCACGGCGCCGACGGCAAGGGCAATCAGGCGGTCGGCGCGCCGAACCTGACGGATGCCATCTGGCTCTATGACAGTTCCGAGGCGACCATCGCCGACGGCGTCAACAAGGGCCGCCACATCGGCATGGATCCGGTGCATCCGCCGATGCCCGCGCACAAGGACCTGCTGGCGCCGGGAAAGATCCAGGTGCTCGCCGCCTACGTCTGGGGACTCTCGAACGAACCGGCGGCGAAGCAGTAGGTCACCCCTTGACTGGGGCAGCCGGGGAAGACCGGGGACAGACCCCGGCCTTCGCCGGCCTGCGCAGGCGCGATAATTCTCCCGTGAGCAGCACCGACAGGATCATCCCGATCGAACCCGCACCGCCGGCTGCCGATGCGAGCGGCGAAGTCAGCCTGTTCGAGATCCGGCAAAAGATCTATCCGCGCGCGGTGTCCGGCCGCTTCGCGCAGTGGCGGTGGGCCATGATCATCGGCACGCAGGTCATCTTCTACGGCGGGCCGTGGCTCGTGTGGAACGATCGCCAGGCGGTGCTGCTGGATATCGCAGCGCGCAAGTTCTACATCTTCGGGCTCGTGTTCTGGCCGCAGGACGTCATCTACCTGACGGTCCTCCTGATCCTCAGTGCGCTGACGCTGTTCCTGGTCACCGCGATCGCCGGCCGCGTGTGGTGCGGCTTCGCCTGCCCGCAGACGGTCTACACCGAGCTCTTCCTGTGGATCGAGCGCAGGATCGAAGGCGATCGCCCGGCGCGGATGCGCCTCGACCGCGCGCCGATGTCGGCGGAGAAGATCGGCAAGAAGGCCGCCAAGCATGGCGCATGGATCGCCCTGTCGGTCTGGACCGGCATCACCTTCGTCGGTTACTTCACGCCGTTTCGCCCGCTGCTGGCCGCGATTCCCGGCGACCTGTCCGGCACCGAGGTTTTCTGGATGTTGTTCTATGGCTTCACGACGTACGGGAACGCGGGCTGGATGCGCGAGCAGGTCTGCAAATACATGTGCCCGTACGCGCGCTTCCAGTCGGTGATGTTCGACCGCGACACGCTGGTCATCACCTACGACGGCGCGCGCGGCGAGCCGCGCGGCCCGCGCAGCCGGAAAGCCGACGTCGACGCTTCCGGCCTCGGCCATTGCGTCGACTGCTCGATCTGCGTCCAGGTCTGTCCCACCGGCATCGACATCCGCAAGGGCCTGCAGTACGAATGCATCGGCTGCACCGCCTGCATCGACGGTTGCAACCAGGTGATGGACAAGATGGGATACCCGCGCGGGCTGATTCGTTACGCCACGCAGGAGGCGCTGGCCAAGGGCTACGGCGCGACGGCCGTTCTGCAGCGGATGTTCCGCGTCAGGACGCTCGTCTACGTTGCGCTGCTCGGCGGCATCACCGTCGCGGCGGCGGTGTCGCTCGCGCTCAAGAATCCGCTGAAGGTCGACGTGATCCGCGACCGCGGCGTGCTGGCCCGCGAGACCGCGCCCGGCATCATCGAAAACGTCTACCGGCTGCAGATCATGAACACCGACGAGCGGCCGCACCAGTTCACGATTTCCGCCTCCGGCCTGCCCGGGCTCGAGGTCGTCGGCGTCGACGCTCCGGTGGCGCTCGCCGGCGCCACCGCGCGCCTCGTCCCGCTGCGGCTGCAGGTGGGCGCGGACGCCGACGCGGCGGAGCGCGCGAAACCGGGCGGCGGGCGGTCCGTCCGGACCTCCGAAAGGATCGAGTTCACGGTGCAGGCAGCCGACGATCCGGCCATCGTCCGGCGCGAGCAATCGAGCTTTCTGTTTCCGCGTTGATCGCCTGCCGCCGTGAACCCGATGCCCTCTCCCGCGATGCCGAAGCCGAACACCCTCCTCCTGCCGTGGTACCGCCAGCACTGGCCGTGGCTGCTGATGGCGGGGCCCGCGATCGTCGTCGTCGCCGGCTTCGTCACCGCCTACATTGCCTGGTCGACCGACGACGGCGTCGTCGCCGAGGACTACTACAAGCGCGGGCTCTTGATCAACAAGTCGCTCGAGCGCAGTGCGCGCGGCACGGAACTGGGCGTCGGCGCGATCGTGCGCGTGAGCGCCGACGGAACGGTCCGGGTCGACGTGACGGGTCCGGCCGGCGTCGCGCCGCCGGCAGCGGTCACGCTGCGGCTCATCCATGCAACCCGCGCCGGGCAGGATCGAATCGCGGCGCTTGCCCGCGGCCCGGATGGGGCGTACCACGGGCGTGTGGAGCCGCCGCCGGCCGGCCGGTGGCGGGTCAGCGTCGACACCGACCACTGGCGGTTGCCGGCAGCGGAGATCGCCGGCCGGCCGGAAGAGGTTCGCCTCGGGATCGAGCGCGCAGCCCCGTGACGGCGGGCGCGAACTCGCGGTCGGGTGCTACGACAGGCAGGGCAGGATCGAGGAGCCAGCAATGGACACGACAGGCAGGTTCGCACGGCGGTTGATGTGGATCCTGTGGCCGGGATTCCTGGCTGCGGGCATCGCCACGACGGTGTTTTTCACGCTGTTCGATCCATTCGACCTGCATCTCTTCGGCGCGCCGCTCGACCTGTCGCGCCAGGCGATGTACACGATGGGCTTCTTCGGCTTCTGGGTGCTGGCGATGACGTCGTCGGCGCTGACGCTGTTCCTCACGGGCACGCTGGGGGAATCCGGCCGCCCGCCGGGCGACGGCAGCGGTCGCCCGGCGGGTTGTCCGCTGCCGCGGGATGCGCAGTGCGCTGCGGTGAAGGACCGGCCGCAGCCGTAGTGGGCAGCGCGCGCCGAGGGCGCGCTCAGCAGTGGCGGCCGACGAGCAGTTTCAGCGCAGCTGTATCGAGAAGCTTCACCGCGCGGCCCTGGACCTGGATCATCCCTTCATCGTGAAAGCGCGAGAACAGCCGGCTGACCGTTTCGAGCTTCAGCCCGAGGTGGCTGCCGATCTCCTCGCGCGTCATCCGCAACACGAACTGCGTCGACGAGTAGCCGCGGCTCTTGTAACGGTCGGCCAGGTTCAGCAGGAACACCGCGAGCCGCTCCTCGGCGCGCATGCTGCCGAGCAGCAGCATGATGCTGTGGTCGCGCGTAATCTCGCGCGCCAGGAACTGGTGCAGGTTCTGCTGCAATTGCGGCAATGCGCGCGACAGGTCTTCCAGTCGCTCGAACGGCAGCACGCAGACTTCGGTGTCTTCGAGCGCGATGGCCTGGCAGCCATGGCGTTGGGTGCCGATGCCGTCCATGCCGACGAGGTCGCCGAGAATGTGGTAGCCGGCGACCTGCTCGCGGCCGTCCTCGGCCAGCACGGTGGTCTTGAGCGAGCCGAGCCGCACGGCGTACAGCGAATGGAAGGGGTCGCCGGCGCGGTAGGCCGCGTCGCCCTTCTTGAGCTTCAAGCGGGTGTTGATCAGCGCGTCGACCTTCTGGACGTTGTCGGCGTCCAGTCCCAGCGGCATGCACAATTCGCGCATGCTGCACGTCATGCAGTGTGCCTTGAGGTCGCGGATCGAGATGACGGCCGCAGGCGCCGTGCCGGTCAACTGGCGTGCTGGCAGCGATGACGTGGCGTCCGCGGCGGGCAGGGGTGATTTGGCAGGCATGGTCAGCACCTCGCCTTCGCGATGAGGTGAGGCGGTTGTCGGCGTTGGTGCGCAGTCGCGAGTCTAGCCTGAAATGCGGTCAGTGAACAGGAGCAGGAGCGCCAGGATGGGAGCCGAAAATCTCGCCGCGGCGGGCGGGTCTCGTGCATGCACAGGCGCCACGGCGGCGCGATTCGCGACCGAGGGGGCGCCGTGGCGCTTTCCGCGCTGATCAGCGCGTGGCTCGCGGGCGTGCTGGGGGGCGCGCACTGTCTTGCGATGTGCGGTGGATTTCTCGCCGCCCTTTCGGGTGCGGGCAAACCGGCCGGTATGCCCCTGCTCCCGGCAGGGACGCTGGCGTTGCGGCAGCTTCCGTACAACCTGGGGCGCATCACCACTTACGCCGCGCTCGGCGCCGCGTTCGGCGCCGCAGGCAACGCGGCGCTCGCGGCCGCGGAGTGGCTGCCGCTGCAGCGCGCGTTGTTCGTGGTCGCGAACCTGTTCCTGTTGGCGCTGGCCGCCGCGATCGCCTGGAAACGGGAAGGCTTCGCGCCGTTGCAGCGTGCCGGTGTCGCGCTGTTCCGCCGGCTGGCGCCCGCGGTGCGGACGTTCGCCGCCAGCGACGGGATGCCCGCCCGGTATGCGCTGGGACTGGTGTGGGGACTGGTGCCGTGCGCGTTGATCTACAGCGTGCTGCCGATCGCGCTGTTTGCCGGCGGTGCGGCCGAAGGCGGCGCGGTGATGCTCGCGTTCGGCCTCGGGACGTTGCCGAATCTGGTGGCCGCCGGCTGGATCGTTGCCCGTGCGCGGCGCTGGCTCGACGGCCGTGTTGCCCGTTACGGCACGGCGCTCCTGCTGGCCGGTTTTGCCGCCGTCGGCATCTGGCGGGCGCTGTTCGGGCCGCTGTCGCTGGGGCAGGGTGCGTTTTGCCTCGTCCCGTAGGGTCTGCGAGGAAATAACCTGGACATTTGGCCGCTGGATTGGGATGCGATGCCAGGCGCGGAGCGCGCCGTGTGGCGAGCCACACAAGCGATTCGCAACGACGCAGCGCGCCCAAGTCCAGCGAGTCAAATGTTCAAGTTATTTACGAGCAGGCCCGTAGGCAGGGGTGAGCGAATGCGCAACCCGGGACTGGGCTCCGGTCAGCGACGGCCCCGGGGTTCGCATGCGCTCAAAGCAATCTACGCATCCGTGCCATCGTTCATGCCTGCAGCGGGATCGCGTGCGAGAATCTCGGCCATGGCCGCACCGCATCCGCTTGCGATTCCCGACCCGCGGTCGTTTCCCGATGCCGCGGCGGCGGGGCCGCGGGCCGCCGCGCTCTATCGGACCGCGGCGGCGAGCCTGGCCGCGGAAACCGGCGCTCGCGCTGACGCGCTTGACGGTGAAGTGCGCGCCACGCTCGAGGGAATGCTCTCCGGCGATGGGGCGGCGCTGGCGGCGCTCCTGGCCGGGTCGCCGTCGGTGGCGGTCGCGCGCCACCTCTGGCGCCTGCTCGATGCGGCGTGGCGCGACGCGGCGAGCGATGGGGAGGCGGGCCTCGCGGTCACCGTGTTTGCCCTCCCGCTGGTCATTGTCGCCGGGGTCGAGGCCACGCGCGGCGAGCGCGCGCTGTCCGCGGTCCTGGCGGCCCCGCAGAGGCTCGTGGCGATCCTCCGCGAGCACCGCGCGCTGTGCGGCAACCAGAGCGTCGCGCTGGGCAATGTCCTGATCGCCGCGGACGCGATCGGCGTTGCCGCGCTCCCGCAACTGCTGCAATGGCAGCGCCTCCCCGACGCGCAAGCGCTGGGCGCGGCGCTGCCGGCGCGGGTGCTGGCCCCGGCGCCGCTCTCGCTCGCAGCCGGCCGCGAGGCCGTGCACCTGCGCTTTCTGGTCGGATCCGCCCTGGCGCGACCCGGCACCGATCTGCTGGCCGACACCCGGGTGGGACCCTGGGGGTTGCCCTTTGCGCAGGAACTCTCGCGCCAGGTGGGCGACGGCGCGGCGACGGTGCTGGCCTTGCCGCGCGCCCCGCAGAGCCCGCTGCCGGCCGCGTGGCAGGGGCGCCTCGCCCAACGCGAGGCCGCCGCGCAGCTCTTCGCGAGCAATGCGTTGCGCAAGCTGCGCCGGTCGGTCGGGGAGCCGACTGCCATCATCAGCGCGCATCGCGCTGCCGACGCGGCGCAAGGCGGCGAGCTGCGGCTTTCGCTGTCGTCGCCGTTCGAGCCGCGCGATGCCGAGGGGTTTCGCTGCCCCCTGTACCCGCAGGACCGCGTCGGTGACGTGGCCACGATGCTCGCCGACCTGCTGCGCGATTGCCGCGTTGCCGACATCCGGATGCTCGGGGGCGTGCACCCGGATCGTGACCCGGCGACCGGGCTGCCGGTGCTGTTCAAGCCCGACACGATCCCGCCGCCCGCGGCGGTCCTTGTGCATTGAACGCGATGGGCGGGGCGGCCGTAGGTCAAGCGCCGGGCCCGTTCGGGCGCACGGCGTCGTCCGGCCGCCGGCTCCGGCGGCATCCGCCGCGGACTGCGGGCAGGACTTGACGGGGTTTTCTTTATAGAATACGGTATTCTGAATGTAAAAAAGGCGCTGCTGCGGGACCTCCCGCGCCATGCGACTTTCGCCTCCGGAGGAGCAGCTTGGAAACCCACGACCAGCGCATTCGCGTACTCATCGCCAAGGTCGGCCTCGACGGCCACGATCGCGGTGTGAAGATCGTCGCCCGCACGCTGCGCGACGCCGGCATGGACGTCATCTACACCGGGCTGCATCGAACGCCCGAGGAGGTCGTCGACGCGGCGGTGCAGGAGGACGTCGACGTCATTGGCATCAGCATCCTCTCCGGCGCGCACATGACGGTGTTTCCGCGGCTGCTGAAGCTGCTCTCCGACCGCGGCGCCGACGACATCCTGGTGGTCGGCGGCGGCGTGATTCCCGACCCGGACGTCGCGCAGCTGAAGGCGCTGGGCGTCAAGGAGATCATGTTGCAGGACACCCCGCCCGACGCAATCGTTGCGATGGTGCGGCGGACCGTCGCCGAGCGCGGTCCGCGCTGACACGCGAGGGAGCGCACGATGGAATCCTGGACCTTCCCGCCGCGCTACGATCCCGATTACCTGCCGCCGCCGGACTCGCGCTACTGGTACCCGACGCGCGAGACGATGCCACCCGCCGAGCGCGAGCGCGCGATCCTCGAGCGGTTGCAGCAGGTCACACGGCACGCGTGGGACCACGCGCCGTTCTACCGCCGCAAGTGGCGGGAGGCGGGCTTTCATCCGGACCAGCTGCGCTCGCTCGAGGACTTCGAGTCGAAGGTGCCGGTGATCGGAAAGAAGGACCTGCGCGACGCCCAGACGCGCGTGCCGCCGTTCGGCGACTACCTCTGCGTACCCGAGAGCGAGATCCACCACATCCACGGTACGTCCGGCACGACCGGCCGCCCGACGGTGTTCGGCATCGGGCGCGGCGACTGGGATGCGATCGCCAACGCGCAGGCGCGGATCATGTGGGGGATGGGCATCCGCCCGGGCGACACCGTGTTCATCGCGGCGATCTTCAGTCTCTACCTCGGTTCGTGGGGATCCCTCGCCGGGGCCGAGCGGCTGCGCACGAAGGCGTTTCCGTTCGGCGCCGGCGCGCCCGGCATGACGGCGCGCGCGGCGATGTGGCTCGACGCGATGAAGCCGTCCGCGTTTTACGGCACGCCGTCGTTCGCGCTGCATCTGGCCGAAGTCGCGCACGGCGAGGGCTGCGATCCGCGCGCGTTCGGCTTGAAGACGATGTTCTTCTCCGGCGAGCCTGGGGCTTCCGTCCCGGGCGTGCGCGACCGCATCGCCGGCGCGTACGGTGCGCGCGTGATCGATTGCGGCTCGATGGCCGAGATGACGCCGTTCATGAACGTGTCGGGGACGGCGGAGACCTCCGGCATGCTCTGCTGGCAGGACATCGTCTACACGGAGGTCTGCGATCCGCAGACGTTCCACCGCGTGCCCTACGGCCAGCGCGGCACGCCCGTCTACACGCATCTCGAGCGGACCTCGCAGCCGATGATCCGGCTCATGTCCGGCGACCTCACGCTGTGGGAGGACGGCCCCAACCCCTGCGGCCGCACGTATCCGCGGCTGCCGCAAGGCGTGTTCGGCCGCATCGACGACATGTTCACCATTCGCGGCGAGAACGTGTATCCGAGCGAGGTCGACGCCGTGATGAGCAAGCTCGCCGGTTACGGCGGCGAGCACCGGATCGTGATCTCGCGCGACGGCGCGATGGACGAGCTGTTGATTCGCGTCGAAGCCGCGGCGTCGGTGCACGCCGGCGGTGAGGCGACGGTGCGCGCGCTGCGCGACGAGACCGCCAAATCCCTGCAGAAGATGCTCGGCCTGCGGGCCAGGGTCGAGGTCGTCGCGCCGGGAACCTTTCCGCGCACCGATTTCAAGGCGAAGCGCGTGATCGACGATCGCGAAGTCTTCCGCGAGATGAACCAGCGGCTCGGCGCGGCGGGCGGCGCCGCCTGATGGCGTACGTTGCGTCGCAGGATCTGGTCGCAGGCGTGCGTGCGGGCGAGGTGCGCGCCATTGCGCGGATGCTGACGCGGGCCGAGTCGGGCGCCGCCGAAGCCCGGCCGGCGCTCGACGCGATGTACGGCGATGCCGGGCGCGCGCACGTGGTCGGCATCACCGGCGTCCCCGGCAGCGGCAAGTCGACGCTGGTTGCGCTGCTGGCCGCGGCGATCCGCCGCTCGGGCCGCAAGGTGGGCATCGTCGCGATCGATCCGTCGAGCCCGTTTTCCGGCGGCGCCATTCTCGGCGACCGCATCCGGATGGGCGAGCTCGGCGGCGATCCCGGCGTGTACGTGCGCAGCATGGCCACGCGCGGCGCGCTGGGCGGGCTCGCGCGAGGCACGCTGGAGGCCGTCGACGTGCTCGACGCCGCCGGCTACGACGTCGTGATCATCGAGACGGTCGGCGTGGGTCAGGACGAGGTCGATGTCGCGCGCGCCGCGCACACCACCGTGGTCGTCTCGGCACCGGGGCTCGGCGACGACATCCAGGCGATCAAGGCCGGCATCCTCGAAATCGCCGACATTCACGTCGTCAGCAAGTGCGACCGGCCGGACGCGAACCGCACGATGGCCGACCTCAAGAACATGCTCGCGATGGCTTTGGGGTCAGAGCTGTCACATTTGCGTGGCGAATCGGGGTCACCTGGCGAATCGGGGTCAGAGCTGTCACATTTGGCTGTGGGGTCAGAGCTGTCACATTTGCGCGGAGGATTGAGAGGTGCCCCTGATTTGCCGCGCAAATGTGACAGCTCTGACCCCACAGCCAAATGTGACAGCGCTGACCCCACAGCCAAATGTGACAGCGCTGACCCCACAGCCAAATGTGACAGCTCTGACCCCGATTCGCCAGGTGACCCCGATTCGCCACGCAAATGTGACAGCTCTGACCCCAAAGCCAGCTCTGACCCCAAAGCCACCTGGCGGCCGCCCGTCATCGCCACCAGCATGTTGCGCGATCAGGGCGTTGCCGAGCTGCTGGCGGCGATCGACGGCCACCGCGCAGCGCTGGCGGCGAGCGGCGAGATCGCAACCCGCCGCGCGCTGATCGCGGAGCGGCGGCTGTTGAAGGCGGGCGAGGAAATCCTGCGCGACCAGTTCGCGCGGCACCGTCACGGCAAGGTGTCGGCGCTGCTCGAACAACTCGAATCGAGGGAGCTGTCACCTCACACCGCGGCCGTCCGGCTCCTGCGCGAGCTCAAACTTGGAGAGCAGTCATGATCGATGGTGAAGCGCAACGCGAGTTGGCCGCGCGGGTCGCAGCGTGGGAGCGCGGGGAGGTGGCGAAGTTCATCGCGCGGGCGCCCGAGCGGCAGCCGGAATTCAGGACGCTCGGCGGCTTCCCGGTCAAGCGCACGTACACTGCGCTCGACATCGCCGACACGCCGCCCGATGACATCGGGCTGCCCGGCCAGTACCCGTTCACGCGCGGGCCGTATCCGACGATGTACCGCGGACGCACCTGGACGATGCGCCAGATCGCCGGCTTCGGCACCGCCGAGGATACGAACCAGCGCTTCAAGTACCTGATCGCGCAGGGACAGACCGGCCTGTCCACCGATTTCGACATGCCGACGCTGATGGGCTACGACAGCGATCATCCGATGAGCGAGGGCGAGGTCGGGCGCGAGGGTGTCGCGATCGACACGCTCGCCGACATGGAGCACCTGTTCGACGGCATCGACCTCGAGAAGATCTCGGTTTCGATGACCATCAACCCCAGCGCCTGGATCCTGCTCGCGATGTACGTCGCGCTGGCACAGAAGAGGGGCTACGACCTCGACAAGCTCTCGGGGACGATCCAGGCCGACATCCTGAAGGAATACCAGTCGCAGAAGGAATGGGCGTTTCCGATCGCGCCGTCGGTTCGCATCGTCCGCGACTGCATCACTTACTGCGCGCGCAACATGAAGCGCTACAACCCGATCAACATCTCGGGCTACCACATTTCGGAGGCGGGCAGCTCGCCGCTCGACGAGGTGGCGTTCCCCATGTGCAACCTGATCACCTACGTCGAGGAGGTCACCAAGACGGGCATGCACGTCGACGAATTCGCGCCGCGGCTCGCGTTCTTCTACGTCTGCCAGGCCGATTTCTTCGAGGAGATCGCGAAATTCCGCGCTGCGCGCCGCGTCTACGCCAAGATCATGAAGGAGCGTTTCGGCGCGAAAAATCCTGATTCGATGCGGCTGCGATTTCATTGCCAGACGGCGGCGGCCTCGCTGACCAGGCCGCAGTACCCTATCAACGTCGTGCGCACCGGCCTGCAGGCAATGGCGGCCGTGCTGGGCGGCGCGCAGAGCCTGCACACCAACGGCATGGACGAGGCCTTCGCCATCCCCACGGAGGAGGCGATGAAGATCGCGCTGCGCACGCAGCAGATCATCGCCGACGAGAGCGGTGTGGCCAATGTCGTGGATCCGCTGGGCGGCTCCTATTTCGTCGAGAGCCTGACGACGCAATACGAGCGCGCCATTTTCGCGATCATCGACGAGGTCGACCGCGGCGGCGGCACGATCAAGATGACCGAGGAGAGCTGGTTCCAGCGCCGGATCGCCGATTTCGCCTACGAGACCGCGCTCAGGAAGGCGAGCGGTGCCAAGCCCGTGATCGGCGTCAACAAATATGTCGAGCCCTTTGCTCCGTTCGACATCGAGCTGCATCCCTATGATGCGACGACCGCGGGCCGGCAGATGGCCCGTCTCGAGCGTGTGCGCCGTGAGCGCGACAACGCGCGAGTCACCGCGCTGCTCGACCGACTGATCGAGGTCGCGAAGGATGAGCGGCAGAACATCATGCCGGTCACCATCGAGCTGGTCGCCGCGGGAGCGACGATGGGCGATATCATCGAGCGGCTGAAGACGCTGTGGGGGACGTACCGCGAGACCCCGGTATTCTGACCCCGCGTTCCCCCGCTTTCCCGACAAGCCGTAGCCGACGGCGTATTACGTATCCGACCCCGTCCTGGGTGGTGCCGCATGCTCCTCGACTATCTTGAATACGCACCCGCGGCGGCGGCGCCCGACGTGGCCTCGTCGGCGGCGTTGATCGGCCGCGCGACGGCCGGCGCCGACCTGCGCCTGCGCGATTGCGCGACGGTGCGCGCCGACGGCGAATGGATACGCATGGGCGCCAACG
>Ga0315273_10001522_pt1 | contig 26522 bp, 14 predicted proteins | sample YL17G02_0_MG_FD_205753 | JGI IMG/M metagenome (GOLD analysis project Ga0315273, IMG submission 205753) | Sediment microbial communities from Yellowstone Lake, YNP, Wyoming, USA - YL17G02_0 | ecosystem: Environmental > Aquatic > Freshwater > Lake > Sediment | place: USA: Wyoming | collected... | reverse complement strand
AGGCTGCCCGCCACCGGACGCCCGTCGTAGAATGGTGTTGAGTCAGTCACGCGCCCGTAGCTCAGCTGGATAGAGCACCGGCCTTCTAAGCCGGGGGTCCCGCGTTCGAGTCGCGGCGGGCGCGCCATTTCCCAAAGAATCTGGGAGTTTCGGTCCCTCATCAGAACCGCAGGCGAAGAGGCCAGTTTCCGCCACATTCCTTCGATGTAGGCCGGGTCTTCAGACCCGGCGCGGACGGAGGCGCGCGTTGCGACGACCGGTCGCAACCTACCAACTGAAATACTTTCCTCGATTTCTGGCCACTTGTGCCGCGTTTCGATGGTCTCTCCCGTATCGCTCTCCATTCGCTTCCAACGTGCGGGAACCGATGGCATCGTCATGGTCGATGGAAGGGGACGCGCCGCTGGCAACACCGTCCGCGCTTCGCGCGATTCGAGCGCGCATCAATCTGTCGCAGGCGGAATGTGCGACAGAGCTTGGCGTCGCGCTCGAGACATTTCGCACCTGGGACTCGGGGCGGCGGCCGCCACCACCCGCCGTCGTCCGCCGCGCAGAAGCGCTCACGATGAAGCGCCCAGCGCATCGGCGGCTGCCCCTACAACTCTTGGCAGACGAACTCCACGTGCATGTGCGAACGTTGCGCGCCGCCGCTCGTGACGGGCGTCTCGCCGCGACGTTCAACCCGCGACCCTGTTTCGGCAAGCTCACCGCCACGGCGACGCGAGAGGCCGGAGCACGATTCATGGCGACGTGGTACCGACGGACCTACGGACGCGGCCGGCGCCGGCTCGTAGCTGTATGTCGCGTGACCGTGCCGGCGAACTACGCGGCCACCCTCGTGGTCCTGCGGCACCGTCTCGGCCTTAGTCAACAGCAGCTGGCCACGAGGGTTGGCGCAGCCAGCAAAGCCGTCGTGTACCAGTGGGAAAGCGGAAAGCGAAAGCCGTCGCCGGTGTTGTGGCTGCGAATCGAACTACTGCGGCGCGAACTCGCGTCCCCGCCGGGTATGTGAACGAATCGACAGCACCGATCCGATTCGACCCGCTGTTTGGCGAAGTGCGTCCCCAACCCCTCGATGAGCCGGAGACACTTCGCCGCGAGTGTGACGACCGCTCAGGATGACCGGAAGGCAGATGCGCCGTCTGTGATTCACGGACCTTCTGCCCAGACTGTCAGCGGCGTTATGCGTAGGCTCGCGGTGAGATTCAACACGTCTGCCAGGCGTCCGAAAGAGACCCGGCTAGGACCTTCCAAGAAGCGCGTTGCACTCCTCGCGACGCCCCACGACGAACAAGAGCGATTTCGCACGCGTCATGCCGACATAGATGTGCTCACGTTGGACATTAATGCCGTCGAGTCCCCACAAGAACACCACCGGCGCTTCAAGCCCCTTGAACCGATTCACGGTGTCGAGGAGCACTGTAGCCGGGCCACGGGTGCTCTCCTCAAGCCACCGAGCCGGGGCGGAGAGAGGCAGATGGCGGAGAGCTTCGTAGTGGTCTGTCTTTCGTGAGGCGTCAGCAATTAGTACGACAATGTCTCCTCCAGACAGTCCGTCCTTGTTGATCAACTGAAGAATGCGCGAATGGAGCTTCACGCCCTGGGCGCGAACAGACTCTCCTTCGACAGCATGTATCTCTGGGCCCTCGATTCTCGGAGGAGCGACAGGCATGCCGCGATAGTAACGGTAGCCGGCCTCATGAATCTGACGTGTGTTTCGGCAGTTGACGGTCAACGGGTAGGGGTCGTCTCGAATGGGGAAGGTCCCGGCACGGGAGTAGAGGTCCTGATTGTCGTCGAAGAAGATGTACAGCGGACTCTGGTCGTAGTCGACAAGTAGCATCTCGAGCGGCACCCAGAAGTCATCGACGAAGTCCTGGCCCTCGTCGCAGACGATCGCGTCGTATCGGTCGTTGACGACGTCCAGTGAATAGCCAAGTGCGTTGGGATACTGCACGTTGTAGAGGTCGGCGCCGGGATATGTCTTCTTCGCTTCCATCAGCAGGTCGCGACCACTCGCACGACCGGCCTCCTCGACTCTCCGGTAGCACAACTGGTGAAAGCTCATGACCTCCAGGTTGGGAACGCCCGCGCAGACCCTGCTTAGGTGGTCCGCGAGTTGTCGGTTGTAGCAGGTCAACAGCGTACGAAACCCCTCGCCGGCCAGCCGACGCGCCTTCTCCACCGCAAGAAGCGTCTTGCCCGTGCCGGCGCCGCCACTGATCGCCACACGACGACGGCCTCTCAACATGTCCAGAATTCGAGCCTGCTCTTGTGTCAGGCGAATCCGCTGGGCCTCTTCGTTTCTCAGCGCATCGGCCAGGAGTGGTCGCACCTCAAAGGAATGCCCGAAGACCTCTGTGAATACGTCTAGGCCTTTCGGTCCGATAGGAGCCTGGGAAGCGTCTTCGTTATGCCAGTAGTCAAATGCGCGCTCGGCCCAGCGTTGAGGGGTCAACAGATCCTCGGCATACCCAACAAGGGCGCTAGGTAGATCCGGGCGCGTCAAGTCTCTTCCTACTGCGAGATCAGGGAAGAACACCGAATGCCCGCAAATGACCTTTCGGATCCGAAGGTCTCGCCAACGCGAACTCTCACTGAGCTTCTTGAGGATTGAGTACTTTGCTTTAAGTGCCTGCCGACCCGGGTCTTTGATGGTGTGTTTCGTGTGGTCTCGGTCGACCGAGTACCACTCACCTGAAGCCGCATCGAATCCCACGCCCCCGCCCTTCACCTCGACGCAGAGGAATCCCCTGAAGGGGTGGCACACAACAAAGTCGACCTCGCCGTCCCTGGCCTGCTCCTCCTCCAGCCTGACTATCCAGGCCACCTGAAAGAACACGATGAAGTCCTGCGAGAGCTGGTCTCGAAACGCCCGGTAGAGCTTGGCCTCGGCAGCCGACTGCACGTCGGTGAGCTGGCGCTCAGTCAGATCAGGAATCATCGTCGCCATCAGCATCCTCGCTGCCAAGAATCTTCATGGTCTGCAGATTGAGGGTCATTGTGCGGGGGCCGAGGCCGTCGACATTCACGACCAGTGCGACGGAGCCACCCGTCTTACGCTCCACCGTGACGATCGTTCCCTTCCCCCACATCCCGAATTCCCCCCTCGCACCCGGAACAAAGGCGTCTTTGGGATCGCCCTGATCACCCTCGGCGAGGTCTTTCCAGCCGCTATCGAACATGAACTCCTCGACTCGAGTCGCCGGGTTCTTGATCGACCGAACGCGAGCAGACGCTGGATCCAGTGCCCATTCGACGACGTAGAGCCAGTACTTGCCGCCAAAATGCTGAGCATTGCTGAACTCAGTGCGAGTAACGCCAACGCCAGTCCTGTTCCATTCCCCGTCGATGCCTTTGACCTCAATGAGACGTTGTTCGCCGGTCCGCGGATTGGTTGACACAATGTCGTAACCAGGATGGCCTTGTTCGAGCTCCTCAGGCTGACGACCGTGCTTCAGTTCCCAGTCACAGACGATCTTGCGCGAGGCGGCTTCGACGGCCCTCCGGTGACGAAGTCCTTCCGCATCAGATTCTGTCGGCTGTCCTGTCTTTGGCCGAACGTACGTGCGCAACGCTTGGTCATACCGCTGTTTGAACCCGGGGCGCTTCTTGGGTTTCGCCGGCATGGTGCTAACTGGCTGCGGGGAGGATTCCCCCCCTGTACCGTGGGTCCCAATTGGCGCCGGAGAGCCCGACGCCGTGGGTTGCGCCTTGGGCGCGGTTGAAGCGCCCTGCCCTGGGGGCGGCGCTTCGCCAGTGTTGGCGCCAGGATCGCCCGGGGCCGGCGGCTTCGGGCCTGCACCGGGCGCTTCATCTGCCGGTGGTTCGCCATGCTCGCCCAAGCCGTCAAGCGGCGCCGATTCCGATGGCTCAGTTTCCGTTTCCTCAACGAGATCGGGGATTCCGATGTCAGTTAGGTACTGGTGGGCGTCTGCGAGGCTGTCCGCCTGCACGAGGTTCCAACAGACGGCAGACAGTTTCGAGATATCGGCGCCGGATTCACCGCTAAGAAAGTGGTGGAACAGTGCATTGAAGGCCTGGGGCCAACTCCGCGGCCCCACAGGCCGAGCCAACGTCAAGCTGTTGCCATCTGCCTCATAGAACGCCTGAACCGGCCTCTCCTCCGAGACGAACGGTTTACTTAACGCGACGCTTGCGACGACCTTCAACTGATCAAAGCTAGAGGCTTCGATAGTCTTGAGCGTGCTGTTGATCGACGTTCTTACAGTGGAATCCTTGTCGTGCAGGAGTCGGGACACGCAGTCCGCCCGCTCTCGCAGTCGCACCTCGAACTCCGCCTCATGAGCTTTCTGCCCCTCGGCCAAGTCCAACTCAACCTTCGCGAGAGCGGAGAGACGCCGGACGCCCAGGCGCTCGAGAAGTGGCACGTAGTCTGCGGACGGACGACACAGTAGTTCATCGATATCTGTTCCAAAATGGGAATGAATCCACTCGCTGTCGAGCAGCAACGCCTCATCCGGAAAACGCGGGATGCCTCGTAAGTTCAGTACGGTCGGATTCTCGACGAGCTTCTTCCAATGTGAGAGACCCGAGGAGTCCTCTGCTTCCGCCTCCGCCGACAGTCCTCGAAGACAGGCAAGGTAGATACTGAGATCTTCTTCCTCAACAGTGGCGCCGCCCTCGTAGTGCGACGACACGATCTCCACAAGTATCGAGGCGTAATGAGCCGGTTCGGGCTCGGCGCGTACGCCCACAGCGGTCAGGAATGCTCGATACTGGTCGAAGTTCGCAGGCGCTGTGTGAGCGTACCGCCCAAGACGCTGCACCGACCAGAAGACCCTCGACGGTAGCAAATAGCGCTTCAGGAAACGGTCGTAGATACAGGCCTCATCTGCCAACTGCTTGACCGCCGCGTCTGCGCTCACTGCTCGCTCGTTCAGAACCTGATACACAACGTCGGAGGGAGCCGCGTTGTTCGTCCTGCAGTGACGCAGATGAGCGATTACCAGACTCGTTGGCGGCTCGATCTTGACGCCTATGGCGTCGAGTAGGCTGCGGTTCAGTCGTTGAGTGTTCTTGAACGAGAGTATCTTCGCCTGGCTCTCGAATGCCGCTGCCCGATATGGAGCGTAGACGTCGGTGGGACGGAACCACTCGTCCTGAAAACGGTCGGCGGGTAGGCAGTGAGCTGTTCGCAGCCTGTTGACCTCGGGAAGTGCAGGGCCATCCTTCTGCGCGGCCCAGGTGCCGAACTGGTCGCCAATCGCATAGAAGGCCCTCGCACTTGCCTCGCGAGGCTCTTCCGAAGGGGATTCCGCCTCGGAGATATGCAGCACGCGCGAGACAAGATCCGCGGCCGACGGGACCGTACGTATGCCAAGTGTAGTCAGGAACTGCCGCACGGAGCGTTTAGGCGGCAGGCGTGACTCATCAACCCAGAACGCCGAAACGTCGCCCAGCACCTCTTCAAGGATGTCAGTGTGGAAATACGTCTGAGAGGGCGCGTGCCATCCTCCGTCCTGAGTTGGCACCAGAGCAAGGCCAGCGAGCGCCGCAGCGACCTGCTCGTCGTCCAGCAATCCCCCGTGGTTTGAGAGTTCCACCATCAACTTCTGATAGCGCTGCAAGTCGATGGCGCGGCCGTCTTGAAAGAAGCGGGGGAGGACATCCTGGATGAACACGCGTATGGACTGCCGCCGGATGCCGAGGCGTTGTTGGAGGAACTCCTTCGTCCGCGCGTCAAACGCCTCTGCGTCCAGCAGGGTTGACGCGCCGATCGGGTCAGCGAAATCGCCTGGCAACAACGCTCCCGCTAGAGAGGCGAATCCGGCGCCAGTCCGCCAAATCGGCAGCGACGAGACCCTCCGATTCAGATCGCGAGATGACTCGGTCAGTTGTGCAAGGGATACCAACACGCTGTAGAAGCGCTTAAGTTGGTCTCGGCTGCTGCCCAGCAGAATCTCAGCTTTCGCGGGAGTCGACGACTCACGCTCGAGGTGGGGCAGGACCGCCCCTAGGCTGAGTTGAGGCAGACGCCGCACGATCTCCCCGAGACCTAGCAACCGAAAGTGAGCGAGCGGCACCCAGGGAAGTCGTGTTTCTACCTCCTTGTGGCCGATTCCAGGCGGCAGGGTGAAGCAGGTAGCGAGACTGCACACCCGAAGGTCGGTCGCAACCCCAAGTGGAAGTCTCCTCAGGCGGTCATTGATCGGCGATTCAGCTTTGACCCCAAAGGCGTGGGTGTCGATTAGTCCCCAAAGAGGTGCGTAGAACGTTCCGACGTCTTTGAGATCGGCCTTTGCGGGTGGCGTCTTCACATGAACTGACTCTTCACACTGCGAGACAACCCGGTCCAACGTCAGACTCGACACCCCGGCGTGGGGAAGCCAGTTTGTGAACGGGCGCAGCTTCTCTGACACCAGGACGAGTCCGATGTTCTTCGCAACGGCGAGAGTGTCCTCCCGAAGTGGCACCCGACTCAGCACCGCCGTGGATCCGGCCACCGAATCGCCATCCGCCGTGAGAACGACATGGGGGGAAGCGGACAGGGCCGTCTCGATTGCGCTCCAGTAGGAGGTGTAGCAATCCGGATACCCCTGTTGATCCGGCCGTGAGGCCAGTGCTGCTGCCTTGATCAGTTCCCACAGTGCGACGTGGCCAATCCTGTCTCTCAAGAGTTCCAGGCTGGACGACAACTTTTCCGCTGCCGCTCCTATGAGGGCTTCATTCCATGTCTGTTGATGTTGATGGCCCTCGAAGATGGCGGCTTTGCGACTTGAGTTCGGAAAGAAGTCACCGTTAATGTGGGCCGGCAGTGCGGAAGGTTGTTGTGTCGGCAGGTATGCATAGAGCCGGCCACGATCGAGCGGGGAGGGTGCCACTCGAATGGCGATCGTGACGTCCGGCGTTCTCTTAAGCGTCGCCAGGATTGGGTGAGCGGCGATGATTGATGGCAGGGCGTCTGCGGCACTTGCCCGGAGAAGCAGCCAGTCTTGCGCTGGGCTAGCTCCGTCGGCTGCAATTCTGAGCTCCTGGTCGGATGGGCGGTCAATCGTCAAAGCAAAGAGCAGGATCCCATTCCTCAAGAGCTGAGCTCTCTTTACGTTGCGGAGAAACAGCAAACTGTTTTCCAGAACGTTCCGCACATCCTCTACCACCCGTTCGATGTGCTTGCCGGTCATCGCGGAAAGGCACAAGCCTGTTCGGACCGCTGAGTGCTGATCTGTTGCCCAGGGCAGTGTGAATCGCGTTCCGCCAGCTACCGGTATTCGCTTGCCGCTCCAGTGAAGGAGATCCGGATGAAGTGTGATGTGAAGCTCGCCGGACAGGATCTGCGGCGAGTCAGTTACCTGGTAGGTCGAGATGAATCCGACTCCGAATCGCCCGATGTTGCGCGGGTCGCCCAGCTTCGCGCCGCTGGCAACCTCGACAATGTTGTGAAAATCGCAGGACTTTGTGGCATGCGAGCCGAGGGGCACACCGGGACAACTGGAGTTCTGAAGATCTCCGCAGTACGAAAATCTGCCACTGTTTGACACCACCAGAGCATCATCTGTGACATCGAAGATGATATCGGTTGCGCCGGCGTCGTCGGCATTCTGAATCAGCTCGATGGCCATCACGTCGAAACCTTGGAGGGCTTCGAGGTGCGACCTTATGGTTCCGAGGACGTTCGCAGTGTATTGGCCACGGAAGTCCGTACCGTTCGAGACCCCAGGCTGTGTCGGCATTTACGTCTCCAAATGCGTGCGCGCAGACTGTCGGGGGGAGTGTAGCGGATTCCAGATGCAGCGGGGGAAGAGACCTCGGTTCTATGGTGGGGCGTCGTCGCTGCCGTGGGTTACACAAGCCCTACGGTGGAGGGAGGAGATCCCGCCCCGGGGCTCTCTTAAGATGTGGGCCCTGGCGGGCCAAGCCGCTTCGTCGAGCGGGTCATTCTTACGTCCGGGTTGTCAGAGGTTGAACGAGCCGAACCGGTGGAGGCGGAGGAGCCCTGCCGGGCGACCCTGTGACCCCTCCTGTCACATCGCTCACCGACACTGCTGGAGAAGTCCGGACAGATGGCGACTGAGGTGGTCGCGGGATGTGATGGGCTGAGTCACCATGGCGGGGAGTACCCTCCAGAACCCAACATTACCCAATCAAATCGGCCTAAGTCCGGTAAGATTGGCGGCACATCGGTCGGGTAGCTCGCAGCTAGCCAACTGCGCCCTCCCGGTCTCTCCGATCACGGGGACCACCATGAATGACCGCTGGGTTTCGGTCTCAGAGATCGCAACCTACCTCGGCGTGAGTAAGGACACCATCTACACCTGGATCGCCGCCAAAGGAACTCCGGCGCATCGAGTTGGGCGCCTGTGGAAGTTCCGGCGCGAAGAGGTAGATGCGTGGGTCAAGTCGGGGGGCGCATCCGACCGCCCGGATCACCACGGGAAGGGAAGGGAATGACCCAGCGGGTTTATAGGACCGACCGAGAGGACCGAGAATCGGTCCCCGTGCCGGGATTGAATCCCGCGGAGAGGTACGTCTCTCGCCTATCGGCGCGAACGGCGCTGTACACCGAAGTCTGCCTCTTGTTTGGCAGCGATTCGTCCCCGCGAACACCCTCCGCCTACCGTTCGCTCGTCATTGACGAGAACAGGCTGGCGCGGGCGTCGACATCGGCAAGAACGAAGCTCTGGAGCGAACTCAAGGGCAGGTACCGGCTCGACGCCGACGATCCTCTGTTCCTGGCCTTTTGGGCTGAATGGCAGCGATGCACCTCCGAAGCCGAACGCGGGCTCACCGTTTACGTGCTCTTCGCGCTGAACGACAAGCTCGTGTTCGAGCTCGGCACGGAGTTGCTTTTCCCGTTGCTTCGGAGAGCTCCGGTTGAACTCCGCGTGGGGGACGTTCTCGCATTTATCAAACGTGCGGAGACACTTCACCCTGAAGTGCAAGGGTGGTCGGGAAAGACGCGCCGTTCCCTTGCCCAGGACTACTGCGCCAGCATCCGCGATTTCGGGCTGGCCACTGGAGGCACGCGAAAGCTCACGGTGCGACCGGCGCTATACGGGTCACCGGTCCGCCTGCTCGTGCGCGCGCTTCGCCTGACGGCTACTGCACCGTTCGCAATCGCGCAGCACCCGGCATTCCGTCTCCTCGGCACCGACGGGCTCGAGGTCATCGACGCGCTAGGCGAGTTGAATCGTACCGGTGCGCTTCGCTTTCGCATGCAGGGTGACGTCGTTGAGCTCGACGCCTCGGAGGGCCAGTAATGGAGACGATGTTCCAGGCGCTGCTCGAGCTCATCCAGGAGCCACTCCGTCAGAACGGAGGGGTTAAGACTGACAACTCGATTCTTCTCATCTATCCTCCGGACAAGGAACTCGATTTCCGCGAGTATCTCCTCGACGCGTTTGTTCCCGCCATCGAGACGCAGCAGGTTGCCTTCCGGCTACTCGATCTCAGCGGATTCCTGTTCGCCGCAATGACTGATGAGGCCGTCGCCTCCCTGCAGGAGGACGAGTTCGACGACTATCGATGGATGCAGCAAGGGCTGTCGCAGCGCGCCGAGTCAGCGCTGCACACTCGCATCGAGGAACTGGCGCGCGAGGTCCCCGGTGGCAACGTCATCGTCTACGCAACCGTCGCCCTGTTCCCCCTCGTCCGCTACGGCGAGGTATTGCGCGGACTCCGCGACGCAGAAGCGCGGATCATCCTGGCGTTTCCGGGCGAGGAACGTGGGGGCAAGCTCCACTTCATGAACCAACCGGACGGCGGCAACTACCTTGCTGTCAAGCTGTTCTGGCGATGAGCGGCCGGATCATGCAACCGAGGGAGACTGGCAGAATGACCACGATACGGAACCTCATCAAGCGCGATATCGGGGTGAAGGTAGAAGGTGTCGTCAAGGTGTACGACCGCTCCGCACTTGCCAGCGAGGTGCGGGAGTATGTGGTCACCGACAAGATCGAGGAAGAGCTGAAGCGCATCTTCGACACCTTCACGCTGGTCAGCGAGACGATTAAGCGTGGCGGGGCCGGCCGTGATGTGATGGGAATGTGGGTGTCGGGCTTCTTTGGCTCGGGGAAGTCGCACTTCGCCAAAGTCCTCGGCTATCTCCTGCAAAACGACGTCCTCGGAGATGGCGGCGTGGAGCGGTGCATCGACGTCTTCGGCAAGCACATCTCCGACACGCCGCGAGGCAAAGACATCCGGCGCCGTCTCGGCGAGATCAAGCTCAACACGCAGATCCGCACGTTCGCCTTCGAGATCAAGAGCCGCCAGTCGCTCAACAATCCGAATTCTGTTGGCGAAATCCTGCTTTCCGAGTTCTATCGGCACATCGGGCTGGCCGAGAACTTCGTCGTCGCTCGCATTGAGCGCCGCCTGGAACAACGCAAGCTGCTCGACAAGCTGGCCAAGGTCTACGAGGACACCTTCAGAACCCCGTGGCGTAGCGTGGAGGGCCGGGACGACCTCATGACCGTCCGGCGACGACTTTCGGAGATCCTCCCGAAGGTTGACGCCACAGAGTACCCCGACGAGCGCACGGCCAAGAACGCGCTCACCGATATGTTCCGTCACGAGAAGATCACCGCCGAGGGCATCGCGGACGAGTTGGTTGCATGGGTGGACTCGCAGAAGCCGCTTGGCGGTCGCGTTCAGCATCTCGTGTTTGTCATCGACGAAATGGGCACCTTCATCGGCGACTCGACCGAGCGCATTGGCGAGCTGAACAGCCTCGCCGAAATGATCGGCAACAAAGGCAAGGGCAAGGTCTGGCTTATCGTCACGAGCCAGCAAGACCTGGAGAAGGTCGTCGACCGCACCAACTTTCAGCCTGCGCTCGTCGGTCGACTCAACGCGCGCTTTGAACTGAAACCGCACCTCATCTCCGACGAGATCAACAAGGTCGTCTCCGAACGCATTCTCAAGAAGCACCCCTCCGAGGAAGCGGGGCTGCGCACGCTCTACGCCGAGCACGAGGGGCACATCGCCGAGCTTGCCAATCTCAAGGCAAGTCGCCACCTGGACAGCGTGACGGAGCAGGCGTTCGTCGATGCCTACCCGTTTCTCCCACACCAGATTCGCCTGGCGCAGGACATCTTTGAAGCGCTTTCGGGCTTCCGCATTTCTGGCGGTGTCCGCTCGATGATTGCCGTGGTCATGGAAGCGCTTCAGGACGTCGCCGATGAGCAGCTCGGGGTCATCGTCGGCTTCGACCAAGTCTTCGATGCGGTCGAGAACGATCTCCTGTCCCAGGAATACCTCGGTGCTTCGGGGATTCGAGCGATCTACGAGTCCGACGAGCGAGTCCCAGGGACGCCCGTCGATGCGTCACGCGTGCTCAAGGTGCTCTGGCTCCTCCAGCGAATCACCTGGGTGCCACGGGTGCCAGAGACGTTGGCGAAACTGCTCGTGCGCGGCCTCTCGACGGATATTGCCCCGCTGCGCGACCAGGTCGAGGAGACGCTCGCGGCCCTCCAGGAGGCCGGCTACGTCGCCCGCGACGAGGCTACAGGCGAGTGGAAGTTCCTGAACGAGCGGGAGCGCACCATTGAGCAGGCTATTCAGGAGATGGTCCGCCCAGGCGGACCCAAGAGCATCAGCATCGCCGCGGTTCGTCGCACGGCGCAGCAGATGTGCAAGGACGACGTCGTCACGAAGAAGAAGCTGGCGAGTTTCGCGGTGACCTACGGCGCTACCAAGGTGCCGTTCTTGTTCGGCGTGCGCCTGGACGGCGAGGCTGTCGAGACTGGGCCGGAGCTTGAGGTTAACTTCACGAGTCCGCTGGCCTCAGGCCGGAAGCAGGCGCTGGAGGAAAGTCGTCGACAGAATCAGGCAGGCGGCGCGAAGGGCAAGACCGCTTGCTGGGTGGCCGAAGCGCCAGACAATCTCGAGGGGCGCTTCAAGCGCTACGAGGCGCTCGTAAAGGTCACGAGCGATAAGCGCTTCACCGAGGATAGCTCGGCGGATACCCAGGATGCGCTCTCCGAGAAACGCAAGGAGCGCGACGAGTTGAAGACCGCCCTGGTCAAGGACCTCGAGCGCGCATTCCTCGGCGGCACGCTGCTCTATGGAGGCCAGGAGGTCAACCTCGACGGCGTCGCCGATCTCAGGGAGCCAGTGCGGACAGCGCTCCAGAGCATCATCCCGAACGTCTATCCGCGATTCAACGTTGCCGACCGGGCCTTTGACTTCGCTAAGCAACTCAAGGCACTGCTCAATCCCTCGACCACGAATTTGCACAAGGTCGCGCCCGAACTGGACCTCTTCGACACGCAAGGAAGCCTACAGCGCGAGTCGGTGCTTGTGGCGCAGGTCCTTGAAGTGCTCACCGACCTCGAGGACGAGGGCGTGGCGCCGGAAGGCGGGCGTCTCCTCGATGCCAAGGACGAAAAAGGGTTTAAGGGCTTCTCTCGCCCGCCATTCGGCTGGCCCGACGAGCTAGTGCGACTGGTACTCGCCGCCTGCTTCCGGGCTGGTGCGGTCTGCCTTGAGAGCCAGACGTCCTCGGGGCCGTCCTCGCTCTACGACTACAAGGGCACAGACGAGCTCTTCTCGAAGATCACTGCCTTCAAGAAGTCCACCCTCCGGGTCGCCGAAACCAGCTTGACGGTCGACCAGATCAAACGTGCCAGCAAGGCGCTTATTGCCATGGGCGTGAACGGCACCCCAGAATCGGGCAACGCCATCGCTTCGGCTGTGCGATATCTTGGCCTGGCCTTAAAGCTGAGGCTTGTAGATGCAAAAAGCCGGCAGCAACAAGGCCTGCCGGTCCCGAGGTCAGTGCTTGAAGCAGACAGCATCTTGACCGAGCCAACAACTGCGAAGGATCCGACCACGGTCGTCACCGCGTTCCTTGCTGGGGAAGAGGCGTGGAAGGCCCTTCACAAAGGCCTCGAGGCGGTCCATACGTTTATCGAGGCGAATCGCCACAAGGAATACGACCTGTCACGACGCCTGATGTCGTTGGCGGACAACCATCCAATCCCAGCGACGGACACGAAGGCGACTGCGTTCGACCAGGCGCGAAGAGACCTCGATACCATCGTCTCAGAGAACGCGGTCATTGGGCGGTGGGCTGATTACCGGACAGCGTTCGAGACGGCGTTCGCGGCGTATCGAGAGGCGTACAAGCAGAGTTATGACCGCATTCGGGTAGCGGCGGATGGCTGCCTCGCCGAGATCAGATCTGGAATCGCCTACCAGGAGGCCCCGCCCGCAGATCGGGACGCGGTCGTGACTAAGGTGTTCGGTGCCGGCAAGGCCTGCCACTACGCACCGGTCATGCTCTCCACGGCGGAGGCGTTGCTGGAGGCGGCCGGCAGGCGCAGCCTTTCTTCCCTAGACCAGGCTCTCGTGGCGTTGCCCGCATATCGAGCGCAGGTAGAGGCCGATCTCCGCAATTTCGTGGTCCCGCCACCCGCACCTGGAGAACGGATCTTCGAGTGGCGTCCCCTCACCGCTCTCGTCGGCAAGCGCTTCAAGGTCGATCGCGATGTGGACCTGGCGCTCGAAACGGTGTCGCGTGACCTCAAGGCACAGATACGCGACGGCTTCACGGTGGTGGTGAAGTGACGCCGACGAACGACCAGACGCCCGAACAGGCCGCTGCGAGCCGGCAGGCACTCTCCGATGAGCACAAGGATGCCGTACGCTCCTGGGTGCCCCGGGTCCGCCGTGTGCTGGAGGACGAGTTTGCGGCCCAGTTCGAGCGCCTCGGCCTCAGGCCCAGCGGTAAGCATGCGTCGCTGGACAGGGTGCGCTTGCCCGATGAGGCTTTGGCCGTCCGCCGTCGAGTCGAGGCGCTCATGGCCCGGGACTCAATCGCCGAGGGCTCGGACGAGCGCGGCTACGAGAACGTAAGGCGTGAGCTGGCCTACACATTGCTCAACCGCCTCGTGGGCCTCAAGGCGATGGAGGCGCGGAAGCTCCTCTACCTTCCTCCGCCAGCCGATCCCAACGGGACGCCTGAGCAGACCGAGGTGATCACCCCGGTGCAGGGTCAGGGCCGATCACGCTACCTGCGCGACTACCGATCCGCGGGCGACAGCAAGTATCGGTACGGTGATGACGCCGAGGAGACTCTACTCCGCGACGGCCTTACCGCGGCGTTCCAGCACGTCACGCAGGAGATCCGTGTCCTCTTCGACCCGGACCACGAGTACGCCTGCGTTTGGCCGACTCACGCGACGTTGGCGAGCGTCCTCACGATGATCAACGAGGAGCTGCCGGAGGGCGCCTACCGCGCACAGGACTTTCTCGGCTGGGTTTACCAGTTCTTCAACCGCGAGGAGAAGAAACGCCTCCGTGACGAGAACAAGGGCACGCCGCGTTCATCCTACGAGCTGGCAGTCATCAACCAGTTCTACACGCCTGGATGGATCGTGAAGGTACTCGTCGACAATACGCTGGGACGGCTCTGGCTCCAGATGCATCCGGACTCAGCGCTGGCCGCACAAGGTCCACCGCCGCTACCTGATGCGCGAATCTCGGATGCCCCGGTCGCGGACTACCTGGTGCCTCGCACAGGCGAGCGCATACGCTACCAGCGCCTGACCGACGATGGTCAGGTCGAGACGTTCAAGCGGGCCCGCGACATCTCGCTGCTCGATCCGGCCTGCGGGACCATGCACTTCGGGCAGTATGCCTTCGGACTCTTCCACCGCATGTACTTAGACGAGATCGAGCATGCGGGGCAGCCCGGTTGGCCCGCGGAGCCCTCGGTTCGCGGTCCTCGCGATATCCCGGCCGCCATTCTCGACTACAACCTCTTCGGCGTCGACATCGACCCGCGAGCGATCCAGATCGCCTCTCTGTCTTTGCTCCTTACCGCCAAGGAGGCCGCGCTCGAGCAGGGGTTCACGCCGCTGGATGTGAAGATCCGCCGCAGCAACCTCGTGGTCGCCAACGCCGTAGACCTGGGTGCAGAGCGCCTGCGGACCCTCGTGGAGCACATCGGCGCCAAGCTGGGCGAGGCGGAGCTGCGGCAGCGGCTCTTCAAGACCCTCTGGGAGAACCTGCAGTACGTCGGCGAGCTCGGCAGCCTCGTGCAAGTGCGGGAAGGTGTGGAGCGAATCCTCGAAGACTGGGTGGAGTCACGAGCACGGGAGAAGGGGCTGACGTCTCTCGTGAGTGTGCACAGCCTTGAACAACTGGACATTCTAGGCGAACTGGAACCCGCCAGGGCCGTGCAGCTTCAACTCGCACGACGGGTCTTGGAAGATGAGGCCCGTCAGCTCCAGCAGGAGCTGCTCACAGCCATCGAAGAGGCGGCCGCCCAGGCCGGCGGCGACCCGACCGAACGGCTCTTCGCGGAGGACACCGCCCGGGGCTTCAAGCTCTTGCAGATCCTCTCACGGCACTACGACGTGGTGGTCATGAACCCGCCCTACGGCGCCTTCGTGCCCAAGGTAAAGGACTTCGTCAAAGCCGCCTATCCGCTCACGGCCAGCGACATCTACGCGACCTTCATCGACCGGGCGACCCAACTAACCGAGCCCGAGGGCTATGTGGGCGCGCTCGTCTCTGCGACCTTTACCAACCTCACGAGCTTCGAAGATCTGCGCGCGCAGATTCTGCTCAAGCGCAACCCCTTGCTGCTAATGCTCGAGCTAGGACTTGGCATTCTCGACGACGCAAACGTCAGAGCTGCGGCCATCGTCCTGCGAGGGGGGAACCGATGAGCCACGTTGTCTGGCGATGGGAAGAGAGAGACTTCGGTTTCCGCTTTCGGAGCGGCGCGGGTAAACGCACGCGCGAGTATTACCAGGCGCGTAAGCCAGGTGAATTCTACTTGGTCCCTGCTTCCCAAAGGAAGCTCCACAGCGACCGGGTAGAGGCGCTCGCAGAGCGCGCCGTTGCTCCAACCTCACCGATTGTCGTCACCAATCCTTGGCGCGACTACGACCGAGACTGGGACTGGGTCGTCACGGACGATGGGGTCTGCCTCAACTGGGCAGGGTGCCTTCATAAGGAAGAGATCGACCGACGGGAAGATGAAGGCGTCCAGAGGGCAATGGAGCTTGTTGCCGAGCACGTGCAGCGCGCAACGCCCGTCCCGCTAGACGTGCGACTTGTTCAACAACTCCATGTGGAACTCATGGGACCCATCTATCCGTTCGCCGGCCAATGGCGAACCGTGTCTCTGCACAAGGGCGACGGACCGACCCGCTGGCCATTGCCTCCTGGTGGCATCCAACCGCTGATGGACCTCTTAGAGCGCGACGTGTTTTCGCGCTCTCCAAAGCTCGCGCCCGGCGACGACGAGGTCTTCCTCTACGCTAGCGAAGTAATGAACGAACTCCTCGCTGTTCATCCGTTTCGCGAAGGTAACGGAAGGACAGCGTTCATTGTCGGCAACCTCATTCTGATGCAGAACAGCATGCTTCCGCTGACCACCTACGAGCGGCATGCGGACGAAGAGCGCTACATAGAGGCTTGCGGGGCTGGAAGGCTCGGCAAACGGTACGAGCCGCTGGCGAAGTTGCTTTCAGAATGGGAGGACCGTGCCATCGGCCAATGGAGATCTGCCCATGAGTAGGAGGCGCGTGGACATCCGAGGCATTCTTGCCGATCCGAATCTCAGACGAGAGCTGATGGTGCCCACCATCCAAGCCACGCAGGCCCGGGAAGGAATTCAAACGACGCGGGAACAAGCTGAACGTGCGTACTACGTGGTCACGGAGGGTGAGCGGGCGGCGTTCTTCGACCTTGAGCCATTTCGGGCGATCAAGAACCAGCACGAGCGGCGTCATGAGATGTTTGTACGTTCGCTGCGAGGGGACACGGCAGCACCTCGGCAAGACGTCGCCCGTCGCGATTTCGGGTTCATCGAAGGCAGCCTTCTCGCCTACCGCAGTATTGCTTGGCTGGCGCCACTCTTCAAGGAATTGCCTCCTCTAGCCCCCTCCTATGGTGCGACGCGCAGCGGACTAAACACCACCGAGATTGAGCGTTTCACTCGCCAGCGCTGGGAGGTGCCGGTGGGACCCCAGGAACGGACCTGGGTCCCTTTTGCCAAGGGTGGCAATTTCTCCCGATTCTATTCGGATTGGGATCTCGTTATCGACTGGAGAGACAACGGCAAGGTGTACAAGGGCCTTGTCGCCGAGAAGTACGGCAGTGCCTCTCGCTTTGTGAAGTCGGAAGGTGATTACTTTCGGGAGGGCATAACGTGGATGCAGACGACGAACCTCGGGATTAACGCTCGGGTTCTTCCGGGCTCCGGGATATTCGGGGTCGCATCGCCCACCTTCTTCCCGAACGACAGCACTCAGATGATGGTGTTTCTGGCGTTGATGAACAGCACGCTATTCGACGCTCTGGCCCACTGCGTGGCGACAAGGAATTGGGGAGCAACTGCGATCGGATCGATCCCGGTCCCGCGGCTGTCGCCAGCGTTGCAGGCCGCGCTCGGCGACGTGGCGTGCCGGATCCACGACTGCAAAGCGAGATGGGACGAAGGCAACGAAATTTCTGGCCGCTTTAGCCAGCCATGGATCCTACGTGAAGAGCTTGTCGATGGCGTCAACTCAACAGGTGCTCGGCTGGACGTGTTGGCCGAGCGTGAGCGGGCAGATCAAGACGCCATCAAGAGCGTGTATGCCGAGCTGGATGACCAAGTCTTCGCATTATATGGAATCACAGATGCGACTCGGAAGGTGATTGAGGAGGGCCTGGGTGAGCGCCCGCCCGAGGTCCTCTGGCCCCAGATGCAGGGCAAGACCGTCGCGGAGAAGCGCATGGAGCATGTCTGGCGCCTGCTCTCCTACGCCGTCAAGCGTGTCCTGGAAGCCGACGACGACGGTATCGTGCCCTTCGGCGCCGTGAACTCTGAGCCTAAGCTCGGCGATCGCGTGCGGCAGGAGTTGGCGGGATTCTTCCCCGGCCGGGATCCGAACCAGGTCGAGGTGGAGATCGTCAACGAGCTGAAGAAGACGGTGAAGGGCTACCGCAAGTGCGCGAGCCTCGATGAGTGGCTCGATAACGCCTTCTTCGAGTATCACGCGGGGCTCTACAAGAACCGACCGATCTTTTGGCACATCGCCTCGGCGCAGGGCACCTCGCGCTTCGCCTTCGGGGCCCTCGTTCACTACCACCGCTTCGACAAGAACCTCATGGCCAAGCTCCGCGCGAGCTACCTGCGCGACGCTATCGAGGAGCTCCGGCGCGAGGCTGGCTTCGCCGACAAGACTGGCCGCAGCAACGACCGGCTGGAGTGGCAGGCCAAGGTCGAGGAGGCGCAGGCGCTCGACAAGAAGCTCCAGCTCATTCAGGAAGGCCACCACGAGGGAGCCGAGGGCGGCGAAAAGGACTACCACATCCTCACGCCATGGAAGGAGCCCGCTGAGCGGCCAAAGGGCTGGGACCCGGACCTTGACGACGGTGTGAAGGTCAACATCGAGCCTTTCGAGAAGGCCGGCGTCCTGCGCGTAGGGAAGGTGACTTGATGCTCCTCAGGTCTCTCGTAAGCCAGCTCGAGCAGCGCTTCCAGCACGAGAAGCGGGCGCGTGTCTGCCTCTGGTTCGACGAGAAGCTCGAATTCTTTAGACTCCTGCAAGCTCTGCAGACATACCTCGACCAGATGAAGCAGCCGCCGTTCGTGTTGCTTGAATACGACGCGGCTGCAACCCACGGTCAGATCTGGCTCAAGCACCGCGTCCAGCAGATGTTCTCACAGGCGGCGAACGCGGAAGAACGCAGCCGCCTCCGTTTCGTGCTCTATGTTCCGTTCAGCGAGGAACGACTGGACGTGGCCGCCGATAGCACCGGCGATGATGCCGTCCGCCTAGACCTCCTCGAGGAATACCGCACCGGGGGCGCGCTCTGGCGCATCGGCGGAAAGCGGCCAACGCTCTTCAGCTTCCTGCGGGTGGCTGGCGTCGCACTCCCCGACGATGCGGTCGATCAGCGACGGCTCTGGGATGGCGGCCGCGACTCGCTCCTGTCGAAGTACGTCGCCAAGTTCGCCGATCGTCCGGCCGTGTTCTGGGCTACTCAGCTCACGCCCGAGCTGGCGCAGTCCAGGCTGATTGGCGACGTCGACCAGGCCATCCTCGAAATCGCACTGGAACCCGAGGGGAACTGGAAGACGGTCCAGCAGAAGGGGCTCGAGCGGGAATTTCTGGAGATGGTGCGGGAACGCTACGGGTTCGAGGTCCCGGTTCATGCTCCGGAGGAGTGGGTCGAGGAGCTCGTGGCCGTCCTCGCGCTCACCGAGACCTTTCTCGGCTACGGCGAGCCGGCCGACTTCCCGTTCGTGGACCGGCTGCCGGCTCTCGCCGTGCGGACTCACCACCGGCAGTTCCTGCAGCGCTGGCTGCGGGACGCCGAGTACCGAGTTGCATGGGACCGTTGGGTGGACGCGGTGGAGGCCAAGATCGACCTCACGGCCTGGGCCAAGGGACGTACCGGTCTCTCTTTCGCCTTCCCGCATCTCACATGCCTCAGGCTGAAACAGACCTACGAGGCCTTCGAAACCGCGGCGACCAAGGAATCGGCGACCACTGGGTTCTTCAAGCAGCACGCCGATCTGATCGCCAAGGAATGTGAGTTCGCCAAGGTAAGCGCCCAAGGCGACGCGAAATGGGCACTGCTGCGCGACTTGCGCGTGTTTATCGACGACTGCGCCAAGGGCGTGGCAAGGGTGCAAGGTGCGAGCAGCTTGGCCGACCTCGTCCGAGTGTACGTTGACCACGCCAGCCTCATCGAGTGGCGGCATATCGATCTTCGCCACGGCGCCGAGGAGGAAGGTCAGGCGGCTGTGGCCAGGGTGGCGGATAGGCACTATGCCGCGTATGCTCTGGCCCTGAACGGCGCATTCTTCCAGCGAGTCGCGGCCGCTGGAACGCTAGAGGTTCCTGGTGTACCCGGCGTCACGTCGCGCCTGGAGCACACGCTCTGGAAAGCCAAGGGCCGCCGCGCGGTCGTCATTGTCGATGCCCTTCGCTACGACTGCGCACTGGCCGTGCGCGACCAACTTCGCGGTCATGCCGTGGAGGTGGAGCCCGTCCTAGCGGTGCTGCCCACCGTGACGCCGGTGGGGATGACGGCGCTCCTTCCGGTGGGCGATGGCGGGGTGACGGTCGAGATCAAGGGGAACACGATTCACCCACGGCTCAACGGTAAGGACACTTCGGTCCGCGACAACCGGCTCGCGCTACTCAGAGCCTTCGGCGCTGACTGCCGGGACATCACCGACGTCGAGCAGAGTTCTGAGGCCCCGTCAGGTCTCGGCGATCTGCTCGTGGTGTTCGGCCACGAGGATGTGGATCTCATCGGGCACGGGCAGGCCGAGAGCCTGATCCGGCACGTCCACCTGGAGATTGACCGCCTGACCCGCCTCGTTCGCAAGCTTCACCGGTGGGGCTACGGCAGCGTGCACATCGTCACCGATCACGGGTTCATCCTGCTCGACGAGAGCAAGCTCCCGAGCGAGGTGCCCTGCGACAAGGACTGGTGTCACGTGCTGAAGGAGCGCTTCGCGCTTGTGCCGGCCAGCGCCGATCTGCCTCTCGTTCGCTTGCCGTTTGCCTGGGACCCGGAGATACGCGTAGCCGTGCCGCCTGGCCTGGCCTTCTTCAAGGCCGAGAAGTCCTTCTCCCACGGCGGGGCCGCCGTTCAGGAGCTGATCATTCCGCACCTCATCTCGCGCGGGCAGGCCGCCCAGGAGAAGCGCGTCGGCGTCGAGGTGCTCCTGCCGACCTTCGAACTGCAGCGGACTGCGGTGAAGATTATCTTGCGCCCCGCTGCCGCCCCCGCCTCCAAGGCTGGACAGATGGCGTTGTTCATGGAGAGCGGCCGAACCCTCTTGTTGGATGTGGTCCGGCGCGAGGCCGACGGAAAGACCCCGAGCGTTCTCGCCGGCAAACCCAAAGAGGTGCGTCTCGAGGCTGACGGGCAGGAGCAGAGCGCGACCCTCTTCTTCCACAGCGCGGCTCGCTTCCAGACGGGCGAGTTACTCGAGCTCGACATCCGGGACGAGGAGACGCTCGAGCAGTTTCCGCCGGGCGGCATCAAGCTGACGGTGGGGAGAGACATGTGAGGCCAGCATGAGCGAGCAGCCCTTTGAACTCGACGAATTGGACAAGCTGGCCGCAGAGACGTTTCCGGGCCTCGTGGTGCGCAAGGACCTGCTGCGGCGGATGCGGAGCGCTTTCGGCGTTCCCGCGTTCGTCATTGAGTTCCTGCTAGGCAAGTACTGCGCCTCCACAGAAGAAGAAGCTATTCGCGAGGGCCTGGAATTCGTTCGCGAGACGCTCGCGTCGAAGTACGTCAAGCCCGACGAACGCGAGGCCGTGAAGTCGGCCATCAAGCAGCACACGACCTACGAGATCATCGACAAGGTATCAGTCCGCCTTGTGGAAACACACGACAAGTACTGGGCGCGTCTCTCGAACCTGGATCTCGATTTCGTGAACATCGACGAGAGCGAGGTGCGTACCCACGACCGCTTGTTGATGGGTGGAGTGTGGGCCGAGGTCACGTTGCGCTACGACGACTCCTTTGTGTTCAAGGGGCAGAACCGCCCTTTCTTCGTCGATAGCATCCGCCCCATCCAGCTCTCCACGCGCAACATCGATCGCTTCATTGAGGCGCGCCGTCGCTTTACCCGCGACCAGTGGCTCGACCTGCTGATGCGCTCGATGGGTTACGAGCCGAGCCACCCCTATTACACCAAGCGCCGCAAGCTCCATTACATGCAGCGGCTGGTCCCGTTCGTTGAGAGGAACTTCAATTCGGTCGAGCTCGGCCCTCGTGGTACCGGGAAGAGTTTCGTCTACCAGCAGCTCAGCCCCTACTGTCACCTCGTCTCTGGCGGGCAGACGACGACGGCGCAGATGTTCGTGAATCTTAGTAGCGGACAGCGCGGGCTGGTCGCGCTGTGGGACGTGGTGGCGTTCGACGAGGCGGCCGGTGTCCGCTTCACCGACAAGAACGGCATAAGCATCATGAAGGGGTACATGGAAGACGGCACCTTCAGCCGCGGACGGGACATCATCACGGCCGAGGGCTCAATCGTCTTCGTCGGCAACATCGACGGCGACATCGAGACGATTGTTCGCACGTCGAACCTCTTCTATCCGATGCCAGACGAGATGGACACGGCCTTCTACGACCGCATCCACGCCTATATTCCGGGTTGGGAATTCCAGAAGACGTCGGACGCGACCTACACGGACCACTTCGGCATCGTCACCGATTACCTGGCCGAGGTATTCCGCGAGTTCCGCAAGCGCGGCTACGTCGACTATGCCGAGCGATACTTCCGGTTCGGTCAGCATCTGGGAGGGCGCGACCAGAAGGCCGTCCGCAAGACTGTGTCTGGCCTCATCAAGCTGCTTCATCCCGACGGCGAGGTCAGTCGCGAGGAAATGGAGGAATACCTTGCCTATGCCATGGAGATGCGGCGCCGGGTGAAGGAACAGCTCAAGAAGATGGGCGGGCTCGAGTACTGGGACACGAGCTTCTCCTTCATCGACCGCGAGACGGGCCAGGAGACCTTCGTGCGCCTGCCCGAGATGGGCGGCGGCAGCATCATCGCCGAGGGCAGCCTCCCGCCTGGCAGCGTCTACACCGTCGGCACCGACGCCACCGATGCGCGGCTTGCGCTATTCTTGCTACAGACCCAGATGAACCGCGGGTCAGGCCGGATCATCCCGCTCGGCAACCTGTCGAGCAAGATGAAGGAGGCGATCAAGACGGCGGACGCCTATCTGAAGGCGAACCTCAAGAACCTCGGCATTGATCACGACCTGAAAGCATACGACTTCACCATCCAGGCCATCAACCTGAACCAAGCCAAGGAGGGTTCCGAGACCGCCGTCGCCTTCTTCCTCTCGATGGTGTCGGCGATCCTGGAGAAGCCCGTCCTCGACCGTACCGTCGTCCTTGGCGAGATGAGCGTCCAGGGGATGTTGCTCAAGGTCGCCTCCCTTCCCGAGCGCATGCAGCTCGCGGTGGAGGCCGGCGCCAAGCGCATCCTGATTCCGAGCGAGAACAAACGCGACGTCGCCGAGATTCCGGACGCCATCCTCACGGCGATCCAGTGGCAGTTCTACGATTCACCTACGAAGGCGGCGATTATGGCGATGGGTATGGGGTAGAAGCAGTCTACCGCCGACTGTCGATCCACAGAGGGAGCTTGCGCTTGGGAAACCCAACGGCGGCGTGAATAGTCTGCGCCAGGTTCTGGCCGGACTGGAAATGCGATAGTCATGCGGATACGTCATCTCTCCATCAGGAACTTCCGGGGTATCCGGGAGCTGGATTGGCCGCTGCCGGACAAGGCTCTCTTCTGTCTCATCGGACGGGGCGACTCTACAAAATCGACGATTCTCGAGGCCCTGCGCCGCATGTTCTACCCGCAGTGGAATCTCGCATTCGACGATGCTGACTTCCACCACTGCGCTCCCGAGAACAAGATCAGCATCGAAGTCATTGTGGGCGATATCCCCGACCAGTTCCGCGACCTGGAGAGCTACGGACACCGACTGTGCGGCTGGAGCCGGGCAACGCTCTGCCGTTACGATGAACCCGGCGACGGACTGGAGGATGCGCTTCGCGTCCGGCTCACGGTCGGGGACGACCTCGAGCCGTCATGGCGGGTCGTCAAGGACGACAACGACGAAGGGGTCTCCTTCAAAGCGACCGACCGCGCCAAGGTCGGCGTAAGTTTGATTGGCGCGATTTCCGATCGGCACCTCACCTGGTCGCGCGGCTCTCTGCTCAGCCACCTGACGGATGCGGAGAATCTCGCATTGTCGCTCGCGGAGGCCGGCAGGGCCGCCAAGTCCGCATTGGAAGCCCGCCGCAATCAGAACCTCACAAGATTCGACGAGGTCGCGAGGATAGCCGAAGCGACCGCCAGATCTCTGGGAGTCAACGTGGCATCGTCCTACAAAGCCCACCTCGACTCCGACGCGGTCAGTGTGCACATCGGTGGTCTTGCCTTGCATGACGGTGAGATGCCTCTTCGGCAACTGGGACTGGGCTCGAAGCGCATGCTGATAACTGGACTTCAGAAGCAAGCTCTGCGGGCGCCCCACATCACGCTCTTCGACGAAGTCGAAATCGGCCTCGAACCGCACCGCATAGCGCGTCTGGTCGAGCACCTGAAAGCGGATACGACCGGGCAGTATGTCGTCACCACGCATTCCCCCGTTGTTCTGCGCGAGTTGACGGTCGACGACCTCCACATCCTTCATTGCCGCAGCGGAAGAACGGAGATCATCGCGGCGAACAAGCCGGCCATTGCCGACTCGATACAGGGCAAGATCCGGTCTGGCGCTGAGGCCTTTCTCGCACCCAAGATCATCGTCTGCGAGGGTGCTACCGAAGCGGGTTTCCTCCGGGGACTCGACGACCACTGGAGTTCGAAGGCGATGAACTCGTTCGCATACCAAGGCGTCGCCCAGTTCGATGCGGACGGAGCAAGCAAGATCAAGGAGGTCGCAGACGGCCTGCGGCAGCTTTCCTACGACGTTGCCGTGCTAGCGGACTCCGATGAGCCGGCTCAGTTTTCGGACGAGGATGCGGACTATCTTCGCGGCAACGGCGTGGCCGTGACGATTTGGGACGGCGCGATGTCCGTGGAGGAGCGTGTTTTCGCGGACATCCCGTGGCCGGGAGCGATGGCTTCGTTCGAGGCCGCGTGCACGCTCCACGGGGACCGCGAACGCCTGCTCGACCAGACTCGAACCCAATACGGTTCGGGATTTGAGCGCAACCCGGCTGCATGGGTGGACGATCCGCGGCTACGCACTGCGCTTGGGAAAGCGGCCAAGACTAGTAAATGGTTCAAGCGACAGGACCGGGCGCAGGAATGGGTCAACGCGATCCGCGGCTATCTGGATGATCCTGCGATTCGCAGCAGCGATTTGGTTCTTAAGCTGAACGCCCTCCGAGAGTGGATCGACCGTGCCTGATCTCGCCGAAGTCCTGGCTGCGCATCGCGGTTCTGGCTACGTGATTGCGCCAGCTGGATTCGGGAAGACACATCTTATCGCGGAGGCAGTCTCACGCAGCGCCGACAGACAGCTCGTTCTGACCCACACGTACGCAGGCGTCAACGCGCTCCGCCGCAAGATGCGCGATCTCAGGGCACGCGACGGGGCGTTTCGCGTTGACACTATCGCGAGCTGGGCGCTTCGGCTGTCTCTCTCGTATCCGACGACATCCGGATGGACCGTAGAGCGTCCGTCGGGAGACCAGTGGACAGGGCTATACGGAGCCTGTTCGGCTCTCCTCGACAGCGGCTTCATTCGCCGGATCGTGCGAGCGTCCTACGCCGGCCTCTACGTAGACGAGTACCAGGACTGTTCGAGCGCGCAGCATGACCTCGTGCTGAAGCTGGCGCGCGACCTTCCTTGCCGTCTGCTCGGCGATCCGTTGCAAGGGATCTTCGACTTCGATGGGCAGCCGGTGGATTGGGAGCGGGATATATATCCGACCTTCGAGTGTCTGGGGCAACTCGAAACACCCCATCGGTGGGTGCGAGCAGGCACACCGGCGATTGGTAGCTGGTTGCGAACCGTTCGGCACAAGCTTGAGCAGAGGCAGCCGCTCGACCTCACGCAGGACATTCCGCCCGGTGTCAGGGTCAGGCGTGTAGTCGATGCCGCAGATCTCATTCGGGTCCAGGGCAATGCGTGCCGCTACTTCGAATGCGACCGGCACGAGAGCGTGATCGCCATTCACAGAGGAAGCCAGGAATACAAGTCGAAGTGCCATGCTCTTGCGAAGAACGTGGCTGGCATGTTCTCGTCGATTGAGGAGATCGAGGGCAAGGCGCTCTTTTCATTCATACAGAAGATTCAACGAGCCCGATCGAATCCGCGGCGGCTGAAGGAGGTACTCGCGTTCGCACAACAGTGCATGACGGCTGTGAATGCGAATCTGGCCGCCGCAACTGCGCGCGGCGAGCGTGCGGAGATCAGGGAGAACACGCGGACTCCTCACGTGGCCAGGTCCGCGAATGCCTACCTCGCGGATCCCAGCAGCGTCAGGATGGCCGACCTTCTGATGGCGCTCATGACGATCGACGGCGTCGAAATCGCCCGCGCGGATCTACTCAACCGAATTATGGGTGTGCTGCGAAAGCACGCGTTGTTTCCGCAGCTTACCCTGGCCCAGGCCGCGGAGAAGTACCACGCCGAGTTCCGCTACAAGGGTCGCCCCGTCGGCCGCAGGAGACTGATTGGAACGACTCTCCTTGTCAAGGGTCTCGAGTTCGATCACGCGATTGTTCTCGACGCGGAGTCTCTTTCAAGAAAGGAACTGTACGTGGCTCTCACACGTGGCGCCAAGTCGTTGACGATCATTTCCTCCTCACCTGTCCTAAATCCGGCCGGCTGACTCGACAGGACCTTCATGGCGAATCCTCCGGTGCTGGCGCTTGGGCTACGCGAGCAGCGGCTTCGTAGCGGTTCTCGAGCTTCGGATCGCTGTCGATAACGATTTGTCGCGGTGAACTTCACCGCTTTCGAGAATTGACCCACCTTCGCTCTCGAGAAATTACCCACCCCGTTTTGCGGCACGTGGCCTGAGCATGTCGGGATGCTCAGGAA
>Ga0315273_10001521_pt1 | contig 26541 bp, 25 predicted proteins | sample YL17G02_0_MG_FD_205753 | JGI IMG/M metagenome (GOLD analysis project Ga0315273, IMG submission 205753) | Sediment microbial communities from Yellowstone Lake, YNP, Wyoming, USA - YL17G02_0 | ecosystem: Environmental > Aquatic > Freshwater > Lake > Sediment | place: USA: Wyoming | collected... | reverse complement strand
GATGCGCGGGGAGCGGATCATGAGAAATCCGCGGGCGTGCAATCCTGTGGGTAACTCACCTCACACCGTTTTCAACAAGAAAGGTTTGGTTGCGGCCGAAGGCAGCGCTATGGTATATTTATTAAAGTCAAAACCGCTTGATGGCGGTATTTGAATCTGTCCGTCTCAACGTAACGCACTATTGGGAGGGGAGTAGTCGGAGCGGGGGGTGGCTCTCCAATGAGGGCGGGGGTCTCCGGTGAGGGGTGGTCGGGCCTTACTACAGGCACCTCTGGTTCTTATATTTGCGCTCCTGCTTCTCACAACATGTAGGCTCGAGTTTAAAATAGAACAACCTTCTCTAGAGCTAAATGCCGCAGCATTTTTTACATCCTGCGCTGCTGTCAAAATCGATTATAAATTCTCAGCTGATGAACCTGTCCTGAGGTGTCGCTATTCGGTCAGCTCCGACGGTGAGGAAGTCCTTGCAGGGGTAACCGGCTCACTGAGTCCAGGGATTCTGTACACGCTTGAGCTTACCATTCCGGCTCCCTATGGAGACGGAAACTACCTGTTGCGATTGATTGGCCAGGTGCAACGGAGCGGTACATTCGTGGACATGGCCTCTTTAACGCAGACCATTGCGTTCAGCATCGATTCAGTTGCTCCAGTAGGGCCGCCCATGTATGTAGACACGACCTTTACGCCGGATGATTTTCTACATGTTTTATTGAGGCATCCCGAATGGGATGCGCCAACTGGCTCAACAGTGCGCATCTACTACACTCTCGGTGGTAGGGATCCCGACAAATACTCTTTGATTTACGATCCAAACGCCGGTATCACGCTCCCGATCAGCCGATTCGCAGAAACGCTAAAGGCAAGGGCCTGCGACTTGGCTGGCAACATGAACGAAACGGAAGGAGGCCTGCTATCCAGGTTGGTTTACCCGGATGAAGAACTGGCCAAGCCGCCTTATATCGGAATGATGGATGGTGGCCGGTATGCCGCCACGGATCTAATATTGCTCAACCACGATGAATGGACGTTGCCTGAAGGCAGTCCCGTTAGACTGCGCTATAACTTCGATGGCAGCCCACTTGCTGTAGGGGCGATTGAGCTGTCGAAGCAGCCGGGAGGCATCCAGATAGCTTTTCCCCCCACTATCGTTAATGGATCACCACACACTTTTCAGGTAATCGCGATCGATGAAGCAGGGAACCGGCATCTTCCTCATGAAACTCGACAATTTACTATCGTGAAGATGACCTCAGTCGAAAATTTGAACCACGGGACAGATCCCATCAATAGTGGCCGAGTTGGCAGCTATCCAGTGCTCAAGATAATTGGTTTCAACTTTAGTTCAACTGACATTGTCGAGCTTTATGATGTTGATGGGACGAGAGCTCAAGCGTGGGGTTTGCCTTTGATTGAGCCTACCTATATCCAGGTATCTTTTGACTTAGACCTGCAATATGGTGAGGTACCACCTCCAGGGGAACCTGGTGCAAACTCAACATACGATCCTGGACCAGGCTATGTTAGACTGAAAACTACAAATCCCAATATATCAACAACAACTATTGAGTTCGAGATTCGGCCTAAGTGATAAAACGATGCTAAAAGCCTCTCAGTAGCCAGCAGCGTATGAGATCAAGAGTAGCCGTCATCGTTCTTGTGTTATTCATCTCGACAAAAAATGGCTTCTCTCAAAATGCTATTCCTGCAGCTGCAGTACTATTCCTTTCTTCTTCCCCCATCAACGCGCAGGTGCTGCACAACGGCACGCCGCTGACGGTCGAAACCCCCCTGCTGCTGCGCGACCTGGCGCCGGGCAGGCACTCCTTCGAGGTGCGCAAGGAGGGCTACGCTACGCGGATAGTGAGCGTGGAGCTGGCGGCGGGGGAGATCAAGTTCGAGGCGGTGGACCTGACCGACGGCACCTTCCAGCCCGTATTCCCCAATGAGCCCGGACTGCTTCTTGCCGGAAAGCCCGAGGCGGCCGCCGCGGTGATCTTCCAGCTTCCCGAGGGTGACTACCGCGTGCGCAGGGACGGTGACCGACTGCGAGTTGAGCCCCGGTACCCCCTTCAGGGGGCGATCACCGGCTTGAACATCAGCCTGCCGCTGGCGCTGGCCTTCTCCGGTGTGCTGACTCTGTACGATGTGCTGCGGCCCCCGGAAGGGCCACTGCCGCTGTCGGCGACTACTCTGTCCGCGTACGGCATTACTGCCGGGCTGGCCGGCTTCGACCTGGTGCTGCACGTCAAGCGGCGCAGCTTCCGCAAGGGGTTCTCCTACGCCGTGCGCCCTATGCAGGAGTCGCCGCACGTGGCCCGGGAGCTGTACGAAAAGGCGGAGGCCCTGCTCGCCCAGGACCGCCGGGAGGAGGCACTGCATTTCTACGGGCTGGTGGTCCATGAGCACAAGGACTCCATCTATATGCCGCAGGCGTTGTTTAAAACTGCTAAGATCCACTTCCTGACCGGCGACGATACCCTATCCCTCCTGGAGTTCCAGCTCTTGGTCAACCGCTACCCGCTGCCCGAGCTCTACGACAAGGCGGAGAAAACCCTCGCCGACCTGTACGCGCGCCAGGGCGCCTACCCGGAGAGCCTGGCCCACCTGGGTTCCATGGTGTTCGCCGACCGGCTGTACTCCCCCGAGGAGATCGGCCGGTATCGATGCGAGCTCCTCGAGCAATGGGCTACCGAGGACCCGTCGCGGCTGTCCGAACTGCTGGAGGCCTACCGCGGCCTGGTGGAGCGCTACCCGGATTCCCCCGGCGCCGCGGAATACCGAAAGCGCTTGGACGAGCTCAAGGCGGGCGGGCAATGAAAGCGCCCGTGCTGGTTCTCTGCCTCCTGTTGGCGGCAGGCGGAATCGCCGGGGCGCAGGAGATGGCCCCTCCGGCTGCCGCCACGGATAAGGCGGCTTACGCGCTCATGCAAGACACCCTGCTGGAAGCCGAAAAGTGGATTCTGGAGATGTTCATACAGCCGGGCAGCAACATCCCAATTGTGGTGCTGAGGGAGATGGAGAGGCTCGACGACGCGATGCAGGAGAGCTATTTCCGCGACCTGGCCCAACGCAGTGGGATGCTTCTGTTCCTGACCCGTGAGCAGGTCCGGCGCCAGGAGCAACGCTTCCGTGCCGCGGAGCTCTCCGCAAACCTGTCGCGGGAATCCTCCGCGGACAGACGGCAAGCGAGGAGGCGGCGCACGACCGCCACGCTCTTCTGGGCCTCCCTGGGCACCGCGCTGGTCTCCTTCGCCGGCTCCTACGGCTGCTGGTACGCGGCGGAGCGCCTGGACCAGCGCTACCTGACCACGTCCTCCCCCGAGCAGGCTGCCCTGTTCAAGGCCTGGTCCAAGGTGTTCTCGGGGGCGAGCTACGCGGGTGCTGGGATCGGCGCGGTGAGTGTCACGCTGGCGCTGCCGGCGCTGTCGAGGATGCGCACGCGCTGAGAACGCCGCGGCGGACGGCCGCGCGAGGGGGCGGTCTACTACTCGGTGAAAACCCGCACGCCCGTCCAGTCGGGGGGCGGCGGCTGTACTAAAAAGCCCTGGCAGTCGTCGTAGAAGCGAGCCGAAACCACGTCCCCGGGAAGGAGCTGGCCGGCCTGCTGGAACAGGGCGGCGGCCTCGGCGAACTCGCGGAGGTAGTAGCGCTCCAGCGCCTCGTGGTGCAGCGCCCAGGCCTTCTTCTCCGCCTCCTCCAGGGTTCGCCGCGCGGTGAAGATGCGCTCTCCCTGGCTCTTGCCCCTCACCTGCACCTTGTCCACCAGGCGGCAGGGCAGGCTGGCCTGCACCTGCCGGTGCACGCTCTCCGAGAAGATCAGGTCCAGCTTGTAGATTTTGGTCAGGCTTTCCAGGCGCGAGGCCAGGTTCACCATGTCGCCGATCACCGTGTAGTTCATCTTCTTCTCGGAGCCGATGTTGCCTACGGTCACCGGGCCGTAGTTGATGCCGATGCCGATGGTGAACGCCGCCTGCCCGATCTCGGCCTGATGCCGGTTGAAGTCGGCCAGGGCCTCCTGCATCTCCAGGGCGCTCAAGACCGCCTGCAGCGCGTCGTCTGGACGCTTCAACGGTGAGCCGAAGAAAGCCATGATGGCGTCCCCCATGTACTTGTCCACGATCCCGTTGCGCCGCATGATCACGTCCACCATCGGGGAGAAGTAGCGGTTGAGGGTTTCGACCATCCGGTCGGGCTGCATGCGCTCGGCGATGGCCGTGAAGCCGCGGATGTCGGAAATCATCACCGCCAGCTCCCGGTTCTCGCCGATCAGCAGGGACTCGGGGTTGCTGTAGAACTTCTCGATGACCTCCTTGGGCACGTACACCTGGAAGATGTTGCGGATTTCCTGCTCACGCTGGCGCGCCAGCACCGTCTTGAAGGCGAAATCCTTGATCTGGTTGTACGCCTTTTCCAGCTCGGCCACGGTGATGTTGAAGGTGTGCGCCAGGGTGCCGGTCTCGTCGGGGTATTCCACGGGCACGCGCGCCGTCAGGTCGTGCTCGCCGATGATCCGCCGCATGGCCGCGACCATCCCCGTGAGGGGTCGGGTCAGGTAATGGGAGAACACCAGGAGCAGCGCCAGGGAGATCGCGCAGGCCAGGCCCAGGATCACCGCGTTGCGGGTCAAAATGCCCGCGATGTCGCGGTAGAAGGAGCCACGCTCCTCGCTAATCAGGCAGTACCAGCCGAAGGGCGCGAAGCCGAAGGCGTAGCCGACCCGGGCTGTACCGCCCACCTCAAGTTCCAGCCAGCCCTCCCCCCGCCGCTGGAGCGATTCGAGGAGGTGCTCCGCGTCTTCGGGGGGCAGTGCGCCTTCGCCGGTCGAGAGGACCATACGGGCCGAGGCGTCCAGGGCCAGGATCCACTCGCCGGGGCTCTCCAGCAGGGTGCGGGCATAGGATTCCCCCGCCTGGCGGACCGCGTCGCGGTACTCGGGCTGCTCGCTCAAGCCCTGCGTTGACAGCAGGTCCCATTGACTGGAGAGGTAGTTGCGCAGGCTTTGGGCCTTGAACGACAGGAAGCGAACCGCCACCCGTGTGATGCCGTTGCGGGCGGAAAAAGAAGAGGCGATGCTGCTCAGCACCAGGGTGGCCACCAGCAGGGGCATGACGATCAGGATGATCTTTGCCCGGATGCTCACGCTCGCGAGTTTGGCACAGAGCCGGTCGCTTGTCCATAACGCGGCTTGGCGGGTATAATTCCCCGCGGATGGAACGTAATCTCCCGGGCGCCACGCTGCCCGACGACCTGCTGCTCACGGAGGAGGTCGAGGTTTCCGGGGAGCTGCGCGCGCGCATCCTCCGGCAGATCGACCAGGTCATGGCGGAAGGCCGCCGGCCCATCGCCGCCGAAGCCTTCGCCGTCAAGCCGCGCAAGAAAGGCATTTTGTTCCCGGTCCTGATCAACGCGGTCACCGCCATGGTCGTGGCCCTGGGCATTCTCGGACTGGCGTACGTGTTCCGCGGCCGGCAGGACCCCGCGGCCCTGCGCAGCGCCGGCTTCCAGTCCGCCGAGGGCAGGCTGCTGGAGATGTTCCGCCTGCAGTCCGAAAGCAGGCTGCAGGAGCAGGAAGCCCTGGCGCTGAAGGCCCAGGACCGCCTGCGCGCCGCGGAGGGCAGCCTGGAGAGCCGCCTGCGGGACCGGGAGGCGGCGCTGCGCCGGGCCATGGACGTCGAACTGGCCGGTGAACGGGACAGGCTCAAGGCCCGGGGCCTGGCCGTCACGCAGGTCGAAGCCCGGCTGCGCGCCCTGGAGACGGAGCGCCAGGCCGCCCTCGCCGCGGAGGTGGGCCGGCTGCGCGCCGAGCTGGATCTCCGGCGACTGGCCGATGCGCGCAGCGAGGAGCGCCTGATCGCCGACCGCATCCGGGCCTCCTTCGCCCTGACCCTGGGCAGCCTGCGGGAGGGGGATGCGGCCGCCGCCCGGCGCAGCCTCGCCGCCCTGAAAGCCCTGCTGAGCGAGCCGGTGATGGAGGCAAACCCCGGGCTGCGCGAGCGGCGGCCCGTGGACCGGCTCCTCGCGGAGGCGCTGTCCGAGTTGCTTGCCCTGCGCAGCCGGGAAGCGAAAGTCGCCCAGGCGGCTGCCCCGGCTCCTCAGGCAGCGGACCCGGCCCTGGCGGCGCGACTGGCGGCCGCGGAGGGGGAGCTGGCCGCTTCCCGCGCCGAGCTGACCCGTACGCAGGCCAGGCTCGCCGAACGCGAACGGCAGGTCCAGGGCCTCCAGCGGGACTTGCGCAGCCGGAGCACGGCGGCCGATTCCGAGGCGTCGCGCCTTGCCTCCCAGTTGGCCGCCGCCACGACCCGGGCGGACGCCATGGCCCAGCAGCTGCGCGCGGCCGAGGAGAAGGCCGGAAAGCTCGTCCGGGAGGAGACCTTTAAGGAGGTCATTGCCTTCCTGGACTACCTGAAGGGCGACCCGGCCAAGAAGGAGCAACTAACCGCCCAGCTGGCGGCCCGGGCGCGGCAGGATCCTCTGTACGCCACGGTGGTCCGGGAAATCCAGATCCTGGCCGCCGGCGCCGGGTTGGGCGCCTCCGCCTCCCCGTTCAAGCTGCTGGGCACGGTCTCGTCGGTGACGCCGGGCAAAGTGGTGGTCGAGCCCCTGGTGGACCTGGCTGTCAAGGCCGGGGCCCGGGTGCAGATCCGCCGCGCTTCCGGTCTGGCCAGCGAATTGCTGGTGGCACGGGGCACCGTGCAGCAGGCCGGCGGCGGCAGGATCACGGTCCTGCTGGATGCCGCCGTCAAGACCGGCCAGGTCCCGGCGGCCATGGACGCCGTGTACGTAGAGACGGGCGACTGAACGTGCTGCCCTGGCTGTCCTTCGCACTGGCCGCGGCCCCGGCCCTCATTCTGGTGCGCTACTTCTACCGCCAGGACCGGGCGCGGCCGGAGCCCAAGGGACTGGTGCTCAGGGTCTTCCTGGTCGGGGTGCTCTCCGCCCTGGTCGCCATCCCGGTGGAGCTCCTGGTCGGGCTTTTCCAGCGATCCTTCAATCCTGAAAAGGTCTGGTACCCCCTGTTCAAGGCCTTCATCGTGGCGGGCCTGGTCGAGGAGTATCTGAAGCTCACGGTGGTCCGCCTGACCGCCTATCGCGCCCAAGCCTTCGACGAGGTCATGGACGGCGTGGTGTACACGGTCGTGGCCGGGCTGGGCTTCGCCTGCCTGGAGAACATCCTGTACGTGTTGGGCGGCTCCCTGGCCACGGCGCTGGTGCGGGCCTTCACCGCGGTGCCCCTGCACGCGGTAGCCTCGGGCCTAATGGGCTACTACGTGGGCCTGGCCCGCTTCGCCGCCTCGAAGCGCGCGGAGAGGGCTCTGATCGCCCGCGGGCTGTTGACCGCCGTGGGAGTCCACGGGCTGTACGACTTCCTGCTCTTCGTGGCCCCGCGGTGGGGTGGATGGACCGCCGTTTTGGTGGTGCCGGTGATCGTGGTCGGCTTCCTGGCGCTGCGCTCCCGGATGCGGGCGGCCCTGGCGGCGGATGGCGGGGGCCTCCCGCAGGGAGGGCAGCGCGGTGCGTCGCTGTAGCCGCCTGCGGCTGCCGGCAGCGGCTCTTCCGCTTTTACTTGCCGCGCTGCCCGCCCCCGCGGCCCCCGCCCCCTGGGCCGAGGGGCGCAGCCGCGCGGAGGACCTGGTCGTCAAACTGGTGACCGTGGAGCCGGGGGACCCGCTGTACAGCTGGTGGGGGCACTCGGCCCTGATCGTCGAGGACCGGCAGCTGGGCGTCTCCCGCTTCTACAACTACGGGTTGTTCTCCATCCAGAAGGAGGACTTCGTCCGGAACTTCATCCAGGGGCGCCTCTGGTTCGAGGTGGGGGCCGCGGCCACGGCGCGTGAGCTGCCCGCCTACCGCGCCGACAACCGGACGATCCGCATCCAGACCCTGGATCTCGCGCCGGAGCGGCGCCTGACCATGGCCAGGTTCCTGGAGTGGAACATCCTCCCGGAGAACCGCGCCTACCAGTACGACCACTACCGGGACAACTGTGCCACGCGGGTGCGGGACCTGATCGACCGGATGGTGGACGGCCAGCTGGCCGCCGCCGCGGTCCCAGGCAGCGGTACCCTGCGCGAGCAGACGCGCCGGTTCACCGCGGGCCACCCGGTGATGAACTGGCTGCTGATGTTCCTGATGTCCGGGGGGATCGACCACCCGGTCAGCCGCTGGGAGGAGATGTTCCTGCCCATGGAGCTGGAGCGCAACGTAGCCGATCTGAGCTATACCGACCCGCAGGGACGGAAGCGCGCCCTGGTGTCGGGCGAGGTCACTTACTTCGAGGCCGCGGACCGGGAGCCGGTGCCGGCGAGGCCCCCGTCCTACGGGCTTCCGGCCCTCGGGCTCGGGGCGCTCCTGGGCCTGGCCGCCGCGGGGCTGGGGTGGTGGCGTGGAAAGGGGGGAAGGGCGGCCCGCGCGCTTTCAGGCTCCTTCGAGGTTATGCTGGGCCTGGCCCTGGGCGTGACCGGCACGATCCTGGCCTACATGAGCCTGTTCACGGACCACACGGTGACCTACGGGAACCGCAACCTGTTCCTGGCCAATCCCCTCACCCTGGCCATCGTGCCGTTGGCGGCGGCGGTGGCGGCCGGGGCCCGTGGCGCGGGCCGCTGGCTGGCCAGCCTATGGAGCCTGCTGGCCGCCCTCGCGCTGGCCGGCCTGGTCCTGCAGCTTTTCCCCGCGCTCCGCCAGGACAACTGGCTGGCGGCGGCGACCCTGCTGCCGATCCAGATGGGCTGCGCCGCGGCCGGCTGGGCGGCCGTGCTCAGGGGGAGGGCCGCAGCCAGGCCTGCCAGGCCTCCGGGCTGAAGCCCGCCACCGCCTCCCGCCCGCGGCGCACGATCGGCATCCGCAGCAGCAAAGGGTTCTTGAGCGCTTTTTCGATGGGGTCGTAGACCAGGAAGGCGAGGCCCGCTCGCTCGAAGGCCTTGGATTCCCGGTCCAGCAGCGCGTCGGCGCCCACGGCGCGGGCGATGCTCGCGAGCTCCCCGGGGCTGAGGGGCCGCTCCTTCAGGTCGACGAAGGCGAAGGGCACGCGCCGCTCCTTGAACCAGCGCTCGGCCTTGCGGGTGTCGGCGGAGTCTCGGGTCCCGATGAGCTGGATGACAGGGGCGGTCACGACGAAGCGGTCACGGACCGGGGGGCGCGCCCCCGATTTGGTCCTTGTAGGTTTCCCGGATCCGCACGAAGTCCTCGACGTGGGCCAGGAAGACGTTCACCAGGTCGGGGTCGAACTGGTGTCCGCGTTCGGCCTTGAACAGGCTCACGATGCGCTCCAGGTCCCAGGCCTTCTTGTACACCCGGTCGCTGCCCAGAGCGTCGAAAACGTCCGAGAGGGCGGTGATGCGCCCGTAGATGTGGATCGTCTCGCCGCTCGTGCCGCAGGGGTAGCCGGTGCCGTCCCAGCGCTCGTGGTGCTGGTAGGCGATGATGGCCGCGGACTTCAGCAGGCGGCGCTCGGAGTACTTGAGGAAGCCGTAGCCCAGGGTGGAGTGGGTCTTCATGACCTCCCACTCCTCCTCGGAGAGCTTGCCGGGCTTCAGGAGGATGGCATCGGGGATGGCGATCTTGCCGATGTCGTGCATGGGCGCCGCGAGCTTGAGCAGGGTGGTTGCCCCCGCGCTCAACCCGTACTTGTCCGCGAACAGGCGGCAGTACTCGGCCACGCGCTTGACGTGGTTGCCGGTCTCCTTGGAGCGGCCTTCCCCCGCCTCGGCCATGGTGAAGATGACCTCGCGCTGGGTGGCCTCGATCTCCTCCTGCAGCATGGTGGATTCCAGGGTCTTGCTGGTATAAGTGGCCGCCAGCAGCAGGTGTTCCAGGTCCGTCTGGGTGAAGCGCCCGGCGCCGGTCATCTTGTTGATGGCCTGGTAGACCCCGACGGTCTTGCCGTCGCTGTCCTGGATGGGCAGGGCCAGGATGCTCTTGGTCTGGTAGCCGGTGCGCTTGTCCACGTCCTTGTCGAAGCGTTCGTCGCTGTACGGGTCGTTGATGATCAGGGGCTCGGCGTGGGTGGCCACGTAGCCGGCGATGCCCTGGCTCTTGGGGATGGTGATGCGGTCCAGCCCGTGCGCCACTTTGCTCCAGAGGGCGTCGGTTTTCGGGTTGAGCAGCCACACGGTGCAGCGGTCCGCGCCGATCAGGTCGCGCCCGAAATCGGCCAGCAGGATCAGCAGGCGGTCGATGTTGCGCTCCGCGGCAATGCGGGCGATGGAAGAGAAGATCGTGCGCAGGAGCGCGTTGGTCGAACTGCGCGCTCTGGAGGTGCTCTGCGCCTTCGGCTCCCCCGCGGCTGGAACTTTGCCTGGCATCTATCTCCTCGTCCTGTGCGGCACCACTATAAATCGAAACCCGGGAAAAGACAAGCGCACCGCTTCTCCCCAAGCCGCGCTTCAGCCGATCGGCCGGGCGTGGGCCAGCAGGTACTCCTCGGCCTCCACGGACCACAGCCCGCTGTGCCGGTCCACGATGTCGGCCAGCTCCCGGAACATGGGGTCCTTTTCGCCCTTGGCCCGGAAGGCAGCGATGGCGGTGAGGTCCAGCTCGATGTTCGTGTACATCAGCTTCTTGCCCCCGGGGATGTTCGGCAGGTTCAGGGTGGTCTGGGCCACGGCGTTCAGGCCGCCGACGTGGGTGACCATGACGGCGGGGTCGATCCGGCCCTCCGACATGAGTTTCAGCGACTCCACCATGTCCTCGTTGTTTCCCCCCGATGTGCCCACGATGTGGGTTGCACCGTAGTGCACGTTGTAGAAGTTCACGCTGGCGCAGAAGGAGGGGTCCGTGGGTCCGGCGAAGAAGTTCAGGCAGCCGTGCCGGGCCAGGATGCGGTCCCCCGTCTCGACCACGGGACGCACCGGGGCGAAAACGAACACGTCGTCGTAGCCCTCCCCGCCGGAAATCTCCACCAGCCGGCCCGTGGCATCCGGCAGGTCCCGGGTGTTCACGAACTCCAGGCGCACGCCCAGTTTGGCTGCGGCCTCCGGGGGGAAGTACCTGCGGGCCCGCTCCAGGCGGCTTTCGTCGATGTCCGTCACCACCAGGAGGCGCGGCGGGCAATTGGCGCTGCCGGAGTGCAGCGCCCAGTCGATGGCCCCCAGGCCCATGGGGCCCACGCCGGCCAGCAGGGCCATGGCGCCCCGGGGCCGTATGCCCATGTGGTGCACGTAGGAGCCCGGGTCCGTGTGGTAGGTGGCGTGAAAGGCGCCGGCGATGCAGGAGACCGGCTCGGACAGCGAGGCGGGGAAGAAGCCCTTGCCGGTGAACTGCAGCAGGCAGTTCATCTCCATGACTTCATTGGGGATGATGACGTAGGTGGCATCCCCGCCGATGTAGCGGAAGGAGTAGCCCGGGGCGTCCAGCGAGCCCTTGTAGTTCAAGGCCGGCTGGATGGAGAACTTGGCCCCCGCCCTGAACTGCTTCTTCCATTTTTTGCCGACCTCCACCAGGGTGCCGGCGAACTCGTGGCCGATGATCGTCGGGTGGCGGTCGATGTCCTTGGGGACGCGCTTGTGCTCCGGACCCTGCAGCGCCGCCTTGTGGCTGGACATGCAGATCGAATCGGAGATCACGTGCGCCAGGATCTCGTCGTCCTGGAGCGGGGGCAGCTCGAACTCCTCCAGCCGCAGGTCGTTTTTCCCGTAGATGCGCACCGCCTTGGTTTTCATCGAGCCTCCTGCTACTTCAGCATGACCTGCCCGCCGGTGACCGGCAGGGCCTGGCCGGTTTCGTACTCCTGCTCCACCAGGTAGAAGATGGCCCGCGCCACGTCCAGGATCGTGCAGCCCCGGCGCATGGGCACCTTGGCCTCGTAGAAGCCCCGCACGTCCGCGATGGTCTTGGCGCCGTGCACCTTGCCGGCCTTCAGGTACTGCACGAACAGCCCCGCTTGCGGGTCGGACCACAGGGGACCGTCGAACAGATTCCCGGGACAGATGGCGTTGACCTTGATGTTGTGCTCCACCAGCTCCAGGGCGAAGCTCTGGGTGAGCCCGATCCCGGCGAACTTGCTGCCCGCGTAGGCGAAGTTGCGGTTGGAGCCCTCCAGGCCGGACTTGGAGTTGATCTGGATGATGTCGGTGAAGTGTTGCGGGGCGAAGCGGTGCTGGATCTTCATGGGGCGGGAGGCATGGCGGCAGCCCAGGTAGTAGGCGGTGTAGTTGACCCGGTTTACGAACTCGAAGGTCGCCAGGTCGGTCTCCTCCAGGCTGCCGGCCCTCAAGACCCCGGCGTTGCTGATGAACAAGTCGAGGCCTCCGAAGGCGAGCACCGTGTCCTCGATCAGGCGCACCATCGAGGTCTCGTCGGTCACGTCGGCGGTCGCGGCGGTGAGGCGGGAGGGGCCGAACTTCCGTCCCAGCTCCTCCGTCTGGGCGCGGGCCTGCGCCCCGTTCAGGTCGGCCAGGACCACGTTGGCCCCCTCCGCCAGGAGCGCCTCGGCGATCCCCAGGCCGAAGCCCTGGGCCGCGCCGGTCACCAGGGCGATCTTCTCGGCCACCCGGCCGCCCTTGCCGGGACCGGCGCTGACTTTCCGGCGGTGCGCCTCGGCTTCCCAGTCCAGGATGAAGCGGACCTGGTCGGCGGGCATGGGCTGGGGGCCCCCGAAGGCCCCGCTGTAGAAGGCCACCTTCAGCGCGTCCTGGAACACCGCCATGGCGGTGTCAGCACTCCGGCGGTTGGGCCCCCAGGCGAAGGCCCCGAGGCGCTCCGCCACGACGATCTTGGGGGCGAAGCCGTTGGCCGCGCGGTACGCCCGGATCCCTTCTTCCAGCCCGAGGTAGTGGGCTTCCAGGTCGTCGGCCCAGGGCAGGATCAACGGCTCGTGGTCGCAGTACACGACGTGGTCGGGGGTGTAGGCGATGGAGCCGCCCCGGAAGCCGGCGACCAGCGTGTTGGTGTGGAAGCACACGATGGAGCTTGCAGCGGAACCCCGCAGCAGCATGCGGAGGGCGGGGGCCAGCGCGGCGGCGCGCTCACGGTTGAAGGCCCCATCCCTCAACTCCGGGAGAACCGGAACACGGCCTCGCACGGTTTCCAGCAGCTCGGAGCTCTTGCGGCGCACTTCCGGGAAGTCCTTGCCGGCCACGCACAGGCCGTGGTTCTGCAGCACGAGCAGGTCGGGGCTGCGCCCGCGCTTCCGGGCATACTTCTCCATTTCTGCGCGCACCGTGGCGGCCAGCTGGAAGCCCGGGTTCACGGTGGGGATCCACAGCACCCGCTCGCCGAAAAGGGCGCGGGCTTCCTCGGCGCCGCGCCGGGAGCAGGCCAGGGCGTTGATCAGCACGGGGTGGGTGTGCGCCACGTAGGCTTCGGGGAAGAAGTCGTGCAGCAGCGTCTCGACGGAAGGTCGCTTGCCTTTTTCGCCCCGCTCCCGGGCTTCCATCAGGGCCTCGGTGACCAGCGCCTCCCGGGCGTGAGGGTCCTGCGGGTAGTCGCGCCCCCACAGCGACGCCAGGCGGGCGCGGTCCAGGCGTACGAAGCCGCCCGCGTCGATGTCGGCCAGGGAGGTGCCGGAGCCCTTGATGAACAAGTGTTCGGCGGTCTTGAAGGAGGTGTTGCCCCCGCCCCCCAGCACGTAGTCGGGATTGGAGCCGAAGTGCCGGGAAAGGGCCACCAGCTCCGCGAGTTCCTCTTTCGCCGCGGTGCTCATGCTGGAGTCAATCTAACGTGAGAAGGGGTAGCGTGACAACACGTCTTCAGACTCGGCCGAACACCGCCTGGATGGCCCGGATCGACTCGCGGAGGACCCGGCCCAGGTCCCGGTCCGAGTAGTCCCGGCCGACCTTCGGGCCGCCGGTCTCGAAATAGCCCACCAGGGGGCGGACCGGGAAGCGTCCGGCGTTGCGCTCCAGGAGGTCACGCAGCCGCTCCAGGTCGACGATGCCCCGCCGCCGTTCCTCGGCCGAAAACCCGAAGGTGGCGTCGAAGTTCCGGTCGGTGTTCTTGAAGTGGAACGCGCCCATGAAGGGGATCTGCCGCTCGAAAAGGCTCCAGTTGTCGTGCACCACGCGGCGCTCCGCGTCGCAGTAGCCGTGCCCGATGTCCGCGCAGCAGTACACCGGCACGGTTTCCCGCGGGTTGGCGCGGTGGTGCTCCGCCAGTTCGCCGAGCATGCGGTCCAGCTCCTCCGGCAGGGTGGGAGGTTCGGCCAGGCAGGACATCGGCTCCAGGGCCAGCCATTGCAGCCCTTGCCGGCGGGCCACGCCCATGAGCTCCTTCATCTGGCCCAGGTAGCGCGCGATGCCGCTCTCCTTGAGCTCCATGCGGTCCCGCGGCACGGAACCGGGGTTCCCACCGACCGACTCGGCCCCAAGAAGCGCGGCCACCCGGATGTAGCGCTCGAACATCCGCCGGGTGGCCCGCTGCCGGTAGGGGTCGTCCAGGAAGAATCCTCCCAGGTCGCGGTGGGTCGTGAAGCAGCTGCGGATGCGCACCCCCCGCCGGGCCGCCTTCTCGCGCAGCTCCAGGAACCAGCCGTCCTCCAGGCTGAACAGCTCGGGGAAGCTGCCCAGCTGCACGTTGCGCACGCCCAGCTCCTCCAGCAGGGCGAACAGCCACTCGAAGCTGTAGCGCGCCTCGATGGGGTCGCTCTTGATCCCCAGCTCCAGGTCCATGCCGGCTCCTTCAGCCCGCAGGCTATACCGGCGATGCCTCCTTGGCAAGCGTACCCGCCGCCGGTAGGATACGCCGTGGTGGAGAAGAAACCCAGAATTCTGGTGGTCGGCAGCATCAACATGGACCTTGTGCTGGAGATGGACCGCCTGCCGGAGGGCGGCGAGACCCTGCTGGGGCGCCGTTACAGCTACATCCCCGGCGGCAAGGGGGCCAACCAGGCGGTAGCCGCCGCCCGCCTGGGGGCCGAGGTCACCTTTGTGGGACGCGTCGGGCGCGATGACCATGGCAGCGCTCTCCGGGAGCACCTCGCCCGCGAGGCGGTCGACAGCGAGCTGCTGGCCGTGGACGAGGCGGCGCAGACGGGGTTCGCCGTGATCCCGGTGGAGGAAAGCGGAGCTTTCCTGTACGAGACGGCCGCCGGCTGCGGCCAGCGCGTGGCCGGTTTTTCGGTCAAGGCCGTGGACACGACCGCGGCCGGGGATGCCTTCACCGCCGGATTGGCCGCCCAGTACCTGCGCACCGGCGAGCTCCCGCGCGCTGTTCGCTACGCCAATGCGGCCGGCGCGCTGGCCGTCACCCGCCTGGGGGCGCAGCCGTCCATGCCGCATAGAGCCGAGGTGGAGAGCTTCCTGCTGGAGCGGGGGCTGGAACCGTGAGCCGGGCGCAGCCCGGGCCAGAGCCCGGCGCCGGGCTCGCTGTGATCGAACGCCTGCTGGCCGCGCTTCCCGGGATCGCCGGCGCGAAGAGCGTGGACCGTGCCGTGCTGCAGCGGGTGCTGGCCGAAGAGAGCCGCTACGAGCAGTCGGCCTTCCTTCCTTTAAAGAACGTGGGAGTGTGGGAGGTGCTGGCGCGGGAGGCGGCCGTGGCGCTGCTGAAGGGCCGGAGTTTCCGCGAAGCGCCGGCGCCCACCGTCTACCTGGTGGAGCAGCTTGACGGCGCTCCGCCGGCCGGCGCCGCCTGCCTGGAGGCGGGCGGCGCGCACTACCGCATCCTGGGCGAGGAGGTGATGGCCCGCCGGCAGCCTTACACCGAGAAGACGCTTTTCCTGGCCGAGTCCTTCGTGCTGTTCCCGGAGCGGCGGGGCAGCCCCCGCACGCCGTCCTTCTTCCTGATGCCTCCGCTGAGCTTCGCCGAGCTGGAGGAGCGGCAGGGGGAGCTGGGCATCCGCAGGGTCATCTCGATCAGCCCTTCCTCGCAGTCGGACCTCGTGCTGCGGGAGGCCTGCGGCTTCCCGGCCGACGCCAGCCTGGCCACCCTGCTGGTGGGGTTCGACTGGGCCTAAAGAGACGCCTTGATGCGGGCGGCGGCGCGCCTGCAGGCCTCCGCCAGCCGGTCGATGTCCGCCTCCGTGTGCTCGGCGCAGACCGAGCCCAGGCCGTGGACCACGTGCACGTCCTCCAGCAGCAGCGCCAACTGCACCACCGTGTCGCCCAGGACCACGTCGCAGATGGCCGGGTTGCGGGTGTCCTCCGGGGAGCGGAAGCGCGTGCCTTCCCGGTAGGGGAACTGGACCATGCCCAGGGAGCTGCCCGGAACGGCCTCGTTGCCGTCGCCCGTGCACACCGCGTGCAGGCCTTCCGCGGCGAAGGCCGCCTCCACCGCCCGCCGGGCCCGTTCGCCCAGGGAAGCCAGGCGGGGGTAGAGCTCGCCTGCGTTGGCCGCGAGGTAGCTCATCATGGTTTTCGCCGCCAGCATGGAGGCGGGGTGCCCGGAGTAGGTGCCCCCCGAGAACTTGACCCCGCCGTCCCGGCCTGCCAGGTTCATCACCTCCGCGCGGCCGGCCACGGCCGCCACCGGCATGCCGCCGCCGATAGTCTTGGCGAAGGTGGCCAGGTCGGGCTGCACGCCGTAGAGCTGGCTGATGCTGCCGGCGTGGAAGCGGAACCCGCTGATCACCTCGTCGAAGATCAGCACCGTGCCGTACCGGGTGCAGAGCTCCCGGGCGCGGGCCAGGTACTCCCGCTGCGCCGCAAGGCAACCCCCGGCGCCGATGAACGGCTCCAGGATGAAGCAGGCCAGGCTGTCGCCGTAGCGGCGGAACTGCCCCCCCAGCATGTCCGGGTCGTTGAAACGCGTGACCAGGACCTCCTCGGCGATGGCCTCGGGAAGCCCCTTGGTCTCCACGTGCTGGAACCGGGAGTGGTTTTCGCCGTGGAACTCCACCCCCTTCAGCGCCCAGGGCTGCGCCCCATGCCAGCCCCCGCCGATCTTCAAGATACGGTCGCGGCCGGTGAAGGCCCGGGCCAGCAGCACCGCGTACATGGTGGCGAGCGCGCCGCTGGTCGAGAAACGCACGCGCTCGCAGCCCGTGAGCCGGCACAGCAGCTCCGCGGTTTCCACCTGCAGGCGGTCGGTGAAGCCGGTCTGCAGGCCGGCACCGGCGGCAAAAGCCTCCCGCAGCACGGAGGTGAGCGCCGGCGGGTTGTGCCCCAGGATGTTGGCGTAGTGTCCCTGCCAGAAGTCCAGGATGCGGTGCCCGTCCTCGTCGGCCACCCAGGCCCCGGCGGCGCTGGCGATGCGGGGCGGGAACGGCTGGATCAGCCGCAGGGTGTGGTTGCCGCCGTCGACCAGGTAGCGCAGGGCTTCGGCCTGCAGCGCGGCGGACCGCGGGCTGCGGCGCTCGTATTCCTCGCGCAGCGCGAGGAGCAGTCGGGAGTGATCGCGCGGTTTCATGTGTTGCAGGCAATATAGGGACAGCCGGAATTTTATTCAAGCGGAGGACGTGCTACGCTGCGGCTCATGAAAGGCGTCCCGGCACCCAGCCAGGCTCCCCCCGAGGAGCTGTCCACGTGCAGCCGGCCTTGATCCGCACCTACGAGTTCCTGAACTACCACTCCTTCGATTACCCGCCCGCCCGGGACCGGGCGCTGGCCGGGGTCGCGCGGGCCTACGAAGCGGCTTTGAAGACCTACAACTACCGCTACCTCAACCGGGTGGTGGTGATCTCCGACGGGGCGGACAACGTGAGCCCGGAGGCCGAGGCTACTATCGCCAGGCACGCCGAGGATTCCGACCGCCAGGGGATCTACCTGGCCGGCATCGGAGTGGGGGAGGGGCTCAACGACCAGCTCATGAACCGTTTCACGGACAAAGGGCGGGGGGCCTACCTGTTCGTGGACTCTTCCCCGGCTGGCGGCTGACCGCTTTCCACGGGGAGCAGGTCTCCGAGCGGGCGGCGGACGTGGTGCCGCAGTACCTAGCCTCCGGCGACCAGATGATCTACCACCTGGTGGTGGCCTTCGCCGAGATGTTGAAGAGCATCCAGGCCCCCCTGGCGGAGAACCGCACCGGGAACCTGGCGGCCCTGGACCGGACTGCAGCCCTTCTGCGCGAGGCCAGTCTTGGGGACGAGGAGCTGGAAAGCCTGCTGAGGCAGCTCGCGGCCTACCGCCGGGTTGTTGAGAATGGCGAGCAGTTCCCGGGCAGCCGGGACGGCCAGAGCGCATCGCCGGAGGCCGCCCTGGGTCTGAAGCCCGGGGAGGTGCGCAAAGTGAGCCTGAGGGGCCGCAACCCGACCGAGGCCGTGAAGGCCATCGCCCGCCTGGGCAGCTCCACTCACCTGATGCCGCGGGAAGGCTACCGCTTCCTGGCGTTGAGCTCCGGACCCGTGGGCAACCCCTCCCCGGCGGATTCAGGCGAGCTTCCCGAAATCCCGTCGCGCGACCCCAGGCCCCAGTTCATGGGACTCGAGGCAAGCAGAGCGGATGGGGAGGGCGCGCAGGTTTTCGACCTGCACCAGGTGGGGCTGGAGCTGAAGGCCCCCGCCGCGGCCAGGAGCTTCTCCTTTGGTACGCCTACGAGGCGGTGGGGACCAAGGACCCGCTCAACTGAGGGACTGCTGGATCTCCAGCTGGTAGCCCTCGGGGTCGTTGAACACGAAGGCCCGGATCGCGAGTTCCCGGCTTTCGAACATCTCCGACAGCCCGTCGAGGCCGAGCTGCCGGCAATAGGCGTAGAACTCGTCGACGTTGGGCACGCGCAGGCAGATCTGCACCGGCTTCACGGGGTGCCAGCGGTGCATGCCCCGCTTCTCGTCCACCACCCCGATGTAGCCGCCTTCGGATATGCGGTAGATCTTGCACCAGCCTTGGTCGATCTCCATGGGAAAACCCAGCGTTTCCCCGTAGAAATCGATGCCCTTTTGTAAATCTCTATAGTAGATGAAGGTGATGAGCTTCTCGGCCTTGTTCCCCGGCAGCGTGGGTCGTTGCATATCCGTGGATAGTACACGCGCGCGGTGCCCTTGCCAACCCGCGCAATACCGGCTCCAATAGCCGCATGCATAGACAGATCATCAGCAGAGCGCCGAAGGAGGGACTGCCCTTCAGCGTGGCGGTGGGCTACGGCCCCTTCGTGTTCCTGTCCGGCCTGGTGGGCCGGGACCCCGCCGGCGCGCTCCTGCGTGCAGGTGGTACGGCTGCCGGACTCTGAGGCCCTGGTGGAGATCGAGCTAGTCGCCGCGCGCGCGGCCCCCTGAGCGGGTCACCTGCCGAGAGCAGCCCGGTCCGCATGCCGGACCGTGGTTCCATGTTGACAGGTCGGCGGGCGCAGTGTACAATGGAGGGGCGATTCAAACGTTTTAGGAGAAGGAGTGTGCAATGAGAAAAGCATTAATCGCGGTCCTCGTGCTGCTCGTCGTCGGCTCACTCGGCGTGTACGCCGGGGGCGGCACTGAGGGCGGCAAGACCATCACCGTGGGCGTGAACAGCGAGAACCCGCCGTGGATCTTCATGAAGGACGGCAAGATGACCGGTTTCGAGGCCGACATCCTGGAGGAGTTCGCCAAGCGGGCCGGGTACAAGATCGATTACAAGTCCGCGCCGTTCGCCACCGTGCTGACCGGGGTGCAGTCCGGACAGTGGGACATCGCCATGTCCTCGATCTGGGTCAAGAAGGAGCGCGCCGCGGTCATGGACTTCGCCGATCCGTACTACGATTCGGGCATCGGCATGATGACCAAGAAGGGTGGCATCACCGATTTGAAGCAGATGAAGGGGAAGACCTTCGGCTCGGACACCGGTTCCGCCAATGAGGCCTGGCTCGTCGACGCTCAGGGCGAATATGGTCCGTACGACGTAAAGAGCTACGATTACTGGGTAGATGCCGCTCTGGACCTGGAGGCGGGCAGACTCGACGGCGTCGTGGTGGACGATCCCATTGCGCTCTACTACATCAAGGAGCATCCCAATTCGGGCCTGGTCATGCCCATCTACATTCCGGGCTTCAAGGCCGGCCAGGCTCTGGCCTTCAAGAAGGGCTCGGCGCTGCGGGACGAGTTCAACAAGATCCAGAACAAGATGAAGAAGGACGGGGCGATGCTGGCCATCCACAAGAAGTGGTTCGGCGGCGAGCCGCCGAAGGACAGCTCGGTCATCAACATCGTGCCTCCGTACTTCCCCAACGAGAAGCCGAAGATCTGACGCTTCCGCGGAGCTTTCGTGCCGATCGTGCGATTGAGCGTTTCCCCGGCGGGTGAGCCTGCCGGGGAAACTCATTTTTGAGGCGTGAGGATGAACCCGAAAGCCGCGCTGCCGGATGCTGCCCAGAAGTTCCTCCGCACCCACCCGGCCTGGTTCAAGCTGGTGCGGCGCCCCGTCTTTCTCGCCGTGAGCCTCGTCGTGGTGGTGGCCTATGCGCTGCTTATGCTCCCGGACCGGCAAGCCGCATCCCCCGCCTGGCTGTACTCCAGCATTGGCCTTTTCCTCCTGCTGGTGCTGGGCTGGAGCGGAAACGTGCTGGCGGACAAGGACAAGCCGGAAATCCTAAAGCTGGCCGTATCCCTCGCCCTGATCGCGGTGCTGGGCTGGCTGTTCTACCGCTACTCCGGGGCGCAATGGGGCAGGCTGGTCGAATTCTTCTTCAATTGGAAGAAGCTCAAGGGCAACTGGTGGATCCTGCGCGACGGGCTGGGCGTGACCCTGATGCTCGCCCTGATTTCGGCGGCCGGCAGCATCCTCGTAGGGCTGGCGGTGGCCATCCTGCGCGCGTATCAGAGCCGCACCCTGGACCTGTTCCTCAAGATCTACGTCGACGTGTTCCGCTCGGCGCCCATGATCGTCATCATGGTCGTGCTGTTTTTCGCCCTGCCCTACGTCGGCATCTCCCTGGGCTCCATCCTGACCACGGTCGTGGCACTGTCCCTGGGCTACGGCGCCTACGCCTCCGAGTCCTTCCGGGCCGGCATCGAGTCGGTGCACTCCGGCCAGATCGAGGCGGCCCGCTCCCTGGGGCTGTCGCGCTGGCAGACCATCCGCATGATCATTTTGCCTCAGGCCACTCCCGTGGTCATCCCGCCCTTGACGGGAAACATGGTCTCCATGCTCAAGGACACCGCGGTGGCTTCCCTGGTCGCCGCCCCCGAACTGCTGAAAAGGGCGCGGGAGCTGTACACCAGCAAGACCAATCCCACTGCCCTGGTCGCGGCGGCCCTGATTTACCTGGTCGTGCTGATCCCCCTGGTGCGGGTAGTGAACCTGCTGGAAAAACGCTATAACAAAGGGAGCCAATGAACGCGACGAGCACCACCGACCAGATGATTGAGGTCGTGGACCTCCACAAGCACTTCAAGGACCTGCACGTGTTGAAGGGCGTGAACACTTCCGTCACCCGTTCGGAAGTGGTGGCCATCATGGGGCCTTCCGGCGGCGGCAAGAGCACCTTCCTGCGCTGCCTGAACCGCCTGGAGGAGCCCAGCTCGGGGCACATCTTCATCGAGGGCGTGGACATCATGGCCCCGTACATCGACATCAACAAGGTGCGCACCGAGATCGGCATGGTGTTCCAGAGTTTCAACCTGTTCCCACACCTCACGGCCCTCGAGAACGTCAAGCTGGCGCCCATGCATGTCCGGCGGATCTCCGCCCAGGAGGCCACCGAGCGGGGCAGGGCCTTGCTGGAGAAGGTGGGCCTCAAGGACAAGGCCCACGCCTACCCGGAAAAACTCTCCGGGGGGCAGCAGCAGCGCGTGGCCATCGCCAGGGCCCTGGCCATGCAGCCGCAGATCATGTTCTTCGACGAACCCACTTCGGCCCTGGACCCGGAAATGATCGGCGAGGTCCTGGACGTCATGCGCGCCATGGCGCGCGAGGGGATGACCATGCTGGTCGTGAGCCACGAGATGGGCTTCATCCGCGAGGCGGCCGACCGCGTGCTGTTCCTGGCCGATGGGCAGATCGTGGAGGAAGGCACGCCGGCTCAGATCTTCGGCGACTCCAAGCAGGCGCGGACCCAGGACTTTTTGAGCAAAATACTGTAGAGAAGCGGGTGATGGCAGACAGTAGGAGCACCGGCAGCACCCCGTCCCGTCTGGCCGACGTGCGGGCGCGCATGGTGCACATCCCGCTGATCCGCCGGCACCAGTTCGTCTTCAGCTTCCTGGCCGTGCTGGTGGCCTATGGCCTGTTCCTACTGCCCGGGGGCGGGACCCCGGGGCTGCTGGGGTGGGTGGCGGTGATCGCCTTCACCCTGCTGTGCCTGGCTTGGGCCGTGATCCTCCTCACCGATGAGCTGAAGCCGGAGTTCCTGAAAACGATCATCGTCTTCGTCCTGCTGATCGTGGGCGGCTGGTTGTACTACCGCTACTCTACGGGACGCTGGAGCGAGATGACCCACCTGTTCTTCAACCTTACAATTATCCAAAAGGCGCTGCCCACGCTGATCCGGGGGTTCTGGACCACGCTGCTGATGGCCGCCTCGGCCGCGGTGATGAGCACGATCCTCGGGCTGCTCCTGGCGGTGTTCCGCTCCTTCGGCAGCCCGGTGCTGAACCTGTTCATCGTCGCCTACGTGGACTTCTTCCGCTCCATGCCGATCATCGTGCTGATGATGGTCATCTACTACGCGCTGCCCTTCCTGAACATCCGCTTGAGCGCCATCATGTCCGGCATCCTCGCCCTGGGGCTCAACAGCTCCGCCTACGTGAGCGAGATCTTCCGGGCGGGCTTCCTGTCGATCAAGAAGGGGCAGTTCGATGCGGCGCACGCCCTGGGCCTGACCCCGATGCAGACCATGCGCCTGGTGCTGCTGCCCCAGGCCATCCGGGTCGTGCTGCCCCCGCTGGTCGGGAACTACGTGGCCAGCGCCAAGGACACGGCCTTGGCGTCGGCGATCTCGATCATCGAGCTGCTCAAGGCCGGGCTTTCGCAGAAGTCGCTGTTGGCCAACCCCTCGCCGCTGATCTTCTCGGCGGTGCTGTACCTGGTCATGTTCGTGCCGCTCACCCGAATGTCGGGCCTGCTGGAGCGGAAGATGAAGGCCGGCGTGCGTCAGGTGCGGCTGTAGGCTGGGGCGGCCAAGGAACGCGGGTGGATGCCATTTTCATACTCGGCTGCCCCAGAAGCTGCTGGGGTTGGCCAACGTGAAGGAAGCCTATCTGTTCCCGCGGGACCGGAGAAGGATCCGGCCATAGGGTGCAAGATCTCCACCACAAAGTACTCCCTCAGCACCGCAGTCCGAGGTAATGCAACTTCGATCCTGACTCTGGCAGATCATTATATTATGACGAGGAAAAGCTACACGTTGAGTGAGTCCACTAAGAAGCGCCGACTAATTTTCACCTTGCGGGTCGTGTATCTTTGCGTCTTGGCTGCATGATAAAAATGCTGTATCATTTTTATCATGCATAAAATAATAGACTTCAAGGTTCTTCCCCAATATCGTATCGAACTCACTTTCGATGACGGAACAATCGCCACGGTTGACTTATCCTATTTGGTTGGGAAGGGATTGTTTTCGCTATGGCGCAATTACAGCAGCTTCGAGCAAGTGAGAATCGGTGCGTCGGGGGAGCTGGTTTGGAATGATCAAATAGACCTTTGTCCCGATGCTCTATTCCTCAAGGCCACGGGTAGGAAGGTCGAAGAGGTCTTTCCAGCTTTGCGCTCTGAACCGGCACATGCCTGAGATCAGCCGTTTTTTCGGAATTGTGATCAAGATGTTTTTTGAGGAGCATAACCCTCCGCACTTTCATGCCGTTTATGGGGACGATGAGGCTCTGATCGAGATAAGGAATTTTTCTCTTTTTGCCGGCCGGCTGTCCCCTCGGGTATTGGGCCTGATAGTCGAATGGGCTAATCTGCACCAGCAGGAGCTTATGGAGAACTGGAACCGAGCCCAATCTCAACAAGCACTTTGCAGGATTGAACCGCTCCACTAGATAAGCGAGGGGGCGTGGCGCCCCCCCCTGGATCTTACTTCACGGACCGGTACCAGTTCTCCGGGTACTGATCGTCCTCCCAAACGCGCTCCACCGGCGGGATGTTCTCGATGCCCAGGATCTCGGTGATGAAGCACTCCAGCACTCCCTTCACTAGCGAGCCCTGCTCCATGTGCCCGCCGAACGTCGGGCAGTTCCAGCCGCCGCCGGCCACGAAGTGGATTGCCGGGAAGGGCTCTTCCTTGCCGTTCTTGCCCGGGCGGGGGTGGATGATGCCGCCCATGGACAGGATCATGCTCAGGTTGGACACGGTGGCGCAGCCCTCGCGGTGCCAGTAGTCCGGCTTCTGGTAGTCCGGGATCCACATCAGATACTTGGCGGGCTGCAAGCCCCCCATGAACACGGCGTGGATTTTAGCGAACCTGATCTTGTGGTCGATGGCGAACTTCTGGATCCCCAGAAACACGTCCGCCCCGGTGGTCATGCGCAGGATGAACTCCCGCCCGCGCCGGGCCTCCACGATGTGGTACTCGTCGGGGCGCCGCGCGTCCAGTTCCCATTCCGGTGTCATAGTATGGTTCCCTCCAGTGTTTTCACGGCCGAGCCGCTGAGTTTGATTGTCTTGATGTCTTCCCCACTGCCGCGCACTTCCAGCACCCCGTGGCCGGGCCTGCCCAGCAGGTGACCCTGCTCGATGTTCAGCAGGGGGCCGCTTTTCAGGCCGTGGCGGACGATGTAGGCTCCCATGCCGCCCGCGGCCGAGCCGGTGAAGGGGTCCTCCATGGTGCCGTCGGGGTCGAAGAAGCGGGCGTGGGTGTCCGAGCCGGGGTCGAAGCCCTGCAGACAGAACAGGAAGGCCGCGGAGACCTTGGCCGCTGCCAGAAGCGCGCGCAGGCGCGGGCGATCCATCTCCGCCTTCCGCAGTACATCCAGGTCCCGGGCCGGCACCATCAGGAACGGCACCCCGGTGCTCACCACCTGGGCGGGCAGCCCGGGCAGCAGGTCCGTCTCGGCGAGCCCCAGGCAGGGGGCGACCGCGGCGGCCTCGTGCAGGGAGGAGAACACCGGCGTGGCCTGGGTCATCACCGCGTGCTCCGGCCGGCCGTCCGCCGTGAAGTGCACCTCCACGGGCAGCACCCCGATGTCGAACTGGAACTTCACCACGGCCGGGCGGCCGGGGCGGATGGCGCCCTCCAGTGCCAGCAGGAACGCCGTGGCGATCGTGGGGTGGCCCGCGAAGGGGATCCGCTGCCGGGTCGTGAAATAGGCGACCCGGAAATCCGCTTCCTTGGAAGTGGAGACAAACGAGGTCTCCGGCTGGTTGGTCTCCCGCGCGATGAGCAGCATCTCACCCTCGCTCAGATCCCCCGCCTCCAGGACGACCGCGCAGGGGTTGCCGGCAAAAGGTTTCGTGGTGAACGCATCGACGTAGACAACTCGATGACTCATGGGATTTGGGCCTCCGGACTATAGCATGCGCTGTGGGTGCGGTCAAACCCACTCCCGCCTTGCACAGCGCCGTCAGTTCCTCTATGATCGGTTTCGTGGCTGAGAGGAAAGAGAACTCCGTGCAGGTATTGGAGAAGGCGCTTACCGTGCTCGAACACCTGAGCAGAATCGACGGCGACATCGACCTCTCCTCGCTGGCCCACGCCCTGAGCCTGCCGAAGACCACCCTGCTGCGCCTGCTCGCCACCCTTAAGCGCCACCACATCGTGCAGCAGGACGAGCAGAGCCGGCGCTTTCGGCTGGGCTGGGCCCTGATCCACCTGGGCGAGGCGGCGGGACGGGCTTTCAACCTGGCCGGGCTGGCGCACCCGCACCTGGAGCGGCTGGCCGCCCAGTCCGGCGAGACCGCCAACCTGATCCTGCTGGACGGGGAGCACGCCATGTACGTCGACCAGGTGGTAAGCCCCAGCATCATCCGCGGCGTGCCCGCGGTGGGAACCCCCCTGGGCCTGCACTGCACCGCCGGCGGCAAGGTGCTGCTCGGTTTCCAGCCGGCCGAAGAAAGCGCCGTGATCATCCGTCGGCTGCGCCTCGCCCGCCTGACCGAGAAGACGATCACCGATCCCGCGAGACTGCGGGCGGAGCTGGAGCGGGTCCGACGGCAGGGCTACGCCGTGGACGGCGAGGAGACCGAGCTGGGGGGCTGCTGCGTAGCGGCCCCGATCCGCGACCGGCAGGGTAAGGTCATGGCGGCGGTCTCCATCATGGGCCCCACCCACCGCGTGAACCCCGGCAGCATTCCTCGCCTGGCCCGGATCGTCATGTCGACCGCCGCGGAGATCTCTCAGAAGTTGGGTTACAAGCCCGAAAGCTAAGTGCACGGGATCCCTACTTCTTGAACTCTTTCTCGGGGGGCCGGGCGAACAGCGCCCGCTTGGAGTGCCGCAGGCCCGCGTCGATCAGGGCCTCGCACAGCTTCAGGGCCACCGCCGAGGGGTCCAGCACCACGATGCCCAGCTGGCGCTCCACCTCCGCCGCGTAGCCGGCCATCCCGGCGCAGCCCAGGATCATCACCTCCGCCCCGTCCTCCTCCGCGGCTCGAGCGGCTACTTCCAGGATGCGCTGCATGGTGCGCGCGGGGTCGGCGTCGGTCTCGGCCACCGTCATGCCCAGGGCCCGCACCGAGGCCAGGGAGTCCTCCAGCCGGTAGCGGCGGACCTCTTCGTGCTTGTGCGGGATGCGGCGGGCGAGGGGTGTGAGGATGGTGAACTTGTAGCCCAGCATGGCCGCGGCGTGCAGGCTGGCCTCCTGGATCCCCACCACGGGGATGT
>Ga0315273_10001520_pt1 | contig 26542 bp, 15 predicted proteins | sample YL17G02_0_MG_FD_205753 | JGI IMG/M metagenome (GOLD analysis project Ga0315273, IMG submission 205753) | Sediment microbial communities from Yellowstone Lake, YNP, Wyoming, USA - YL17G02_0 | ecosystem: Environmental > Aquatic > Freshwater > Lake > Sediment | place: USA: Wyoming | collected... | reverse complement strand
CGTCGTCACAACGGTCGGCTTGACCTCCAGCATGTTGTCGCGGACGGTCTCAACACTCTCGGCGTAGGCGATTGTGCTCCCGCAGGCAAGCGCGGTGTAGTAGCCCGCCATGCGTTCGAAAGAATGGCTCAGAGGGAGGAACGACAGAAGCGTGTCCGTCGGCCCGAGCTGGATGATATCCGCGGACGCGATGATGTTGCTGCAGAGGTTGGCGTGGGTCAGCATCACCCCTTTGGGGTTGCCGGTCGTCCCGGAGGTGTAGATCACCGTGAGAAGATCACCGGGGGCAACCATCGCAAGCGACGCGTTCAGATGATCCGGATCCTCCTTCTCGTGTTTTTCTCCCATGGCGATGAGCTGCGCGAATCCAAGCGTGTCCGGATCCGACAGGGGCTCCCGTTCGCTCATGATGACCACCCGTTCCAGGGTCCTGACCCCGCTCTTCACCTTGAGCACCTTGTTGAGCTGGAACTGATTGGAAACGACCACGAACCGGACTCCGGCGTCGTTGAAGATATACTCGTTCTGCTTCGCCGTCATGGTCGGATAGATCGGAACAACGATCCCCCCGAGCAGCACCACTGCCTGATCTACAACCACCCATTCCGGCCTGTTCTCGGCGATGATCGAGACACGATCTCCCCTCTTAAGGCCGAGAGAAGCAAGACCGAATGCGAAGAGTTCCACGGTGCGCCGCAACTCCTTGTAGGAAATACCTTTATAGACACCGTCCGTCTTGTGCATCAGGACCGGCTTCGCCTCTCCGGCAAACTTCGCCGTCAGCTTCTGGAACATCTCGGGAATGGTGGAGAACTCAACGGCGACAGGCATGGTGAGTACCTCGATTGAGAAAGGGGGGGGTAGGGAAATGATAAGGCCCCCGGCGCTGAAAAGCAAGATGGACGGAATATTCGTGCTCGAGCCCGTCGCCTTCAGGACCTCCGCGTGTAACCTCATATGAATCAATAACTTCGTTTTTCTGCCGCACGCTTTCAGCACGGAGATCCACGCCGCATCATTTTTCTTTCGTGCTAAGTCGTTATCACGACGCACGAAAGTGCTCGTGGAAAAAAATCTACTTGACTTCACTTCATCTAGGTAGTATATTTTCCGCCGTTGTGCTTCCTCTCCCGCCTGTTGTTCACGGTTTCCGGATCGCAAAGATGCGAACAACAATCAAGCAGGACAGCAAATGGTCACTTTCACCCCATAAGTCGTAGTTCCTCCCGCCGTACATTCTTCATGGTCACCGGGGGCGGGGGAGATCTATCGTCATTTTTGGATTTTTTACTCAAATTCTCATCGAGAAGGACAGTCGAATGGCCCACAAGCAGACCTCCCCCCCTGCCTCCGTGGTTACACCCAAGGACGCCCAGGCCTCCAAAGATGCCAAGACATTGAATGAATCGATCATGGACCTGGCACTCGACTGTCGCGACTATTACGGCGACAACGACCTCGCGGCCGATGTGGTCCGTTCGAAGTATCTTGCCCCGAATGAACAGGGGCCGATGCATATGTGGAACCGCATCGCAAAGGCGCTCGCCTCGGTCGAGAAAGACCAGGAATACTGGTACAATCGGTTTCTGGAGCTGCTTTTCGACTACAGGTTTGTCCCCGGGGGGCGCGTCATGCACGGGGCGGGACGGGAAGATGCCCGCCGCCGACCGACGCTCTCCAACTGCTATGTCATCCCGATTGAAGAGGACAGCATCGAGGGGATCTATCGCTGCATCGCTGAATCAGCGATGGTCTACCGCACCGGCGGCGGCGTGGGGACCGACCTCTCCATCCTCCGTCCGGAGGGAGCCCCCGTCAACGCGACGATCGACCATTCGCCGGGCGCGACCGCCTTCATGAACCTCTTCAGCGAGAGCACCAACACTGTGTCGCAGGCAGGCCGGCGGGGAGCCCTGATGCTGACGCTGCGCGTCGACCATCCCGATATCGAGCGTTTCATCACCATCAAAAACGACCCCCGGCGCGTCAAGGTCCAGCATGCGAACATCAGCGTTCTGATCACCCACGAGTTCATGAACGCGGTCATCCAGGACACCGAATTCGAACTCCGCTGGGGCGGGAAGGCCTATCGCAAGGTCAGGGCGAAAGAGCTCTGGTTCAAGATCATCAAGAACGCCCACGCATCGGCCGAACCGGGCATCATCTTCTGGGACACGATGAGGGACTACCATAACGTGGAATACGCGAACCCGCTCAGCAGCACCAACCCGTGCGGGGAGCAGCCCCTTGCGGCCTACACCGCATGCAACCTGGGCAACATCAACCTGAGCAAGTTCGTCGACGAGGAGGGAACGTTCGACTACCAGGGGCTGGCCGAGGTCACACGCACGGCGACGCGCTTCATGGACAACATCATCGACTATAATATGGAGAACCACGCCCTCGCCAAGATCAAGAAGGCAGTCTCCTCCGACCGGCGTATCGGACTCGGCATCACGGGCCTGGCCGACGCTCTTCTGATGATGAAGACCAAATATGACACCCAGGAAGCCCTCGACGCAACGGAACGCATGATGCGGGTCATCCGCGACGAATCCTATCGCACCTCCATTGAGCTGGCAAAGGAGAAGGGGGCGTTTCCGCTCTTTGAGTGGGAAGGGTATTCGCGGAGCAAATTCGTGCAGAGCCTGCCGCAGGAGATCCAGGAGAGCATCAGGAACAACGGCATCCGCAACAGCACCGTGATCACGATGCCCCCCGTCGGCACCGGCTCAATCGTCGCCCAGACCAGTTCGGGCATCGAGCCGATCTTCTGCACAAGTTACCGGCGCAAGGTGAAAAACCACGACGGCGAGACCTACTCCGAATACAAGGTCTATCACCCGCTCGTGAAGAAGATGTTCGGCGACGACGAGAGCCTCCCCCCCTTCGTCATTACGGCCCATCAGATCGATCCCTATTTCCGCGTCAAGATGCAGGGGATCATTCAGAAGTACGTCGACAGCAGCATCTCCTCCACCGTCAACCTGGCCGAGAATGTCAGCGTGGAGACCGTCGCCGACATCTATATGACCGCCTACAAAGCGGGCCTGAAGGGGATCACCGTGTACCGCGAGGGGAGCCGCGAAGGGATCCTGCAGACCGAGGAGTACGCGAAGAAGCAGGAGAAGGGGGCAAAGCACGATGAGAAAGGGTCAAAGGGACCGCGCCAGCGCCCGCAGATGACCGTCGGTGTCACCGAACGGATCAAGACCGGTGAAGGGTACCTCTATGTGACCATCAACGAGGATGTCAACGGGCTCTGCGAAGTATTTACGACGATCGGCAAGGCAGGCGGGAACGCCGCCGCGCAGTCGGAGGCGATCAGCCGGTTGATTTCACTGGCTCTCCGCTCCGGCATCGAGCCGCGGGAAATCGTCAAGCAGCTCAAGGGCATCTCAGGTCCGACGCCGGTATGGGACGGCCACGGGGGGCAGATCCTTTCCACTCCCGATGCAATCGGAAAGGTTATCGAACACTACATCGAGAAGCGCGAACAGATCCGGGCGATGCGCGGACAGGCCGCACAGACTCCTCCCTCGACCTCCTCACGACCTGCGGAGGGGAACGGAGAACCGAAGACGAGCGTGACCTGCCCCGAGTGCGGCACGAACGTCGAACACATGAGCGGCTGCGTGGTCTGCTACAACTGCGGATGGAGCAAGTGCTGAGGGGGATCGCCACCACGCTGCGACGGTGAGCGTTCACCTCACCGCTGAAAAGAGAACGCCCCTCCAGGCCTTGACCGGGAGGGGCGTTCCGCTGATCGGGGGGGGGGGCACTCTCCCCTACAGGGCCGCTTTGATGACTTTCTCGAAATCGTCCTTCGACATGTAGCCGACGTGACGGTTGATGATGTTCCCCTTCCTGTCGACAATGAACGTCGTGGGAATGGCATCGATCCCCCCGTAGGCCTCGGTGAGCGGGCCGTCCCCGACCACGACGGGATAGCTGATCTTCATCTTCTTTACGAACGGGCTCACATCCGTCCATCCGCCCCGGTCAAGCGACACCCCGACGATCTCCATCCCCCGGTCCCGGTACTTGCCGTACACCTCGAGCATTCCGGGAATTTCCGCCCGGCAGGGACCGCACCAGGTTGCCCAGAAATTGATCACGACGATCTTTCCCTGCAGCTTGTTCAGCTCCACCGTCTGCCCCTCCGCGGTCTTCAGCGTGAAGTTCGGCGCCTTCCCCTGCGCGAGCACCACCGTCGCCGTCAGGACCAGCAGCACCACCACCACCGCCGCCGCACGCACTCTGCTCATAAAACCCCCTCGCAAATGAATGATGACCATCACTTCAGTGCCCATTTCTTCATAAAGGCCATGACCTTTTCCGGATCGTGTCCCTTCCCCTTCTCCAGCTCTCCGGTGTCCTGCGAGCGGAGGAGTCTCCCCTCCCCGTCCAGGACGAACAGATGGGGATAACCCTTGATGGCCGGGTATCCCGCGAGCACTTCTTCGTTCTTGTTCTCCTTGCTCCAGTTCACCTTGACGGTCACATAGTGCGCGCCCCGGTACTCGGCAAGTCTCCTGTCCGAGGCGAAGAGCGAATCGAGCCGGCGGCACCAGATGCACCATTCTCCCCCCACGTCCAGCAGCACCCGCCGCCCGGTCCGCTTCGCCTCCATGGTCGCTTCCCGGATATCCTTTGCGGCATCGCGGCCTGGATCGAAACCCCCGTCGGGATGAGAGAACGCCGGCTGCTGGCCCCATAGCTCCACCATCGGCCCTGCCGGTGGCCATGCCACTCCCATCGGTGCCAGAGCGATCAACGCCCCGCAGACAATGATGAATATTTCACCACCCATTCCCGCTGTCTCCGGTGTCCGAGAGATTTACCTCATGATCATAATTTAAGGACAGATCAGGCGGGAATCAAGTGATCCTACTCGTACCGGAGCGATTCGACCGGATCGACGGAGGCGGCTTTCCGTGCGGGGAAGAACCCTGCCAGCAGGCCGATCAGGGAGAGGATGCCCGCGGTCAGCCCCATGGTCGTGAAGGAGAGGATCGGCTTGCCGAGGAATTGCATCACGCCGGTGTCCGACGGGATCAGCTTCACTCCCGAGATGACGCCGAAGGAGATCAGGAGGCCGATCGCCCCCCCGATGAAGGCGAGGAGCAGAGCCTCGAAAATGAACTGCAGGTGGATGGTGCTCTTGCGGGCCCCGAGCGCCCTTTTGATCCCGATCTCCCGCGTCCGCTCCTTCACCACAACATACATCACGTTGGCGACGCCGACCCCCGCGATGAGAAGCGTCAGCAGGCCGACGGACCCCAGGAAGATCGACACCCCCGTGCCGATCTTCTCCCCTATCTTTTCCTGCTCGATGAAGTCCCAGATGAAGAGGGTCCGCTCGTCCGTCGGATCAAACCTGTACTTCCGCGCCAGGACCCGGAAGATCTCCTTTTTTAGCTCTTCCTGCCGTGACGGGTCGGTGGGGCGGACCACAAGGGAACCGACGTTCTTGTTCCCGTACATGGTGCGGAATGTGCTGTACGGGATAATCGCGCGCTCGTCGTCGGGCCCGTTGTTCATCGACGTCTGCAGTTTCTTCTGAATCAGCCCGACGACCGTGAAAGGTATTCCGTCGACCATGACCGTCTTGCCGATGGGGTCGTCCGCTCCGAAGATATCCTTCGCGATCTTGCTGCCGAGAACGAGCGAACGCCGCTGCAATGCGACGTCGGCGTCGTTGAGGAACCGCCCCCCGGCCGAAGGATACATCCTCCGCATCTCTTCGAAGTTCGGGTTGACACCCTCACACTCGGTATTGGTCATGAACTTCCCGTAGCGCAGCGACACGAACTGGTTGTACTGGGGACTGATCATCGCGATCATCGGGATCGCCTGGTGCAGCATCGCCGCGTCCTCCTCCGTCATCCGGATCTTCCGCCCCTTCGCCATTCCCTCGAACTGCTTCCCGGTCTCCCCTCCGTAGAGGATCATGATCTTGTTCCCCGCATTGAGCAGGCCGTTCTGCATCTGGTTGCCGAGTCCTTCTCCGAAGGAGAGGAGCAGCACGACGGCAACCGTCCCCCACGTGATCGCAAGGATCGTGAGGAACGCCCGCGTCCGCTGCGTCAGGAGATCCTGGAAGAATTCTCTAAGAAGTTCTCGCCACATCGCTGATCATCCCTGTTGCGTCATGAGCTCATCCGCGCAGGCACTCGACGACATTTAGGCTCGCCGCCCTGCGGGCCGGGAAGAGGCCTGCCGCCAGCCCCACCATCGCGAGCACAAAGGCGGTCGCAAGGGCCACCTCGATCGAGATCTCCGGGGTCCCGACAAAATCCTTGATCGGGACAAACTGCATCGCCTGCGCGATACCCAGCGCGATCAGGAACCCGATGGTCGAACCGATCGCGATGATGAAAAACGTCTCCATGAAGAACTGGAAAAGGATGTCTCCCTTCGTGGCCCCAACAGCTCTTTTGATGCCGATCTCCGTCACGCGCTCCTGGACCACGATGTACATGATGTTCGCCACGCCGATGCCCCCGACACCGAGCGTGAAGCTGCCGATCAGCCCCATGAAGATGTTGAAGGCGAGGAAGAAATAGAAGAGAAACTTGTCGAATTCGGTCGTGTCCCAGATCCAGACCGCGTCCCGGTCCGAGGCATCAAACCGGTAACGCTTCGAGAGAACCGTACGCACCTGCTCGTTGACTTCTTCCGAGCGGGTCGGATCTTTCGGCGTGTAGATGATGGTGCTCAGCTGCGACGCCCCGAAGACCGACGCGAAGGTGGACGCGGGGATGAAGACCCTGTCCGCGTCGCGGCGGTTGTACGATGAGTTCTGGGTCTTCTTCTCCATGACACCGACGACCATGAAGGGGACCTGGCCGACATAAAACACTTTCCCCACCGCATCGCTCTCCCCGAAGAGCAGCCGCTTGAGCTCATCGCCGATGAGCGCCACGCGCTTCCTGTCGGTGAGGTCGAGATCGTCGATGAACCGTCCCCCCGGCACGGGGATGATGTTCCGCATATCCGCATAGTTGGGGTAGACCCCCGCCACCAACGTGTTGGAGATATTCTGGCCACAACGGACCTGGACCTCCCCGTCGCTGTACTCCGGGCTGATCTTGTCGATGCCCCGAATCTCCGACGCAAGCATCCTGGCGTCCTCTTCGATAAACTTGATGGGACGCCCGACCCCGAATCCCTCGAAGGGCTTGGTGGTCTGCCCGGGGAACATGATCGCCACGCTTTCCCCGATGCCGTGCATGTTGATGCTCAGCTGCCTCTTAAAGCCCATCCCGAAGGCGAGCAGGACCACGATCGCGACGGTTCCCCAGACGATGCCGAAAATCGTCAGGAATGTCCGCAGTTTCTGGGCCCTGAGGTCACCGACAAATTCGAGAACCGTCGTTCGGAGACTATCCACCCTGCGCCCTCATCGTCGTCTGCATTCCACAACACCCATCACGGCCTACTCTATTTTCTTTACCGGTTTCTCGAACACCTCGTCCCCCTCCTTCAACCCCTCGACCACTTCGATGCTGATGGCGTCGCTGAGACCGGTCTTGATGAGCCTGTCTTCGTCCCTGCCCGGCGAGAGGACGACCTTGACGAACGCCGAATCGTTGCGAAAGGTCACGATCCGTTCGGGTATGACCAGCACGCTGTCCTTGCGGCGGATGATGACGTTCGCGTTCGCCGAGTACCCGGCCCGCAACGTGCTGTTGTTCGTCTTCGGAACCGAAATCTCGATGGGAAACACCGTCGCATTCTCCTTCTTCTCGGCCTTCAACGAAATCTTGGTCAACCGGCCGTTGATCCTGTCGGCCGGAAGCGCCCCTACCTTGATCTCCGCCTCCATCCCCTCCTTGAGTTTCCCGACATCAATCTCGTCCACCATCCCCTTGAACACCAGGCGTTCCATGTTCGCCATCTTCACGAGAACGGTCCCCTCCTGATACGAGGTCAGGGGCGTCACGGGGTCGCCCACCTCGACGTTCTTCTTCAGCACGAAGCCGTCGATCGGCGCCTTGACGATCGACTCGATGTTCATTCCGCCGATCCTCACCTTCCCTTTCTCCAGCAACTCGAGACGTTCCGTGCTCAGGCTCAGACGGAGCTGCGTCCCGTCGTAGGTGCGCTGGAAGTCCTCGTACTCCTTGTCGGAGATCAGATGCTTCTTCAGCATCGACTCCACCCGCACCTTTTCCTTGATGACGTTGTCCATCTCCACCTGGGCCATCTGGAGGTTCCTTTTGGCCTCCGCCAGCTCCAGCGGCGTCGGGTCGGGACGGACTTCCATGAGGGGATCCCCCGCCCTGACGAAGGTACCCGCATCCGCGAAGATCCGGCTCACGGCCCCCGAGACCTTCGATTTCACGGAGATCTCGTTCTCCGGTTCGATCGTACCGACGGCAAGGGCCTTGTCGATAATGGTGCCTTTGATGACCTTTACCCTCGGCAACCCCCCGTCGTCTGTCTTCTTCGACCCGCCGAAAATGAAAAAGGAGGCGCCGATGAGCACCAGAACGCCGGCTGACGAGAGTATGATCTTCTTTTTCGTCACGGGAACTCCAGATTGAGGAAAATGCAGGAGACGGGAAGGAGACAGCCTCCTGGTGATACGTCCGGAAATGGCAAAGGTTGCGCCCCCTTGCAGAGGATGCTGAAGAACTGACGAGGTATGACGAGGCTGCTGGGCCGGCACTATGGACAACCGGGAGGACCTTCGCAACTTCCCCTGCCGGGCTCCACCGCGTGATCGTCGTCTTGACTGTCGTTCTCCTTTGCAGTAGATTCGGTTCATGAACTCCGGTCATCCGCTGCAAGAATTTCATCCGGCGGTCCGCGGATGGTTTGAGCGGACGTATCGGGAGCCGACCCCCCCGCAGGTTCTGGGCTGGCCTGGCATTTCGAGGGGTGAGAACACCCTGATCCTCGCTCCCACAGGTTCCGGGAAGACCCTCGCGGCGTTCCTCTGGGCGATCAATCATCTCGTGGAACAACACCTGCGCGAAGAACTCCCTCCCGGCGTCCGGATCCTGTACGTCTCTCCCCTCAAAGCGCTCAACAATGACATCGAGCGCAATCTCGTGGCGCCGCTCGCCGGCATCGCACACGAGGCGCATGCGATCGGCGTCCGGCTCCCCCTCCTCCGTACGGCTGTGCGCACGGGCGACACACCCCAATCCCGGCGGGCCGCGATGAAGAAGCATCCCCCCGATATCCTGATCACCACCCCTGAATCGTTGTACCTGATGCTGACGTCGCGCACCTCACGCGGCATGTTCAGAACCGTGCACCATGTGATCGTCGACGAGATCCATTCGCTCTGCGGCAACAAGCGGGGCGTCCACCTCTCGCTGTCGCTCGAACGGCTCCAGGAGGTGGCCGACCAGGAGCTGGTCCGCATCGGTCTTTCGGCAACGCAGCGCCCACTCGACCGGATCGCCGCTTTCCTCGGGGGACAGGACCGCGGCGGGGCTCCCCGCCACGTTTCGATCGTCGATGCGGGCAGGAAAAAGGAGATGGACCTCCGCGTCGAGTGCGCCGCACCCGATTTCTCGCTCCCCGCGCAGGAGGGGGTCTGGCCCCTCGTGTTCGCAGAGGTGCTCGCGCTCATCCGCCTGCACACAACAACCCTCATCTTCGTGAACAACCGCAGGCTGGCCGAACGGGTCGCGGCCACGTTGAACGAGATGGCCGGAAACCAGCCCACCGGCCTGGCCGGCGGAGCAGCCGGCTCCCCCCTGACGCGGGAGGAGCAACAGGGTCCTTTCAATCTCTACGCCGTGCCGCGCCGGACGGAATGGGATGAGAATCCGCTGGTCCAGGCGTACCACGGGAGCATGTCGCGCCAGGCGCGGGAAAGGATGGAAACAGATCTGAAAGAGGGAAGACTCCGGGCCCTGGTGGCGACGTCGTCGCTGGAGTTGGGGATCGACATCGGGAGCATCGACCTGGTCATCCAGCTCCAGTCCCCCAAGGGGATCGGCCGTGGGCTGCAGCGGATCGGCCGGTCGGGTCACCTGGTGAACGCCACAAGCAAGGGGCGCATCTTCCCCACACACCGCGAGGACCTCGTCGAGTCGGCCGTCGTCGCCCGCGCGATGTGCGGTCATGACGTGGAACTGACGGAGATTCCGGAGAACTGCCTGGACGTCCTTGCGCAGCAGATCGTGGCCATGGTGAGCGTCGGGGACCGCGACGTGGATCAGCTGTTCGACGTCGTGCGTCAGTCCTCCTGCTACCGCAGCCTCCCCCGCCTGCTCTTCGACGGAGTGCTGCAGATGCTCGCAGGCCGGTACACAAACGAAGAATTCCGGGAACTGAAGCCGAGGATATCCTGGGACAAAGTGAACGGAGTTCTCCGGTCGCTCCCGGGAAGCGGGCGGCTCGCCGTCACCGGCGGCGGAACCATCGCCGACCGCGGCTACTTCGGCGTCTATCTTCCGGACGGAAAGACGAAGGTGGGAGAAGTCGATGAGGAGTTTGTCTACGAGACCAGGAACGGCGACACATTCATCCTCGGGACGAACGTCTGGCGGGTGGAAGAGATCGACGCCAACCGCCTCACGGTATCGCCTGCCCCTGGCCAGCCGGCCCGGATGCCGTTCTGGCGCGGGGAGGGAATCGGCCGCAGTTATGAGCTCGGAGCCAGGGTCGGATCGTTTCGTCGCGAAATGGGGGAAATGTTGGATGACCCGGCTTGCCTCTCCCGGCTGAAAAAGGATTTTCCCCTTGACACGCGCGCGGCGTGGAACATCCAGGAGTACTTCCGCAGGCAGCGCGAGGCGACCGGGCTGATCCCGGGGGACCGGCTTCTCCTGGTCGAGGGTTTTCGCGACGAGATCGGTGACCCCCGCCTTGTGGTCCATTCCTCTTACGGGCGGCGGGTGAACGGTCTCCTCGGCCTCGTCCTCTCTCATCGCCTGCAGGAACTCACCGGCGTCGAGCCGCAAATGCTTTACAATGATGACGGCATCCTCCTCCGTTGCCCGGACGCCGCATCGCTCCCCCTTACGCTGCTGGACGGCATCACGGCGGTCCGGGCGAAGTCCGTTGCACTCGAAGAGGTTCTCTCGTCGCCACTGTTCGGCGGCCAGTTCCGGCAGAATGCGACCCGCGCCCTCCTCATGCCCAGAACGAACCCCGGCCGGCGGACCCCGCTCTGGCTCCAGCGTCTGCGCGCGGGGGACCTGTTGCAGATCGCACGGCGGTACGATGACTTCCCGATCGTCGTGGAAACGGTGCGTGAGGTGTTGCATGACGTGCTCGACTTCGACCACTTTCTGCGGCTGGTCCGCGATCTTGAGGAAGGGACCGTTCGGGTCGCATCAGTCCAGACAGAGACCCCCTCCCCGTTTGCAGCGAGCCTGCTGTTCGACTTCATCGCGGTCTACATGTATGAGAGGGACCGGCCCAGAGCGGACAGGCTGAGCCAGTACGTCGCCATCAACCGGGAAGTGCTGGCCAACGTCGTAGATCTCGACACACTCCCGCCCCTTCTCCGTCCGGAGGCTATTGCCCATGTAGAAGCCAGAATGCAGCACACGGCCGAGGGCACAAGGGCCCGCTCCCCCGAGGAGCTTATGGAAATCCTCGTTCGGGTGGGCGACCTGAGCGAGCCGGAAATCGGGGCCCGTTGCGACGGGGATGGTGCTGCCTTCCTCGGCGAGCTCGCCGCGGACGGACGGGCCCTGGCTGTGGAGTTCCCCGGGGGACCGCGCTGGATCGCCGGCGAGCAGCTTGGGATCTATCGCAGCCCGGGGTCCGGGCACCCGGGCCTCGAAGTTATCTCCCGGTTCCTGCGGAGCAACGGGCCGGTGTCGACCGGCGAGATTGCCGCGCGGTACGGGATGCCGGCGGAGGAGGTCGAGCGCATCGCGGGTTCGCTCGAAGAACGTCGGGAAGTTGTGCGGGGACGCTTCCGCACGGGGGAGCTCGAGTGGTGCTACCGTCCCGCACTCGAACAGATGCACCGGCAGACGATCAGCCTTCTCCGGCGCGAGATCACCCCCTGTCCCCCCGCGGACTACACCCGTTTCCTCTTTGAATGGCAGGGATTGACCGGAGGCCGGACCGATCTCCCGTCTGCCCTCACGCGCCTGCAGGCCCTCCCCCTCCCGCCCGAGATCTGGGAACGGGATATCCTCCGGTCCCGCGTCGCCGGATTCTCGGCCGAAGACCTCGCCCGTTTTACGTCGGCCGGGAACGGCCTCTGGGTCGGGTCGACGTCGGGGCGTATCCGGTTCCTCTTCCGCGGGAACGGCGGCCTCTTCCTCTCACCGGAGCCCGTCGATGCGCTGCGCGAACCCGCACGGCGCATTCGCGCGTACCTCGAGCGAGAGGGAGCGTCGTTTTTCAGCGACATGCGCGACGGGACGCGGCTCTCCCTCCAGGCGATGAACAACGCGCTGGCGCAGCTCTTCTGGAACGGTCTCGTCACCAATGACGTGTTCGCCGAGGTGACGGCGGTGAAAAGGCGATCCCTCGACGAAGAGGAACGGATCGACCGGATCGAGCTTGTGAACCCCCATCATGCGCCGGGACGGGCCAGGATCATGAACGCGGTCCGCCGCGCGCTCAGCCAGGTCCCGGGCTGGACCGGACGGTGGTCGATCGTCCGGTCTCCCGGCGTGATGGGGCCAGCAGCCGATCCTGAGGATATCGCCGCGGCACAGGCACAGCAACTTCTGGAGCGGTACGGGATCGTCGCGCGCGAGTTCCACCGGCGGGAGGAATTCGTCTCCTGGCCCCTTATCGCCATGCAGCTGCAGCGGATGGAGATGCGGGGTGAAATACGGCGAGGCTATTTCGTGGAAGGACTCTCCGGCATGCAGTTCGGTCTCCCCGCCGCGGTCGACGCCCTCCGGCGCGTGCGGAGCGCCCCCCCCGCGCGCGACGACCTCATCCTCGTCAACGCCTGCGATCCCGCCAACCCCTATGGACCGGGGGTCGAGATGCCTGCCGGCACGCCGGTACGGGTCTCACGCATCCCGGGCAACTATGTCGCCTTCGCCTCCGGATCTCCCGTGCTGATCATCGAGGCGTACGGCAGCCGGCTGCGGACAATCGGCACTCCCGCCACGGAGGTGCTTCGTGAAGCCCTCGCCATCTTTGTCGCCATGCTCCGCCTCCCGGCACCGCTCCAGCCGTTCAAGGAAATCATCGTCGAATATTGCGATGAGCTCCGACCCGCGGACAGCCCGCTTGCCGCCGCACTGCGCAGCCTCGGATTTGTGGGGGACCGGAACCAGACGATGCGGCGTGACGCCTACGCCTGATCTCTTCCTTGACTTTTCCTCCGGCCGTTGATAGATTAATGGTTTCAGGAGATCCCCCCGCATGAGCAGGACGGCAAAACGCCTCGACCGCCTCCGCCACAACGTCCTCACCGAGACACTGACCGACGATCAGTTCGCTGCCTTCGGGGACAAATTCACCGAACGGCATTTCGCGCCAGGTGAGATCATTATGGAGGATGAGACCGAAGGCGACGACCTCCACCTGATCGTCGACGGACGGGTCCGCATCACCAAGGCCCACAAGCAGGGTCCCGAGACTCTCCTGGCCCTCCTGCATACGGGCGACTTCTTCGGCGAGCTCGCGCTGATCGACGGCAGGCCCCGCGCTGCGCGCGTCACCGCCGTGGACGAGTGCACCACCTTCAGCGTCAGGAGGGAGGCCTTCGTGGCGCTTCTCCACGAGAGCAGCAGGCTCGCCTACCGTCTGCTGCAGGTGCTCAGCGTACGCCTCCGCACGGTCGACAATCATTTTGTGCGCGAGCTGGAGAGGCAGGCCGACCAGTCGGGCAAGGACATCCGCACGCTCAAGCGCCTCATCGAGGCGGCGAAGGTGCTGAATTCCACGCTTGACCTGGACAAACTACTCGGCGTGATCCTGGAAACGGCGCTCGGGCTTGTCCACGGTGACCGCGGCACGGTCTACCTCTTCGACCGCGAGCGTCAGGAGCTCTGGTCGCGCGTCCTGAAGGGGGACCGGCACATTGAGATCCGTCTGCCGACGGGGACAGGGATAGCAGGCTACGTCGCCGCGACCGGCGACACGCTCAATATCCCCGACGCCTATTTCGACCCGCGTTTCAACCCGGAGATCGACAAGGTCAGCGGCTACCGGACCCGCTCGATCCTCTGCATGCCGATGAAGAACCCGGACGGCGTCATTGTCGGTGTGTTCCAGCTGTTGAACAAGGACTCGGGCGCGTTCACGGCCGACGACGAGAACGTTCTTGACGCCCTCTCGGTCCACGCCGCCATCGCGCTCGAGAACGCACGGCTGCACGAGCAGGAACGCCAGAAGATCGCCATGGAGAAGGACCTCCTCGCCGCACGCGAAGTTCAGATGATGCTGATCCCCAAGCGGCTCCCGGAGGTGCCGGGCTTCCAGTTCGCAGCAACCACCATCCCCGCGCGCGAAGTAGGGGGGGATCTCTATGACTTCATTGCGCGGGACGAACACCAGCTCGCGATCTGCCTGGGGGATGTGTCGGGCAAAGGCCTTGCGGCGTCGCTACTCATGGCGAACGTCCAGGCGACGTTGAGAGACCAGGCTCTGGCCGCTGCGTCCCCGGCCGAATGCGTGCGTCGCTCGAACCGCCTGCTGCACGAGAGTACGGGACAGGAAAAATTCGTCACCCTTTTCTACGCCGTGCTCGACACCCTGACGGGACGGCTCTCCTACTGCAACGCGGGGCATGAGCGTCCGTTTCTTGTCGCGGCGAACGGGGATACGCGCCGGCTCGACGCAGGGGGGATTGTGCTCGGCATCGTGGGGGAATTTCCGTTCGAGGAGGGGACGGTCCCGTTCGGGACAGGAGAGCTCCTTGCCGTCTTTTCCGACGGCATATCGGAAGCGGTCAACCGGAAAGACGATCAGTTCGGCGAGCAGAGGATCCTGGCGGTCCTCCGGGAACACCGGTCCCTTCCCGCGGCGGAGATACTCGAGAGGCTGATCGCGGCCGTCCGGGAGCACGCCGCCGGAGCCCCGCAGGCGGACGACATCACGCTGGTCATCGTCAAACGGAACGGCTGATCTCTCCGGAACGCTTCTCCGCCACCCACCATGTTTTGATCCTGCCGACGTCCGGACTCGAGGTGAAGTTGAAGTCGTCGCTTTCCCGTACCGTGAAGCCCGCCTCCTCCAGCATCGCCTGAACCACGGCCGCAGGGTAGTAGCGCTCGGCGACCGTCTCCTCAAGGTGAACCTCGTCCTTTGCCTCCTTCATCGTCAACGTCACCCTGCAGACGGCCACCTGCTTCTGCCGGTCGTAGGAGTTGTCGAGCGTCATGACAAAGTCGTCGTGACTGATCGTTTCCGATTTGGTCCAGAGCATCGTGAAGCAGAGTTCGTTGTTCATGTCAAAAACGAACCAGCCCCCGGGGGCCAGCGCGCCATGGACCCGGCGGAAGGTGACGAGCAGATCGTCCGGGAGGAGGAGGTGGTTGAGGCTGTCGAAGAACGACGTGGCGAGCCGGACCTGGCAGGGCAGGCGCAGTTCCTTCATGTCCTGGTGAAGAAAAGTGACGGGGAGATTTGTTCCCCCCCACTTCTCCCGCGCGCAGGCAAGCATGCCGGCGGAGGCATCGACGCCCACCACCTGCCATCCCCGGCGGGCCATCAGGAGGGCGAGCGATCCGGTACCGCAGGCAACATCGACCATCGTCGGCCCCGCGATGCGGTGCGTACGTAAGGCGCCCGTAAGCCTCGGGAGGATCATCTCGCTGAAATCCTTTCCGTAGGTTCTCTGCCAGCGGTCATACACGGGTGGGAGTATGCGGTATCCCCTATTCATGGAAAGGAGGGCTGTTACCGGGCCGGCACCGCGCGGGGAGGGCGCACCGGAACCCCGACGGTCATCAGGCCGATGAAATCGCGGAAGAGGTAGTCGCTGTCGTGCGGGCCCGGTGACGCTTCGGGGTGATACTGGACGGAAAAAATGGGGAGATCGCGGTGACGGAAGCCCTCGTTGGTGCCATCATTGAGGTTGGTGTGCGTGATCTCGACCGTCTCCGGATCGAGTGTCGCGGGATCGACGGCAAAACCGTGGTTCTGTGATGTGATCTCGATCCTGCCGGTCCGGAGGTTCTTCACCGGATGATTGGCCCCCCTGTGGCCGAATTTCAGCTTGTAGGTCTTTCCCCCGAGTGCCAACGCGAGGAGCTGGTGGCCGAGACAGATTCCGAAGATCGGCACCTTCCCGATAAGCGCCTGAATATTCGCGATCGCGGCTCCTACGGCGGCAGGATCACCCGGGCCGTTCGACAGGAATACACCGTCGGGTTTCATCGCCAGGACATCCCCTGAGGGGTATCCCGCCGGGACAACCGTCACCACAGAGCCGTACGACACGAGCCGCCGGAGGATGTTCCTCTTCAGGCCGTAGTCGTAGGCAACCACTTTGAACCGGCCCGTCCGGGGGATATCGAGCGGGGGGACCGCGAACGGCGTCGTGTCCACCGCATCCCACGAGTAAGGCCTGTCGCAGGTGACCTTTGAAGCAAGATCCAATCCGCTCATCACGGGGGAAGCGGCCGCTTTCGAGAGCAGGCTGGCGTCGTCAAAATCCAGCGTGGAGATCACCCCCCTCAGGGCTCCTTCGCTGCGGATCATCCTGGTGAGCATCCTCGTGTCAAGCCCCTGTATCGCCATGACATGATGCTCGCGCAGCCACGCGCCAAGGCTACTGCTTGCGCGAAAATTGCTGTGATGATCGATGTACTCCCTGACGATGACCCCGCTCACCTGAGGGCCCGCCGACTCCATGTCATCCTGGTTAATCCCGTAGTTCCCGATCATGGGATAGGTGAGGGTAACAATCTGTCCGCTGTAGGAAGGGTCGGTGAAAACCTCCTGGTACCCCGCCATGCTCGTATTGAATACGACCTCCCCCGTGACCTCGCCCGGAGCGCCAAAGGCTTCCGCCCTGAATGTCACGCCATTCTCAAGTGCTAGCTTAGCCTTCATTGTCGGATTTGTCTACATGTCCGATGTGACTATATTTGGGGTTCTTCATTCGCAAAAAACGTACTGACGACTACAGTCTATTGATTTTTCAACACGTTAGCGGCTCAATTTAAAGCAAAACATCACACAAACATAAGTGTTGATAACAATGTGGGTAAGTTTGTGGATATCAGTACCCCAGCGCAACCCCACCTTCTCGCCTGTCCGGGCCTCCTCTGTAGGTCCGTTCCCGAGCGTCATACACAAGGGACTGTGCGCGTGCGGTCCAGGGGACCTCCTCCAGATGGTATCCCATCGACTCCAGGTCCCGCCGGACGCCGGCGGGGAGCCCCCCCTTCTCATAGAGAAGCGTATCGGGGACCCATTGATCATGCACCCGGGGGACATCCACCGCCTCCTGGATGTCCATCCCAAAATCAATCACATTTGATATTATTTGCGCCGTCGTGGTCGGGATCCTGCTCCCCCCCCGTGCTCCCAGTGCCATGAACGGTACCCCCCCCTTCAGCACAATCGTCGGAGCCATGGAGCTGAGCATTCGCTTTCCAGGTTCGATGGCATTCGGTTCGCCGCCGACAAGGCCGTAGAGGTTGCGGGCCCCCGGCTTGACGGTGAAATCATCCATTTCGTTGTTGAGGAAGAAGCCCCCCCCCTCCACGATCGTCCTGCAGCCGAACATGCCGTTGAGTGTGAAGGAGACGCTCACGACGTTTCCCCACCTGTCGGCGGTGCAATAGTGCGTCGTTTCCTTTGATTCCCGAGGAATGTCGCCGGGGTGAACCAGGTCGCTCGGAACCATCCGGGTGCTGTCCCATCCCTTCCACCGCCTCACTGCGTATTCCTTCGAGATGAGTTCCGGAATGGAGACGAAGTCAGGGTCACCCAGGTAGGCCATTCTGTCGGCGAAAGCCCGCTGGCATGCCGATGCAAGAACGTGAATCGCGCGGTAGGAGTTCCATCCGCACGACCGGAGGTCGACGAACTCCATCATATTGAGTATCTCGATCAGGAGCGTCCCGCCGGAGGAGGGGGGTGACGCCGTCACGATCTCGCAGCCGCGGTAGGATCCCCGGAGTGGGGCCCGCTCCACCGGACGGTACTCCGAGAGGTCCTCCGCATCAATGATCCCCCCCCCTCGCCGCATCTCTGCGACGATCTTCTCCGCAACCGCTCCCTGGTAGAATCCATCCTTCCCCCGGCGGATCACCTCCCGGAGCGTGAGCGCGAGGTCGGGCTGACGGAGCGTATCACCCTCTTCCAGCGGCGCACTCTCCCTTGCAAAGATCTTCTTTGTGGACGCGAAGAGCGCAAGCTCACGCCATTCAGATCTGAGCGATGCGGCCAGCCGTCCGCTGACGGGAAACCCATCGCCGGCCAGACGGAGAGCCTCCCGGAGGACTTCTTCCCTGCCTTTTGTTCCGTACCTCTCGAGCGCGTAGAGCAGTCCTGCCACGGTTCCCGGGACCCCCGCGGCCAGTGGGCCCAGGAGACTCCTCTGCGATACCGGCACCCCCTTCTCGTCCAGATACATATCACGCCGGGCGGCGCCCGGAGCGGTCTCCCGAAAATCTATCATCGTGGTCCTGCCGTCGGCGCATCGTATCACCATGAACCCCCCACCCCCGATGTTCCCCGCCTCCGGATAGGTCACCGCGAGCGCGAATCCTGCCGCCACGGCAGCATCGATCGCGTTACCCCCCCCGCGGAGCAGATCAAGCCCCGCCGCGGAGGCGAGCGAGTCGGCGGTCACCACCATGCCATGCGAAGCGGGCTGCGCAGACGCCCCCTCCCCCGCGATCACCGAACAGAGGCCGGCGCCGAGGAGGATGGCCGCCGCACGCGAGCGTGAGATCCGCGGGTTCTCAGAACGGGAGCGGATCATCGCCCCCCCCGGGGGACGATTCGGGAGCTCCTCCTGATGCGCCTGCCGTCGGGGCACCGCTCGATTGCCCCTCCCCTCCCCCACGCCCGTCGAGCATGATCATGCTGTCGGCCACGATCTCCGTGATGTACCTCTTCGCGCCCGTGTTCTTGTCGTCGTAGCTGCGGGTCTGGATCCGCCCTTCCAGATAGACCTTCTTCCCTTTCTTCAGCCACTCGCCGCATATCTCCGCGAGCTTGCGCCACGCCACGATATTGTGCCACTCGGTCCGTTCCTGCAGGTTGCCGTCCTGGTCCTTCCAGGATTCGTTGGTGGCAATGGTGAAATTGGCCACCGCGACACCGCTCGTCGTGTACTTCAGCTCGGGATCCTTGCCGAGGTTTCCGATCAACATCACTTTGTTCAGACTTCGTGCCATACGCTCATTCCTTACGGATTGTTGTTGTGTGTCATGAATGCTACCCTCATCGTGCCTCAGGCGTTTCCGCAGGACCCCGCTGGGTCGGATTCCTCATGGGCGAAACCCGTGGATCGGGCGTCCGCGCAAGGCCCCTCTCGGTCAGGAGGTAGAGAGTCCCGCCCGCTGCGGCGATCGAAAAACACTGTGAGGGCCCGCCGACGATCGTCGCGATCGGAAGCGAACTGACGGGCCGGTCCACGGCGTCGAAACAATAAAGCGTGTCGCTCTCGGCGACGATCACACCGAGCGGATCCGCGTAAATGAGCGAGGGCCCGCGAAGCACCCCCTCCGCCAGGATCCCGTGAAAGTTGCCAAAGGCGTCGAACTCCACGATCCTCCCCCCGTCCAGGACGTAGATCCGGTCGTCCGGTCCGATGCCGATGCGGTCGCGCCCCTGAAGACGCCCCTTCCCCGCGTCGATCCCGCCGAAGGCGCTGGAGAAGTTGCCCTGCGCGTCGAGCTTCACGATCCGGGAATTCTCACTGTCGCAGATGTACAGGTCGCTGAACCGTGAAACCGCGACGTCGGACGGATAGCGGAACCGCTCGCCGGGATTGTCGCTCTCCTGCGTTGAGTAGGTGCAGACATAGTTGAACCTGCCGTCGAATCGCTGGATCCGGTGATTCCCCTCGTCGGAGACGAACACGTCGATTCCGTTGCGGGCCCAGATGCCTGAGGGGCGGTCGAACTGGTCGTTGCCCCATCCGGCCCCTCCGACCTCCCGCTCCACGTGCAGGTCCGGGGCCAGGCGAGCGACGGAATTCCGCTCGCGGTCCACAAGGTAGATGCCTCCGTGGATATCGACATCGATCCTCTGGCCCGGACGTCCGAGCTCACGCATCTGCCCGGCAAGCGGCTCCCCCTTCACGCCGGGAAGCAGCATGAGGGAAACGATCACAACGATATGGAATTCGTGCTTCAGAACGCCCCATCCTCCCTCTGCAGGCCCCTGCAGCCGGCAATGTGACCGCAGAAAGAAAAGGCCGAGAGCGTACATTGCTCCCGGCCTTCCATGATTGTACTGACGATGGACAGCAGGCATCACATCTTCAATCGGACCGATACCATATTCACACCGTCGAACACGCGTGCGGCAAGATACGCATAATCAACAGACATGCCAATGGAGCCGAGATTGACGTTCACGCCGGCGCCAAATGTAGCGCCGAACAGATACTCATCAGAGGAGACGTTCGTTCCGGTGTATCCGCCCCGCAGGAAGAAGGTTCCTTTGAACGAGTACTCTGCGCCGATCTTGTACTGATCGCTGCCAAAGTTCATGTTATTGAACTGTGCGTTCAGACTCACGAGATGCTCGGGAGCAACTTTATAATCGTACCCCAGCGCCATCTCGAACGATGCCGGGAGCTCGAAGTCCTGGGCCGTATAACTCAGTGGTTGGGCTACCGCTTCGGTCGGCGCACCCTGGAGGTAGACGCTCCGTTCGAGATCACCGCCGCTGTACTGCATCTTCGGGCCGATGTTCTTCAGGGCCACCCCGAAGCGGAGACCATTCAGCGTGCCGGAACCACCGACATTGTACACCACGCCGGCATCAAAGGCGAATCCTGTGGCGCTTGTCCTCAGAATCGTCTCCGAGATGTATTTGCCGGTGAATCCGATATGGATCCTGTCCGTCAGGCTCTTGGCATAAGTCAACCCCATCGTGACGTACCCGGGTGAGAATATTCGTCCGGTGCCATCGGGGCTGGCTTCGGTGGTCTCCTGGATATCCCCGAATCCGAATGACCGGAAGCTCAACCCCAGGACGCCGAAGTCACCCACGTTCACCCCCACGGCGACATAATCGAGAGACGTCTCCGCGATATACGTCATGTGAGTGAACACCCCCTCCACGCTTGATTCCCCCCATCCTCCGGCCAGTCCGGCAGGGTTCCAATGCATCGACTCGACCCCGTCAAGCATCGCCGTGGTCGATCCCGCCATGGCCGCGCCGCGGGCACCGGCGGGAAGCGTCACTTCCAGCGCCCCGGCCGTCCCTGTCTTGGAATTGTTGCCCGCGTACACCTGGAGCTCGACCGCAGCAAGCAGCAGGCACAGGATGCCAATGAATCTCACTTTCTTCATGGATGCATCTCCTTTTCCTAAAGAGGAATTCTCAGCGGGGATCATATGCGTGTCGGCCTTTCTTCCGGCTGTACGACAGCCAGTTTCAGGATCCGATTCCCGACACCCGGTATCTCAATGTGGACAAGGTATACGCCGCTCGCCACAGGAAGGCCGCTGGTGTTCCGCAGGTCCCACTGTTCAAACGTCGTATTGTCGTTATGCTCGATGGCCCTCACGAGTTCACCGGTGATCGAGTACACCTTGATCTTCGCCACACTCGGCAGATGGCTGAATGTTACCCATCTGTTAAAGCTCCCGCTCTCTGCGAGATTGTGTGCAAAGTAGGGATTCGGGAACACGTTGATCAGACCGAGCTGATCCTTCATCAGCGCTGTGTTCCCGGTCGAAATCGCCGTCGCGGTAAACGACCACTGCCTGCCGGTCACGAGCGTGTAGTGAGGCGTGATGGTCATGACATCGCCGTTCTTAAAGTCAGCGGTCGAGCTCGTCCGCTTCACGTAGAACGCGTACATGACATCACAGCTGTCCATGTTCGCCGCGATATCAAAAGGCTGAGAGAGGTTCTTGGGATTCTTCGTGTAGCGGGTCTGGGCAGTATCGGTGTATGTCGAACGGTAGATAAGCAGGAGCTCATTCGCGCCCGTTGCATGAGTCGTCGGGCCCCACTGGCCGTTGACATTCCCCCGCCCGAGGTACGTCCCCGTCTTGCTCCAGAGCGAATCGTTCCATTCAATGAACGCTGCGTTCAATTGCCGTGGAGAGAGCGAATCGCCGTTATACGGATCGACCGACCAGGCGGTGACCGGAATTGAAATGGTTGCATAGTCTCCCTGGTAGGGGACACCCGCCAGGCCGGGCGTCTTGATCCACGGGATGAAGGATGAATCCTGCGGTGGATTCGCGCCAAGCCCCTTCTTCAAATTCCCCGCGAAACGATATGCATGCTGTGTCCGGTTTCGGTCGAACCGCAGCTCCACCCTGAGCAATTTATCAGGCGTCACCGAAGAGGCCTTCTTCCCGGCGGGCCCCAGCTCGAGCCCATTCTGCGGGTACGCCAGGCCGCCCGACGTCGCCGTTGAATCGATTGCAGGCAGCGGCAGCACTTGCTGTCCGCTAAACCACTTGTCGTAGGATGGGTTGTAACTCCACCCCTTCGGATTCTCTGCTTCCAGCCGGAGTCCCGGCAGAGGGCGCTGGAGTTTGAAGAGGATCCCATCGACATAGGGTGAATTGCCCCCCCCCGTGAAGTCGGTGCTGTTCTTCACGACCGTATCCTTGACGGTCGATTGCGGCAGCACCCGCGAGGCGGACCAGGACACGACGTTGGTGCCAGACCCCTCCAGCGTCACCGTATACGATCCGTTGTTCAACACACCGGTGTTGATCACCTCCGGCAGGAAGGCATCATCGGCTGCGCGGCTGGTGGGGAGGATGCTCTTCGTCGGCGACGTTATCGTCGTTCCTATCGCCGGCTGACGGGGAATCACCGTAATACCCTCCCTTGAGGATTCCAGTGACTGGACAAGTCCCTTCGCCAGCGCATCCGGCGTCACATTGAAGGAATAGGTCGTCAGCGCAAAGAAATACTGCTTCCCGTTCACCAGCGGGGCGCCCGCGAGGTAATCCTGGTCGACGATGAAATACCTCTTGATACCGCTGTCAGTCCCCCATTGCTTCGGCGTGATATAGTAGTTGCCGCTTATGGGATCCAGCGTATAGTCGTCGATCGTCGTAATGGTATCGATGATGTCGTACGTCGCGAGCTTCGTCCAGGGACCGTTGACGCTCTCTCCCTGATAAAAGTTGTATCCCTGAAACTTGTTGTTCTTATAATTGTAGCTTTCCGTCACATCCGATCCGCCTGTCCAGTCGAACACAAGTTGATTGGGGAGCTCAGACACCTGGATATTGGGGAGCGGGGGCGCCGACGGGACGACAAAGTTGCTGTTGAAAGCATCCTGAGCGATCGCGTCGTATTGCTTGAGCAGTGTCACGCTGCCGAGGCGGTCCTTTCCCTGGGCAATCAGAAACGCGCCGACGACTTCCTGCGTGTCCCCTTTGGCCAGCGTGAACGGCCCCGAACTCAGCATGATTCTGATATCCTTCGGTGAAAACGTTCCCAGAGTGAAGTTCGAAGGAAGGTCACCGGTCCCTACCACCGGGTCCCCCGAGAACCACTTGTACATCGGCAGGCCTGTTATCGCCGATTTCACCTGTTGATGCACGGTTCCCGCCCATCCCTTCATGTAGTCATAGGAAACCGAAGGATATGTCGGTGAGCCCAAGGAAGGATCCCTGAGTTGGTCGAAGCCGGAGTTGACATACACGACGAACGAGGTCATCGGCAGGTTACGGTAACCTCTCCGCCAAACCCCGTCAACCAGAGCGCTGTCTGTCGGGCCCGCGAGGACCTTCGGTCCTTGGAAGAAATCAAATCCGTCGGCAGGCGGGGTCGCACCGTACCCCTGGTTGGTACCGTCATCGTTGTCGCCGTTGTAGACGTACCCGAGGCTCAGCGTCGTGTCGCATCCGGGAAGGTCGTCATTCGCATCACCGAGGTCGACGTCGCTCCACATGCTGATGAAGACGCTGTCGTAATCGGCATCGCTCCTGTTGATGATCTGCCATTTCATGAACATCATGTTCCCCAGGGCACCCGGCTGGTTGAATCCAAAATAGAGGCAGCGAACCTCCACGCCCATGGGAGGAGTTGTCCCGACGGCGCTGTGGTTCGCCCTCGAGGCGTCATTCACCACGGTCCAGAGTTGCTGGTCGCCGTAAAATTTGGGCTGATCAATGCCGGCATCCCACGAACCGTTGCCGTTGGCGTCAATGTACGGTGCTCCGAGGTCTCCCGGCCATTCCGTCAGGTCGGGGTTGACTGGTGCCCCGGGCTTGAGATCCTTCTTGTCAATCTTGTAGAGTCGATACTTATTATCCGTGGCCCTTTTTATCGGAAGCGCGTCGTCATTCGTCGTGGTGTTGAACGTCTCCAGCAACGGCCCCGGCTGGTATTCGCAGCTCTGGTCCATGTTTGCCGTACGTATAAGCCCGGAGGGACGGTGTTTCCCTTCAAGCCACATTCCCGCAGCGAAGACAGCGGTTCTGCCCGTCCCTTTCATCCATTCCAGGCCCGATTTGCCGGTCCTCTTCGCGTCGATATACGTGCCGTTTGAGTTGATCGTGGTATTGATGGTGTTGACATTAAGGAATTTGTAGTCGTTGATTTTTGACAGCGTTGGTCCCTCGTCGGGTCCGCTTTTGCCTCCGAAAGAGATCGCAGCAAGACCGGCAGCGGCAAAGGCCATCAAAGTCTTCTTGAAGATGGATTTCATGGAGTGGTTCCTCGTCAAAGAAATTCTGTTCCGTGCACTACAGGACGTGAGTTCAGAGTTCCAGTCGCAGCCCCAGACGAACCTGGCGCGGCGGGCCGTAGAAGGTGAGATCTTCCTCCAGGAATTTGTATATCTGGGGGGCGTTCGGACCGTTGTTGGCAGTCCATTGCTTGCCCTCCGGCGTGGCCAGCCATCCGTCGTTGAGCGCCTGTCCGGTCCCGAAATAGATATTGTTCTGAACGTTCTTCCGGTTGAGCAGGTTTGTCACCCAGAAATAGATATTGAGGTCGAAATTGCCGGGGAGCTTCACGGTCTTGTCCAGCTTGAGATCGATCTGATAGATCCACGGTCCCACGGAATTATTCATGCTCTCATACGTTTGCGGCGCGTTGATGGACGAGAAATCGAACCCTCCATCCACCTGGCTCATCGTGTATCGTACGCCGCTGGCGAACGAAAAGAGAACGTTCATCCCCACCCGCTCAAGGATCTTCGCGTTAAAGAGGGTCGGACCGTCGTCCTTCTCGAACCGGTAGTCGACGTTGATGTTTCCCGTGTGGGCCCGGTCGAAGGCCGTCGGTGCCGGGATGACCGGGTAGTACGGCTTGTCGCCGTAGGAATTATCCTGCCAGGCGATATCGAAACTCGTCGCAGAGCTCGATCCCGTCGCCGTGGAACTGGAAAGTGTATAGCTGGCGTTCAGTGAGATGCGGTTTGTCCTACGCAGCATGAAATTCAGCGTGAGACCCTTCGAGGTACCGAAATCGCCGTTTTGCGTTATGAAGTACGATGTGCCGTCGGGCGGGTAGACGGTCCTGACCACATGGAGATCCTTTGTGTCCTTGTAAAAGAAACTTATGTCGAACGACGCTTCCTCGCCGACCTGCTGGCGGAATCCGACCTCGTACTCCGTCGTTCGCTCGGGCCTCAGGTTCGGGTTCGGATGCTGCGCTGCATAACCGGTGCTGAAATAGAACCCTGCGGTCATGGGGGACTCGTAGAGATCGTTCAGACGTCCCATCTGCATGAACCGGCCATACGACGCGTGGAAAACACTCTTATCAGCCACCGGGAACGAGAACCCCAACCGGGGACTGAACTGGTTGTAGGTCTCTCTCTTCGCGAGATAGCTCGAGTCGGCGACAACAGGCACACCGTCGAGGTAGGCTATGCCGATGTTGTTCAGGTCCTTGTACTGCGGAGCGGCCGGATCGAAATAGTCGTAGCGCAGACCGAGGTTGAGGATAAGATCTTCGAATTCGAATTTGGTCTGTACGTAGCCCCCCAACAAGATCGGGTGGCGCGGTGCTTCATTGCTCAGGTCGACCGTCGTACCGGTCTTGTCGGTGAACAGTCCGCCGTCGAACTTGTTGCCGTAGATATCATACCCGTAGGTCGTAAGGCGGGAATTGTAGTAGACCGTCCAGTCGGAAGCGCCGACCCCCGCGTTCAGCCGCGCGAGGGCGATGTCCCTCGCCCGGATTTGGTACGAGCGAATGGTGTACCGGTTGAGCTCACCGCCCACCTTCAATTCCAGCTTCGACCCGAACTGCCGGGTGAAATCCAGTCGCCCGCCCAGATTCTCGCGTGAGGACTGGATATACTCTGATCCATTGCCGCCGGAAATGGAACCCGGCCATGCTATCGTAAATCCGTAGAGATACGCAGACGGAGCGTTCTGGCTGGGCCCCACCAGTGACGGGACACGGTCAGGATTGCCGTATGCCTCGATATCGTTCCAGAGAACCTGATCGCCGGTCACAGTCCTGAAGGAGAAGTAATTCCCCTGGAGCGTATAATAGGTCTCCGGGTTGAGGA
>Ga0315273_10001519_pt1 | contig 26548 bp, 18 predicted proteins | sample YL17G02_0_MG_FD_205753 | JGI IMG/M metagenome (GOLD analysis project Ga0315273, IMG submission 205753) | Sediment microbial communities from Yellowstone Lake, YNP, Wyoming, USA - YL17G02_0 | ecosystem: Environmental > Aquatic > Freshwater > Lake > Sediment | place: USA: Wyoming | collected... | reverse complement strand
CGAGCCGCTCTGGCTCTCACCGACCGAGGTGCTCTACCGCGCAGGCGTCTCCTGGTTCGTGGCGCACGTCAATCCGGAGACGGGCGAACCGGCCGGCGCGCCGACCTTCTGGGCCCGGGATCCGCGCTTCTCCGATACCTCCGGCTGGTCGAACCGGCCCTCGCACGACGGCGGGATCATCTACGTGCAGGGGCCGGCCCAGACGAGCACGGCATACCTCCGGGTCGTGCCGAACTGGGTGGCCCGGATGAAGGCCGCGGTGGACGCGGCCAATCGATGAGCGCGCCTTCGGAGCGGCTCACCTCCGCAAAATCCAGATTGCGGCGAACCTCCAGCATCCCCACATCCTGCCGCTCCTCGACTCCGGCCAGGCCGGCGGCTTCCTCTACCATGTGATGCCGTTCCTCAAAGGCGAATCGCTGCGCGAGAAACTGGTCCGGGAGCGGGAGCTGCCGGTGCCCGAGGTGGCCCGCATTCTCCGAGACGTCGCCGATGCCCTCGCTCACGCCCGCAAGGCCGGCGTGGTGCACCGCGACATCAAGCCGGAGAACATCCTGCTCTCGGGCCGGCACGCGCTGGTGACGGACTTCGGTGTCGCCAAGGCGCTGGCTGCCAGCCAGCGTCCTGAGCATCCGAAGGATGCGAAGGACTCCACGCCCCTCACCACGCTGGGTGTCGGCATCGGCGACGCCGGCCTACATGGCACCGGAGCAGGCCTCGGCCGACCCGCAGATGGACGGCCGGGTGGACATCTACGCCCTCGGCTGCATGCTGTACGAAATGCTCGGCGGCCAGGCACCGCACGCCCGTGCTCACCGGGCTCCGCTGGTGCACCAACTATTGGTCGGCGCCCTCGCTCTCGGATGACAACCGGCATCTCGCCTGCAGACAGACCACGACCGCCTCGGACATCTGGCTGGTCAGCGGCTTCGATGGCGGGGGGCGGTAGCGCATGCCACTTCCAGATCCGCGGCAGCCTATGGCGCGGCGGCATCAACCTCTGAGGCTATATTTCCGCCTGTGATTGAACCCTCTGCCCTCCTCCGGAACTTCGAGGCCCGCTACGCGCGCGAGGCCTGGCGCGGGCTTAGTTACCTGGCGGCGCTGGACCTCTACACCGGCCTCTGGACGGAGGCGCAGCTGCTCAACCCCCACGCGGGCGACGACTGGGAGCACGACCTGGCGGCGGATTTCGCCGTCGCCCGCGCGGTCAATGGGCTCCCGCCCAGCGCCTGACTTCGCGGCGCTGCTCGCGGCCATCACCCGCGAGCTCGACGCCCGCGGAATCACGTTCCTCGTCATCGGCGGTCAGGCCGTCCTGCTGCACGGCCAGCCCCGTCTCACGGAAGACATTGACCTCACTCTGGGCGCCGATCCCTCTGCGCTGCCCCGGGTGCTCGCGGCCTGCGCCACGCTCGGCTTGACGCCACTCCCGGCCGATGCCGAGCGCTTCGTCGCTGAGACCTTCGTGCTGCCCGCCCGGCATGGCGGCACGGGCATCCGGGTGGATTTCATCTTCTCCACCACGCCCTACGAGCAGCAGGCCATTGGCCGGGCCGTCCGCGTGATCCTGGACGGGACCGGAGTCCCCTTCGCCAGCGCCGAGGACCTCTTGATCCACAAGCTGTTCGCCGCCCGTCCGCGGGATCTGGAGGACGCGCTCGGCGTGGTACGCCGGAAGGGCGGGGAGCTGGACTGGGCCTACCTGGAACGCTGGAGCCGGATCTTCGCCGAGGTGCCGGGCCGGGAGTCGATGCCCGACCGTCTGGCCGAACTCAGACGAATGGGTGATGAATGAGTGATGCTGCCGCCCGCCTCACCGCCGCCCTGGCCGACCGCTACCGCCTCGAGCGGGAGCTGGGCCATGGCGGCATGGCCACGGTGTACCTGGCACACGATCTTCGGCACGACCGGCCGGTCGCGATCAAGGTGCTCAAGCCCGAGCTGGCCGCCAGCCTCGGCGCCGAGCGCTTCCTGCACGAGATCCGGACGACGGCCAACTTGCAGCATCCGCACATCCTGCCGCTCCATGATTCCGGCCAGGTCGAGTCCACCGTCTTCTACGTGATGCCCGTCGTTGACGGCGAAACGCTGCGTGACCGGCTGAGCCGGGAGAAGCAGCTGCCGGTCGAGGATGCCGTGCGGATCGCCAGCCAGGTGGCGGGCGCCCTCGACTACGCCCACCGCCACGGCGTGATCCACCGCGACATCAAGCCCGAGAACGACGCTCACGGTGGTGTCCAACTGGTTCACGACGCTCAGGGATCTGTCGCGGCGGGCGAGCCATGAGTGAGACTCTCGACTGCGTCGCTGAAGCGACATTGACGATTGGCCCTCGGGGCCGCGGCCCCTGCGGCGCCCTCCAGCGCCGCGTACCTTCGGGTAGTGCCCAACTGGGTCACGCAGATGAAGGCGGCGGTCGATAAGGCGAACCGAATCCATGTCCTATCTCACTTGTACTAACTGTGGGCAGAAGACACCAGGCGAGCCAAGCAAGTGCCCGCACTGCGGCCGGCCCTTTGGGCGTCCGGCCCAGCGGGCCGAGGGCTCAGGCTCGAGGCGCCGCTCGATCTCCGTCGCTGTCCTCCTGGCCAGTGCGGCGCTGATCATCATCGCGGCGCACGAGCTGTGGCCGAGATTGACCGTCGCTCCATCCGCCGCTCCGAGGGAGACCCCGACCGTCTCGACCCCGCCGCAGCCCCCGGCCCCGGCCTCGAGGCAGTCAGGCGCGGCACCGGTCGAGAGCGTTCGCGCAGTCCTGCCTTCGCCCTCCCGGCCGGCGGCGGAGTCACGTCCTCCGGTGGGGGACACCGCGGGGCCGGTGGCGCCGACTGCACCGCCGGAGCCGGTCAGTATCGACGCCGCACACCAACGTTTTGCCCAAGTGTGGGCCAATGTTCGAGCCGAACGCAGCAATACGGCGCCGGTACTCCGGGTCCTGCGCCCCGGCGAGGTGGTCGCGGTGGATTCGCTCCAGCAGGGATGGTACCGAGTGGTCACCGATCAGGTCGTGGGGTACGTTGACCAGCACTATCTCGATACGTTGCCACCGAGTGGCCCATAACATTTCCAGTCGGCGGAACGACTCCCGACCACGACCGTCGCCAGCTACTAGTGAGGCTCTCTTCCTGACTCCGCCTTCGTCCGGACCCGCCAGTCTCAAGACACTCCGCCGGTCGAGCTACCGCGATGCCTGAGGTACGTTCCGCCCTCGCCGCCGCCCTCGCCGACCGCTACCGCCTCGAGCGCGAGCTGGGGCAGGGCGGCATGGCCACCGTGTTCCTCGCCGAGGACCTGAAGCACCACCGCAAGGTAGCGCTCAAGGTCCTGCGTCCCGAACTCGCGGCCACGCTGGGCCCTGAACGATTTGGCCGGGAAATCGAAGTCGCCGCCCGCCTGCAGCATCCCCACATCCTCGGCGTCCTGGACTCCGGCGACGCCGATGGCTTCTTCTATTATGTGATGCCCTACGTGGAGGGCGAATCCCTCCGCGACCGCCTGGCCCGTGCCGGCGAACTGCCGGTGCCCGACGCGGTGCGGCTGCTGGGCGAAATCGCCGAGGCGCTCGCGGTGGCCCACAAGGCCGGGGTGGTGCACCGAGACATCAAGCCGGAGAACATCCTGCTCTCCGGCCGGCATGCGCTGGTCATGGACTTCGGCGTGGCGAAAGCGGTCTCCGAAGCCTCCGGCCGGCAGCAGCTGACCACCGCCGGCGTCGCCTTGGGTACCCCGGCCTACATGGCGCCAGAGCAGGCCTCTGCCGATCCGCAGATGGACGGGCGGGTGGACATCTACGCCTTGGGCGTACTCGCGTACGAGATGCTCACCGGCCATCCGCCCTTCCACGGGCTCAACCCGCAGCAGACGCTGGCGGCGCACGTCACCCAGGCTCCGGTGCCGGTGGGGCAGCAGCGCCTCGGCCTGTCGCAGGCACTCGAGGGCGTGGTGATGAAGTGCCTGGCCAAGCGGCCAGCCGATCGCTTCCAGTCGGCCGACGAGCTGGCCGCCGCACTGGAGCCGCTGGCCACGCCGAGCGGCGGAATGACGCCGACCCACACGCAACCGGTGGCGGGCGTGGCGCCGGCCGCACCCCTGCGGCGGAATTGGGTTCTGCTCCTCGCGGCGGCGGTTGTCGTCCTGGGGGGAGGTGGGGTGCTGCTGGCCCGGCGGGGAGGGGCCGGACCGGAACTGACTCTCACCAAGACCACCCGGCTCACCAGCGCGCCCGGCCTCGAGGTCCTCCCGGCGATTTCACCGGATGGGCAGTTCCTGGCCTATGTCGCCGCCACCACGACGACGGCAGAGATCTTTCTGCAGCCCACCGACGGCGGGCGGGCGGTGAACATCACCGACAGTCTTCCCGGTGCTCAGATTTCGCCCGACTGGTCACCCGACGGGCGACGAGTGGTATTCGTTTCCTTCGACTCCACCGGCGCGAGCATCGTCACGATGCCCCCAACCGGCGGTGATGTCCGCCGACTCTACCACATGTTGTATAGCCGCGGCACGCCCCCCGTAGCCCCGAAGTGGTCACCCGATGGAACGCACATCGCCTTCGAACAGAGCGACAGCGTCCTCGTGATGGCCGCCGACGGTAGCGGGCTCACCCTGCTGGCCCGCGTGCGGGACGTCCACTCGCTGGCGTGGTCGCGGGACGGCCGCTGGCTTGCCGGCGTGCGGGGCAACGCCCAGTTCGTCTATGGTAGTGATGGGTTCGGCAACCTGGCGGCGAGCACGGTGTTCGTGGTGCCGGCCGCCGGTGGAACACCGGTCATGATCAGCGATTCCACCACGCTGAATATTTCCCCAGCCTGGCTGCCTGACGGAAAGGCCCTGCTCTACGTCTCCAGCGGCGGCGGAGGGCGGGATATCTACCTCCAGCAGATCGGCAGCGGTGGCCGGGCCAGCGGGCAACCCCGCCGAGTCACTACCGGGCTCGACGCGCATACCATCGCCCTCTCCCGGGACGGGAAGCGCCTGGCCTACTCCAAGTACGGCCGGGACCTCAACGTCTGGATGGTCCGGCTGCCGGCTTCGGGGAGCGTCAGCGCGCGGACCGCGGTGCCGATCACGCGGGGCAACCAAGCCAGCGAGATCACGCGGCTCTCCCCCGACGGCAAGTGGCTGGTGTACGACTCGGACCTCAACGGCAACGCCGACATCTTCATCGTTCCGTCCGACGGCGGCACGCCGCGGCAGCTGACCGACGACCCGGCCGACGACCTGAATCCGGACTGGTCCCCGAATGGATCTCTCATCGCGTTCCACTCGTTCCGGACCGGTAACCGCGACGTCTTCACGATCGGCGCCGACGGCACCGGCCTGGCCCGGGTCACCACCGACACCCTGAGCGACTGGTATGCGGTTTGGGGTCCGGACGACAATACCCTCGCCTTCAGCCGAGGCGAGGGAGCCGGCCAGACCATCCTCGAAGTCAAACGGCCATCGAAGTCGGCGCCGTGGGGGTCCCCGCTGCACCTGGCCCCGGGCATCACAACGGGCCTCACGCACGATCGGTCCGCATACCTCACTAACGCGTTCGACAGTGTCCCGGGGGTAGCCGCGGTCCCCTCGGGCGGAGGGCCGCCGACGGTACTCTTCCGAACCCCTCCGCGGCTCGGGACAGGCTGGCTCCGGATGGGACCCGATGGCCGCACGCTGTACATCTTTTCCCCCGATTCAGCCGGCGACCCGGCCTACTGGGCGGCGGACCTCCGCACCAAGGCCCTCCGCAAGCTGGTCACGTTCGACCACCCGGAAACGAGAACTGTCCGCGGGCCGTTCGATACCGATGGCCGCCGGCTCTACTTCGTGGCCGGCGAACACCAGGCCGACATCTGGGTGGCCGAGCTGGGGCAGCGGTGATTCCGGAGGGTCTCGCCGCCGCCCTGTCCGACCGCTACCGCATCGAGGTAGGGTCGGGGCATGCCCCGACCCTCCTCGGCCAGGGCGGCATGGCCACGGTGTACCTCGCCCACGACCTCAGGCACGACCGCGACGTCGCGCTCAAGGTGCTCCGGCCCGAACTGGCGGCCATGCTGGGACGAGAGCGGTTCCTCGCCGAAATCCGGCTTACCGCCAAGCTCGATCACCCGCACATCCTGACGCTCATCGATTCGGGGGAATGTAGCGAGCCGGGCATGCCCGGCCCCTGCCTCTGGTACGTGGTGCCGTTCATCCGGGGCGAGTCGCTGCGGCAGCGGCTGGAGCGGGAGCGACAGCTCCGGCTCGACGAGGCCTTGGCCATCGCCCGCGACGTCGCCTCCGCGCTCGACCATGCCCATCGCCACGGCGTCATCCACCGCGACGTCAAGCCGGAGAACATCCTGCTGCACGAGGGCGAGGCGATGCTGGCCGACTTCGGCATCGCGCTCGCGCTCCGCGAGGCGGCGAGCGAGCGGCTGACCGGGACCGGGATGAGCGTGGGCACGCCGCAATACATGAGCCCGGAGCAGGCGGCGGCGGATCGGCAGCTCGACGCCCGGAGCGATGTCTACAGCCTCGGCGCGGTGCTGTACGAAATGCTGGCGGGAGAGCCGCCGTTCACCGGCCCGACCGGGCAGGCGGTGATCGCCAAGCTGATGACCACGACCCCGCCCCCGCTCGCGGTACTCCGGTCGGCCATTCCGCCGAGCGTCAGTCAGGCGGTGGCCCGGGCACTGGCGAAGGCGCCGGCGGATCGCTTCGCCACCGCCGCTGAATTCGCCACTGCGCTGACGTCGTCAGCCAGCGACAAGTCGGCGACGCCGTCGGTCGCCATCCTGCCGTTCAAGAGCATGAGCCCCAACCCCGAGCACGAGTTTTTCGCCGACGGGATCACGGAGGATGTCATCGCCCAGCTGTCGAAGATCCGTTCGCTCAAGGTGATCGCGTGGAGCTCGGTAATGCCGTTCAAGGGGCAACGCCCGAGTCCGCAGGAGATCGGCGCCACGCTCCACGTCACGACCCTGCTCGAAGGCAGCGTGCGGCAGGCCGGCGACCGGGTGCGGATCGTGGCCCAGCTGATCGACACCGAGCAGGGACGGCACCTCTGGGCCGAGACCTACGACCGCCAGCTCACCGACGTCTTCGCCATCCAGACCGACGTGGCGCTGCAGATCGCGGCCGCGCTCAAGGCGGAGCTGTCGTTGGACGAGCGGGCCCGGATCTGGAAGGAACCGACCCGCGACATCCGCGCCTATCAGTTCTATCTCAAGGGCCGGCAGTGCTACGGCCGGTATACCGACGAGAGCATCCGGCAGGGCATCGAGTACTTTCGGCAGGCGATCGCCGCCGACCCGGGCTACGCCATGGCGCATATCGGCGTCGCGGTCGCCTACGCGGAGATCGTGTCCTTCGGCGCCGGCGGGACGATCCCGCTGGACCTGGCTGTCCAGGAGGCGCGGGACGCCGTCAGCAAGGCGCTGGCGCTCGACAGCTCGCTCGGGGAAGCCCACTCGGTCCTGGCCACGCTCAAGTTCATCTATGACTTCGACTGGGCCGGCGCAGAAGCAGGGTTCAAGCTGGCGCTGGAGCTGAGCCCGGGCGCCGCCGACATCTACGGCCACTACGGCTGGCTCTGTTCCGCGCTCGGCCGCCACGAGGAGGCCTTGGCGCTGCAGGCGCGCGCGCAGGAGCTCGACCCGCTGATGCACCGGTCGGACTTGCCCACCGAGCTGCTCCGGGCGGGACGGTCCGAAGACGCGTTGCAGGCTGCGGTCAGGTGTGTCGAGGTCGACCCCCAGTACTCGCGGGGGCACGCGACGCTGGGCTGGGCCTATATCAAGCTCGGCATGGTGGAACAGGGCCTCACCGCCCTCGAACACGCGGTGGCGCTCGACCCCGAGAGCACTCTCTTCCGCGCCCAGTTCGGCATGGCCTACGGGCAATCGGGCCAGACGGCGAAGGCCCGGGAAATCCTGCACGGGCTCGAGGAGAAGTCGCGACGGGAATATGTCTCGCCCTACCACCTGGCGTACCTCTATACGGGCCTCGGCGACCACGAACTCGCGCTCGACATGCTGGAGCGGGCGCGCGCGGAGCATGCCGGCGGTGTGTACGGTGTCAAGGGTTCCTTCCTGTTTACGCCGCTCCACCCGAATCCCCGGTTCCAGGCATTGCTCCGGACCATGAACCTGGCCTAGACACCCGGGGCGCTCGCTGGCGTCGCCAGCGGACCCGGAACCCAGCCAGTGGCGCCTGATGCCCGCCACGGGAGCCCTCACGCGGGTCGCGGTGCTGCCAACCTCCTTCCGCCCCCGCACCGTGCCGGTCGCGCGCCGCGGCGGCCTGGCCGCCTGAACGGTGCCTGACCTGCGGGCCGACATCTGGCTGTACCGGCTACCGGGGGTGACGCGGTGACGGTTCCGGATCGGCGCTCACCCCAGCCGCGGGCCGGCGCCCCAGCAGGTTCCGCAGGAACACATCGTCCTTGTAGTCCGGTCTCGTGTTATGGCCGAAACGCACCACCACCAGGCCGGCGCTGGGCAGGATGTACAGCCGCTGACCCCCGGCGCCTGCGGCTAACCAGAGATCGTGCGGCAGGTCGGGCGCGAGGATCAGGCGGTCCTTCGGCCCCGCCCGCTCCACACCCGGCGGGGGCGGCCCGCTGGGCTCCCCAGCGTTGAGCCACATCCCCAGGCCGTACCCGGGGTTGGCCGGGCTCCCGCGACCGCACTCGGCCAGGGCGGCACCGGGTATCAGCTGCCGGCCCTGCCACCGCCCCCGGTGGAGCAGCAAGAGACCGAACTGCCCCCAGGCGCGGGCGGTCATGGCGGCGCCGCTCGCCAGGCCAGGACGACCCGCGCTGTCGCGCAGCCATTGGGCGACCTCGATGCCCAGCGGGGTGAGGACCCGGCGAGTGAGGTACGCGACGAGATCCTCGCCCTGGAGCTTCCGGGTCATGACCTCGCCGAACACCGCGAAGCCCGCCCCGCCGTACGCGAACCGCTGCCCCGGTCGGGAATCCAGAGTGAGGCCCCTGCCCGCCGCATCCGGCTCGAGCCCGCTGGTGAGGCTCAGGAGCTGGCGGATCGTAATGCGCGCCGTGAGGGAGTCATCCTGAAACTCGACCAGGGTGTGCGCCACCGGCTCGTCGAGTGTGATCAGGCGGTCCGCCTGCCCCAGCGCGGCGAGCACACAGGAGAAGGCCTTGGTGCCGCTCGCCAACTGGTGCGGCGACTGCGCGTCGAAGCCGTTCTGGTACTCCTCGAGGACGAGGCTGTCGTGGCGGAATACCAGCACCGCGTCCCCCTCTTGCTCGGCTGAGTAGCGCGCCGCTGCGGGGAGCTGAAGGCCCGATTGGGCCACTGTGACCCGCGGGAGCACCACGGCCACTGCCGCCAGAATCAGGAATCGGAGCGTCGCGGAAGCGGGCATCGCCTCAAGATAGTTCACCTGGAATCCGGCTCGCGGACTACTCCCTTTGCCTGCAGTTTCGTCCTTCCATGATTGAGTCCTCCCGGCTCGACGCCGCCCTCGCCGACCGCTACCTCCCTCGGGCAGGAGGTGGGTCAGGGCGTCGTCGCCAGCGACTATCTCGCTCACGAGCGAGCCCAATAGTGTCCCTCCCGACCGGGCTTTGTACCCTGGTACCCTAGCCTATACTCGTGGCCCGCCCCATCTTGGGGACCGATGCCGGGCCCTCCGGAACCCACCAGTTCGCTCTTCTGGCCGCCACCGTGTGAGGCGCCCCTGACTCCCGGCAACCCCTCTGTCCCTCTGGAATGCCTACAGTGACTTCAGGACACCTCCCCGCCACCCTTCTAGTGCCTCTCACCGCCCGGACCGGACAGTGACCTTGGAGCGCCTGCGTGCTGCCCTCGCCGACCGCTACCGCATCGAGCGGGAGCTGGGCCAGGGCGGCATGGCCACGGTATATCTCGCGCACGACGTGCGCCACGACCGAAACGTGGCGCTCAAGGTGCTGCGGCCCGAGCTGTCGGCGATCCTCGGGGCTGATCGGTTCCTGGCCGAGATCAAGACCACCGCCAACCTGCAACATCCCCACATCCTGTCGCTGTTCGACTCCGGCGAGGCGGACGGGCTGGTGTACTACGTGATGCCGTACATCGAGGGCGAATCGCTGCGCGACCGGCTGACCCGCGAGAAGCAGCTGCCGGTGGACGACGCGGTCCGGATCGCCCGCGAGGTGGCCGACGCGCTGGCGCACGCTCACCACCACGGTATCGTGCACCGCGACATCAAGCCGGAGAACATCCTGCTGCACGGCGGCCACGCGATGGTGGCCGACTTCGGCATCGCGCTCGCGGCCTCGCGCGGCGACAGCGGCGCCCGGATGACGGAAACGGGGATGTCGTTAGGGACCCCGCACTACATGAGCCCCGAGCAGGCCATGGGCGAGCGGGAGATCACGCCCAAGGCCGACATCTACGCGCTGGGCTGCGTGCTGTACGAAATGCTGACGGCCGAGCCGCCGTTCACGGGCGCCACGGCGCAGTCGATCCTCGCCCGGGTCATGACCGAGGAGCCGCGCTCACTCACCCTGCAGCGCAAGTCGATTCCGCCGTACGTGGAAGCGGCGGTGTTCATGGCGCTGGAAAAGCTTCCTGCAGATCGGTTCCAAACCGCGGCGCAGTTCGCGGAGGCCCTCGGTGGTGCGGAGGCACCCCTCGCGTCGCGCATGACCAAGCGGCTGCGCCCGGGCGCGGCGACCGTCGGCGGGCCGGCGGGCCGCCGCGCGCGGTGGAGCGTTGCCGTCGCGATGCTGGGGGTGACGCTGGCAGCCGGTGTGCTTGCGGGACGCGGGCTTCGACCTGCGGCTGGAGAAGTGCTCGCCCTGCAGCTGTTGCCAGGACCCGATCATCGACTGGGCATGCCTTCCGCGAGGAACCTGGCGGTCTCTCCGGATGGTCGGACCATCGCCTACGTCGGGCAGGGCCCGCGCGGCAAGACCCTCTACCTGCGCCCGCTGGACGGCTTCGCGGGCACAGCCCTGGGGGGCACCGAGGGTCACGTGGCCTCGGACCCGATCTTCTCGAACGACGGGCGCTGGCTCGCCTGGATCGAGGACAACAGCAGCATCCATCGGGCGTCGATCGCGGGCGGGGCGGCCACGCAGGTTGCTCCGGGCTCGACCTGTTGCACCCTGGCCCGGACGCCGGATGACGGCCTCATCCTGATTACGGAGCGGGGACTCGAGCTGATATCCGCGGTCGGCGGACCCGGCCGGGTGATCGGGCCCCTGGTCAACGGCACCGCCGCTGCGGCGCTGCCGGGCTTGAAGTCCGTGGTGTACACCTCGACCGGCCTGCGGCGGGTGCAAGTTCTGACGCTGGCGACCGGCCGGTCCACCCCGGTCGAGGGCCTCCCCGACGGCGTGGACGACGTGGCCTACGCGGACGGCTGGCTGCTGTTCCAGACCGGTACCGTGCTGTCGGCGGTACGGTTCGATGCGGGCAGCGGTCGGATTTCCGGTCGGCCCGCCGTCCTGGTGGCGGACGTGCGGGTGGCCGCGAATGGCGGCTTTCGGGAAAGCCAGAGCGCCATCGGCGGTCGAACCCTGGCGTATGTGCCGGCTGCCGGCAACAACCGCATCGCCCTCGTGGACCGCGCGGGCCGCGAGGTGCTGCTGCCGGACACGACGGGGGTGTTCCACCGGCCGCGCTTCTCGCCCGAGGGCCGCCGCCTGTCGGTGGACATCACCCGCAGCCAGTCGCGCGACGTGTGGGTGTACGACTTCGACCAGCGCACGATGTCGCGGGTGACGTTCGAGCCCAACGGGCACGACGCCATCTGGACGCCCGACGGCCGCAGCATCCTCTACAACGCCTCCCTGACGGACACTGCCTTCGGACTGTTGGCCCGCCCCACCGATGGCAGCACAGTGGTGGACACCATCGCCAGCGATCCGGCCTTCGCCTCGCCGGAGGCGCTCACCGCTGACGGTCGTTCGGTGCTGAGCTACGGCCTCGGTGGAGCGGCGACCAAGGAGGACGGCTGGCTGGTGGATCGCGCCACCGGTGCCCACAGCGTCCTGCTCGGTGGCGCCTATGACGAGGCGGGATTGTCGCTTTCCCACGATGGGCGCTGGCTGGCCTGGGCCTCCAATGAGTCGGGTCGGTACGAGGTCTACGTGCGCGCGCTGGGGGGCGGTCCCCGTGTGCAGATCACGACGGCCGGCGGGCGCGAGCCGGTCTGGAACCCCCGCGGCGGCGAGCTGTTCTACCGGGTCCAGACCGCGAGCGGCTCGCGGCTGCTGGCGGCGCGGATCTCTCCCACGCCGCTCCGGGTGGTGTCGCGCGACACGCTGTTCGACGTGACGGACTACGAGGAAGCCGACCCGCACGCCAATTACGACGTGAGCCAGGACGGCACCCGGTTCGTATTCATCCGCCAGCTGATGCCCAACGAGATCCGTGTCATCCGCAACTGGCAGACGCTGCTGGAGACCACCCGATGAACGCCCCCCGCCTCTCGGCGGCCCTCGCCGACCGCTACCGCCTCGAGCGCGAGCTGGGCTGGGGGGCATGGCTACGGTGTGTCTGGCCGAAGACCTGAAGCACCACCGCAAGGTCGGACCCGCCGGGTCAGGGCGGCGATGCCAGCTCCGGTAGCCCGTTCAGCGCGCGCGCCGCGCCGACCACGTCCCCGGTCCCCGCGAAGTCGACGGCGATGATGTTGGGCGTCATGCTTCGCTCGCGCAGGCACTGGCGCGCCCGCTTCACGATCACGTCGCGCTGATTGACGATCTGCGCGTTGCTGGGCTTCGGCGTGGGCGTGGTCTCGATCCAGTGATTGATGAGGAACAGTCCGCCGCGCGCCGTGCCGCGGTTGGGCCCGCAGGAGAACTCCTCCGGGGTCTTGAATTTGTAGGATGTCTCCGCCATCAATCCGCCCCACGCGAGGTGATACCACGGCACCTCGCCCACGTCGGTCTCGCCCAGCACGACGACCCGGCCGCCGCTTGCCACCATCTCACCCAGGGTGGGCCAGTTCGGCCCCAGCGTACCCCGATACACGAAGTCGATCAGTCCGCTCTCCACGAACGCGGCCTCGATGTCCGCCGGCGGCGCGTAATCCTCGAAATCGATGATGATGACCTCGCCCGGGTGGGTGACGACAAATTCGACGAACGTCCGCAGGAAGGGCACGATGGGGAGGGCCCCGAGCTCGCAGAACCCGTGACAGAAATACACGCCGCTGGCTCCCGGCTCGCCGGTGAGTTGCGCGCGGACTCGCATCCCCGCCGCCCAGGCCTCCTCTCCGATGACCTCCGCGATCTTGCGATTGGCGTGCGGTACGGCCTCGAAGTCCGTCTTGACCCGATCGCCCATCTGGTTGCCACGGTAGGGATCGAGGAGGAACGCGCGCACGCCGCGGTCCAGCAGCGGGCGGAGGTCGAGATCCTGGTTGGGGAAGAGCCACGCCGGGTTCATCGCGGAGCCCATCGCGTTGTGGGCGCCGGGAAACACGACCTTGTTGAACGACCGCGCGCAGAGTTCGACGGCTCCGTTGCATGCGTCGGTGCGCTCCACGACCACCTCGGCCCGCGGCCGCAAGCGCAGCAGGACGGCCGCGGCGCCGACGCCGAGCACCAGCAGGAGGACGATGCGGAGCCCGGCTCGAGCCACGGGCCCGATGCGGACTTCTTCGCGGGCGGCACCGATGCCGGCCGGCAGGTGCGGCTGGGCGAACCGGCGCCAGCCCGCGAGGCTGAGCAACAGGAGGAGCGCGCCCCCGCCGATGGCCGCGATCGACAGGGCGACGTCCGGGAAGACGACGGCCCCGAGGCCGGCGCCGCCGATCGCGAGCAGCCGTCCGGTCTCCGCCAGCGCGCCCTCGCGTCGGCGGGCCACGAACGCCCACACCTCCTGGCGGAGGGTGCCGGGATCGAGGCCCTCGCCCGGCACCGCGACCAGCGCGAGTGCGGCCCCGATCACCGCCACCACGATGCCGACGACCCGCAGCGGGCCGAAGAAGGCGAACCAGAGTCCGTCCGCGGCGCCGGCGGCGACGGGATCGGGGATGGCCGCCTGCGCGAGCACCCGGCCCGCGGGGACCGTCAGCGCGAGCACCACGCCGACGGTCGCGACACCCACGCCGATGGACAGCGCGGCCGAGCGCCGGGCCGGAGAAATGAGGATCGCTGCCACCAACAGCAGGAGGGCGGCCACCAGCCCCAGCCGTCCGAACAACCGCAGGGCGCCCACCATTCCGATCACCCGCCCCGCGGCACGGAGGGCCGGTGCTGCTGCCTCGATCTTCAGGACCGGCTGCAGCCGCGCCGGCACCCGATCCGCGGCCGCAGGGCCGACGGCCTTGAGCGACTCGCGGATGAGGACGCCCACGTCAGGAACCGCGAGCAGGATGTTCTCGGCCGTGGATGAGAGCAGCGCCTCGTGGGCTTTGCTCACGGCCGGCCGCAGCATGGCGCGGAAGGGCGGCGAGGTGACGACGCCGCGCGTCACCACGACGAGGATGGGACGGAGCGCCGTAAGATCGTGCTGCTGCGCGATGACCGCGTCGGTGATTCGGAGGGCGACGAACTCGCCGACGCGTGGATCGTCGAGGCTCTCGCTCACCCGCTCGGCGAAGGTATCGCTGCTGAGCAGGATCCTGCCCACGTACAGCATCAGGAGGCTGAGCGCCAATACCACCAGGCCGGCGCTGCCGAGCAAGCTGGAGAGCCAACGCGACCACCCTCGGACCTTCGACGTCTCGACCATCCAAATACCTCCCTGGGGGATAGCCAACTGCCGCCAAGAAGCTACCCCGTACTATGCGGCCGGCTAGAGCAGGCTCAGCGGTGTCGCTCAGCGAGCGCGCCACTTGGCGTGGCTCGTTGGCGCTTGTGACCATATCTTGACCATATTGTGACCATGAAGAGATCGCCCGAGAAGACCGTCAAGGTTGCCGAGCTCAAGGCACGGCTGAGCGCCTACCTGCGGGTGGTACGTCGCGGGCACCCGGTAACGGTCTGCGATCGTGACACCCCCATCGCCCGGCTGGTGCCGTACGGGCCGGCGGGCGAGCCGCTCTCCGTCCGGCAACCGATCCGCGCGCTGCATGACGTCCCGATGCCCCCGCCGCTCGGCCGCCCGATCGACAGCCTGGCCGCGCTCCTCGAGGAGCGGCAGCCGTCGCGATGATCGCCTACCTGGATGCGTCGGTCGCCCTGCGCCTCGTCCTCGGCGAGCCGAACCGGCTCGCCGAGTGGCAGCGCATCGAGTCGGCCGTCGCGAGTGCGCTCACGGAGGTCGAGTGCCTCCGTACGCTCGATCGCTTGTCACGCCTTGGCTCGCTGTCGGAAGACGAGCTGGCCTCGCGGCGCTCGGCCGTCTACCAGCTGCTGGAGGCGGTCGAGGTCGTGGATGTGGGTCGTCCCGTGCTGCGGCGCGCGTCCCAGCCGTTTCCGACGCCGCTGGGCACCCTGGACGCCATTCATCTGTCCACCGCCATGGCCTGGCGCGACACGCGGAACGCAGAGCTGACCATGGCCACCCACGACCAGGTGCTCGCCTTGGCGTCGCGGGCGGTGGGGTTGCAGGTGATCGGTGCCTGACGTCACCACCCACCTCTCGGCCGCCCTCGCCGACCGCTACCGCATCGAGCGCGAGCTCGGCGCGGGCGGCATGGCCACCGTGTACCTGGCCCAAGACCTCAAGCACGACCGCAAGGTGGCGGTGAAGGTATTGCGCCCGGAGCTGGCCCAGGCGATCGGTGGGGATCGCTTCCTCCGCGAGATCAACATCGCGGCCCAGCTCCAGGCACCTCACATTCTGCCATTGCTCGATTCGGGTGAGGCGGACGGGCTGCTGTTCTACGTCATGCCGTTCGTCGACGGCGTCTCGCTTCGCGACCGCCTGGCGACCGGCGGTGCGCTGGCACCGTCTGAGGCAGTGCGCCTCCTGCGCGATGTCGTGGACGGCCTGGCCCATGCCCATCGCCACGGCGTGGTGCATCGCGACATCAAGCCCGACAACGTGATGATCGCCGACCGGCACGCGCTGGTCGTCGATTTCGGCGTGGCGAAGGCAATGAGCAACGCCGCCGCCCATCACGACCTCACCAGCATCGGGATCTCGCTCGGCACGCCGGCCTACATGGCCCCGGAACAAGCGGCGGCCGACCCAAACATCGATCATCGCGCCGACATCTATTCCATCGGCGTGCTGGCGTATGAGATGCTGTCCGGCAAGACACCGTTTTCCGGAACGCCGCAGGCAATGCTCAGCGCGCACATCACCACTACACCTAGGCCGCTGCGGGTAGCGCAACCGGCCGTGCCACCCGCGATCGCGCAGATCGTGATGCGCTGCCTCGAGAAGGACCCAGCGAAGCGCTACCAGACGGCCGACGACTTGTTGCAGGCGATCGAGTCGCTGGCGACGCCGAGCGGTACGGCCTCCGGGGTCGGCGCGGGACCCACTGCGCGGCGCGGCCTCATGCTGCTCGGTGCGATGAGCGTGATCGCAATCGGCGTGCTGGGATTCCTGAGCTTGCGCAAGATGCACCGCGACCGCTGGGTCCACGAGACGGCAATTCCCCAGATGCGGCGAATGATCGACGATGGTCAGCCCGACAGCGCCTGGTACCTCGGGCGCGAGGCGGCGGCCGTCGCACCCGGCGACTCCGTGCTGGCCGCCCTCTGGGCGACCACGACCTTTGTGCGGATGGTCGCGATCGAGACGCAGCCGGCGGGTGCCAAGGTCTACCGCGCGTCGATGTCCGACACCACCATCTGGCACTACCTCGGTACCACCCCGATCGATTCCGCACCGCTGCCTCGGCAGCCCGGCCTCTTCCGGTTCGACAAGCCCGGGTATCGCCCGCTGTACACCGTCAACATGACCTACTTCTCGCCGCTGCCACTCGATAGCGTCGATTCCCCCGATCCGGAGATGATCACCATCGCCGGTGGCGACGAGTACGGCACCTTTCTCGTCGGCACAGACGGGTCGCCGCCGCTCAAGCTCCGCGACTGGAAGATGGACCGCTACGAGACGAGCAACCGACAGTACAAGGCCTTCGTCGATGCCGGCGGCTATCGCGACAGCGTGTATTGGGATCAACCGTTCCGCGACGAGGGCCGCACCCTCTCCCGGGCCGAGGCGATGGCACAATTCACCGATCAGACCGGCCGCCCGGGTCCCGCCACCTGGGTGGCCGGCGACTATCCCGCCGGCCAGGGCGACATGTCGGTGGGCGGCGTGAGCTGGTACGAGGCCGCCGCGTACGCCAGGTGGGCAGGCAAGTCGCTGCCCACCATCTACCACTGGTCGACGGCGGCTGGTGTCTTTCTGTCGCGCGGCATGGTACCGCAGAGCAACATGGAAGGAACCGGTCCGCTGCCAGTGGGCACTCCACGCGCGGTGAGCGTCACCGGAATCTCGGACATGGCTGGCAACGTCCGCGAGTGGATACAGAACGAGGCCGGCCGCGAGCAGCGGTTCATCCTGGGCGGCGGCTGGAGCGACCCGACCTATGCCTTCGTGGACGCCTACGCCCAGCCGCCGATGGACCGCTCGGTGATCAACGGCATCCGCTTGGTCCGCTACACTCCGGCCGATAGCAACGTGGCCCTGGCGAGCCAGCCGATTCAGCGGAAGTTCACCGACTATTTCAAGGTGGCCTCCGTGCCGGACGGGGTGTTCGACGGGTTCCGGCGGCAGTTCGATTACGACCCGCTCCCGCTCGATGCCAAGGTGGAGCGGACCGACTCTGCCAGCGAGGAGTGGAACGCCGAGTTCGTGAGCTTCACCGCCGCTTATGGTGGCGAGCGGATGCAGGCCTGGGTATTCCTCCCCAGGCACGGAACGCTGCCGTATCAAACGGTAGTGTTCTTCCCCGGCTCTGGCGCGATCAATACCCATACCAGCGCCGAGCGGCGTGACATGACGGCGAGCTTCGTGGTGAAGAGTGGCCGGGCCTTCGTATTGCCGATCTACAAGAGCACCTACGAACGCAGCGACAGCCTCACGAGCGACCTGGCCGACCAGTCGATTTTCTGGCGCGACCACGTGGTCATGTGGGCCAAGGACTATCGCCGCGCGCTCGATTACCTGAGCAGCCGGCCGGATATCGATTCCACGAAGTTCGCCTATTTCGGCTACAGCTGGGGCGGCAACATGGGCGGCCTGATCCCGGCGATCGAGCCGCGGATCAAGACGGCAGTGCTTTACGTGGCGGGGCTTACGATGGAGCGGGGGCGGCCGGAGGCCGACCCGATCAACTACCTGCCGCACGTCCGGCTGCCGGTGGTGATGCTCAACGGCAAGTACGACTTCTTCTTTCCGACCGAGACGTCGCAGCGGCCGTTCTTCGAGCGCCTCGGCACACCGACGGCCAACAAGAAATGGGTGGTGTATGAGGGCGGCCACGACGTGCCGCGGCCGCGGCTGATTGCCGAAGCGTTGGCGTGGCTGGACAAGTACCTGGGGCCGGTGCGTTGACCGACCCCGTGATCCATCTCTCCGCCGCCCTCGGCCGTAGCTACCGCATCGAGCGCGAGCTGGGCCAGGGCGGCATGGCCGCCGAGCTGCTGACTGAAGTCACGGCTCGGCGTAGGGAGTCCAGTTGTCTGACGCACTAGTTCGCCTGACCTCGGCCTTGGCCGACCGCTACCGGATCGAGCGGGAGTTGGGCCAGGGCGGCATGGCCACCGTGTACCTGGCCCAGGACCTCAAGCACGACCGCAAGGTCGCCCTCAAGGTCCTGAAGCCCGAGCTGGCAGCCGTGCTGGGCGCCGACCGCTTCGTTCAGGAGATCAAGACGACCGCCGCGCTGCAGCACTCGCACATCCTGCCGTTGTTTGACTCCGGTACCGCGGACGGCTTCCTCTACTACGTCATGCCCTACATCGAGGGTGAGGCGCTCCGCACCAAGCTCGACCGCGAAACCCAGCTCGGCATCGACGAGGCCGTGCGCATCGCGTGCGAGGTGGCTGACGCCCTCGACTATGCCCACCGCCACGGCGTGATCCATCGCGACATCAAGCCTGAGAATATCCTGCTCCACGACGGTCGGCCGATGGTGGCCGACTTCGGCATCGCACTCGCGCTCTCCGCTGCGGCGGGCGGGCGAATGACGGAGACCGGGCTCTCGCTCGGCACGCCGCACTACATGAGCCCCGAACAGGCGACGGCGGAGAAGGAGATCACGGCGCGCTCCGACGTGTATTCGCTGGGCAGCGTGTTGTACGAGATGCTGTCGGGAAACCCACCCCACGTGGGGGCGTCGGCGCAGCAGATCATCATGAAGATCGTGACCGAGGAGGCCGCGCCGGTCACGCGGGTGCGGAAGTCCGTGCCGCCCAACGTGGCGGCCGCGGTGGCCAAGTCGCTGGAGCGGCTCCCGGCGGACCGGTTCGAGAGCGCTGCCGATTTCTCGGCCGCCCTCCGGAACCCCTCATTCACCACGGCGTCGGCTGGCGGCACCGCCGCCGGTCCCGCCGTACCGCCCCATCACCGCACCGCACTTCTCGCCACTGCCGTCTTTACCGCCCTTGCCGCGTTCGCCGCCTGGGGCTGGCTGCGCCCGACGCCTGATCCGACCCTCCACGTCAGCATCCCGCCGGCGGCGGGAACCAACTTCATCCCCAACCCGGGCTGGGCCGCGCTCTCGCCTGACGGTCGCACAGTGGTGTTTGCCGCGACCGGCGAGGGAACCAGCCGGCTCTACCGACGGCCGGTGGACGGCTTTCGGGTCGAGGCCATCGAGGGCTCGGACGAGGCGACGTACCCGTTCTTTTCACCGGACGGCGCCTGGGTCGGCTTCTACACCCGGTCCCGGCAGATCCGGAAAGTGCCGCTCGCGGGCGGACCGTCGACCACCATCGTCGACATTCCCTTCTGGCGCTTCGGAGCCGTCTGGCGGCGCAACGGCACAATCGTGGTAGTCAGCGACTCGCGCGGGCTCTATGCCGTGCCGGATCACGGCGGCTCCCTGACCCCGCTCACCGACTCCGACTCGGCGGCGGGAGGAACCCGGGTCGACTCGCCACAAGAACTCCGGGACGGCCGGCTCCTGGCTACCCACGTGTCCCGCGCCGAGTGGTACAAAGGTGGCGGGCGCCTGGCGGTGATTCCGCCGGGTGAGCGCCGGTGGCGCCTGCTGCCGGGCGGTGCATGGGGCACCTACGTTGCAGCGGGGTACCTCATCTCCCGCCCCGGGAATGAAACGGTGGCACTGCGGTATGACCTCGCAAATGGGCGCATCAGGGGCAACCCAATCGCGGTGCTGGACGGGGTCGCCGAATTCCTAACGGTGAACAGCCGTGGCGACGTCGCGTACTTCAGCTTTCCAAACGTTCCCCCGCGGTTCTTCTCCCTGGTAGATCGCGCGGGGACCGCCGTGCGTCTTTCGGTCGCGCCAGGGAATTACCGCCATCCCAGACTCTCGCCCGATGGAACCCGCCTCGCACTCAATCGTGACAGCGATGTGTGGGTGCTGGATCTCCGCAGCAGGGGATGGAGTCGGTTGACCACGAGCGAAGGCATCACCGAGCCACAGTGGTCCGCCGATGGCCGGCGCATCGCGCACTCCGTGTTCGATACCGCCACCGGGTACAACGGGCTGGTGTGGCGGAACGCCGACGGCAGCGGTGAACGGCATCTCATCCATTCCGCGATCGGCGACGACTGGCCCAGCGATTGGTCACCTGACGGGCGCCACCTAGTGGTGTACGGTGGAGTGGTCGGCATGAACGTGTCCGTCGTGGACCTCGACAGCGCACCCACCCTGCGCCCCGTGACCCGCATCGCCGGCACTGCCCGCAACGCCCGATTCTCGCCGGACGGCCGCTGGCTTGCCTACCAGTCCAATGAAACAGGACGGATGCAAGTGTATGTCGTCTCGTATCCCGACTTGGGCCAGAAGCGCCCCATTTCTACCGACGGCGGCACCGAGCCGGCCTGGCGGCCCCATGGGGGTGAGCTGTACTACCGCAACGGCCCGAGCATGATGGCGGTCACCGTCCGAACCGCGCCGACCCTCGAGGTAGCATCGCCCCACGAACTGTTTCGCGGATCGTTCGGGGAAGACCTGTTTGGCGACCGCAGCTACGACGTCATGCCGGACGGGCAGCACTTCCTCATGTTCGAATCCAATCCGGCGGCAGCACCGGAGCTGCGCGTCATCCGCAACTGGGCCGCAGAGCTCCGCGCCACCCTGAAGAGTCCATAGCATGGCCGACGTCCTCGCCCGCCTAGCAACCGCCCCTTCGGCGCGCTTACAAATGGGATCCGCTCCATCACGCTCGCGCGCCTCAGGGCAAGCCTCGCCGATCGCTACCGCTCCGCGATGACCTCCAGGTACTCGGCCTCCACCCTGGTGGTCCCATCGGTCGCGAGGTTGTGCCCGGACCAGAGCGTGACCAGCTCCTGGAACAACTCCCCCTGACGGCGTTGGTCCAGCGCCTCGAAGGTCCGGATGGTGGGGCCGTACCAATCCCGGAAGAGCTGAACCACGTCCGCGGGCGGGACCGGGTAGTCAAAGCCGATCATCCGGCGCGTGAGGATCACCCGGCTCGCGCCGGCGAGCCGCTCTCGCACCATCGCCTCGTCACCCCACAGCAGTGTGCTCGGCACCCCCGACGGCGGTGGCACCAGGGCCGTGTGCGCCCGGAGCATCGTGCCAATGAAGCTCCCGGGGGTCCAGTTGGCCATCGCGATCCGCCCGCCCCGCCGCACCACCCGGAGCAGCTCAGAAGCCACCCGCTCCGGGCGCGGGGCGAACATGGCGCCGAACATGGTAACCACAGTCTCGAAGCTCCCGTCCGCGTAGGGCAACTCCTCGGCGTTGCCCTCGTCGAACTGGATGGCCAGCCCCTCGCTCGCGGCCCGCTGCCGGGCGGTGACCAGCAGGTTGGCCGCAATGTCCAGCCCGGTGACCCGAGCACCGCAGCGGGCGGCAGGCAGGGTGAGGTTGCCCGTGCCGCAGGCGACGTCGAGCACTGCCTCGTCCCGCTTGATGCCAAGACGGTTGATGAACGCTTCGGCACCCTCGCGGTACCCCGTGGCGATCCGGTCAAAGTCGCCGGCGGTCCACACCGCCCGGTTCCGCGTTACGAGCGGGTCGGTGGCGGGAATCGTGGGGTGCACCACGTGAACGCCTGAGCCGCTCGCGCCACAATCGAGTGAAGATTTCGCTGCCGTCATTCTGGTCTCTCCTGGCCCGCTGGTTGATCGATCGGTGCACACGGGGATACGTTAGCTCGGAGGAGAGGAAGCGAGAATGATCCATCGTCCGGAATCCCTCGCCCAGGGTCCGGAAGTTCCGGGGAGCCTGCTCCCGCGTCCGCGATTCCTGCCCCAGCGTCCACCGAGCCTCGGCATAGAAGGACAACATGGACCCATTGTCTGACGTCCTTCGGGTGGTGCGCCTGAGCGGGGCCCATTTCTTTCGCGCGGCGGCGTCTGGCCCCTGGGCCATCGAGGCCGCGGCGGCCAGGGAGCTGTCTCCCCGGATTCTGCCGGGCTCGGAGCACCTCATCTCTTATCATGTGGTGCTGACCGGCCGCTGCTGGGGCGGAGTGAAGGGGCAACCACTCGTCCCGCTCGAGGCAGGCGACGTCATCCTCTTCCCGCACGGCCATGCGCATGTGATGAGCAGCGGGCCGGAGGCCGGGACCAACCTCCTGCCGATTCACGCCGTACCCCGGTTTCCCAGGAGCAGCGAGTTCGGCGACACTTCGCAGCCCGACGTGACCCTGGTCTGCGGCTTCTTTGGCTGCGATCTGGCGCCGTTCAATCCGCTCTGTGCGTCGCTCCCCAGTCAGCTCCGCATGCGCGGCCTGTCCGAGGGACTGGTCGGCATCTTCGCGCGGCAGGTGGTCGAGGAGACTATGGCGGGCCGGGCCGGCGCGGACTCCATGCTGACCCGGCTGGCCGAGCTCATGTTCATCGAGGTCCTGCGGTGTCATCTCGAGTCGCTGCCAACGGGACAGGGTGGCTGGTTTGCCGGAATCCACGATCCGCTGGTGGGGCGGGCCCTCGCCTTGCTGCACGAGCGGCCCGGGCACCACTGGACGCTGGCCGAGTTGGCGACTGGCGCCGCATCATCCCGGTCGAGCCTGGCCGAACGATTCACGCAGCTCGTCGGCGTGCCGCCGATGCAGTATCTGGCGCAGTGGCGGATGCAGGTGGCGGCGGGGCTGCTGAAGGAGACTAGTGCCAAGGTGGCAACGGTTGCGGCCGAGGTGGGCTACGAGTCGGAGGCCGCATTCAGCCGGGCGTTCAAGAAGGCCACCGGGGTCGCGCCGGGTACCTGGCGGCTGCGCGGCCCACAACGCCCGCCGCCCTCCCCCGGCAGATAGCGCTCCGTCGAGCCGTCAGCCTCTTGCCCTAGCCGATCCCTCCGAGGCGGCGCATCTTGGGACCCGATGACAACTCTTCTCGAGCGGCTGGCCACCGCCCTCGCCGACCGCTACCGCATCGAGCGTGAACTCGGCCAGGGCGGCATGGCCACGGTGTATCTCGCTTATGACGTGCGTCACGACCGCAGAGTCGCGCTCAAGGTGCTGCGTCCCGAACTGTCGGCCATCCTGGGCGCCGAGCGGTTCCTCGCCGAGATCAAGACCACCGCCAACCTGCAGCACCCCCACATCCTCTCGCTATTCGATTCGGGCGAGGCCGAGGGCACTGTCTTCTACGTGATGCCCTATGTCGAAGGGGAGAGCCTTCGGGACCGCTTGATGCGCGAGAAGCAGCTGCCCGTGGAGGAAGCGGTCGCGATCGCCCGCGAGGTGGCATCGGCGCTCGACTACGCCCACCGCCACGGGGTGGTGCACCGCGACATCAAGCCGGAGAACATCCTGCTGCACGACGGCCGGGCGCTGGTGGCGGATTTCGGGATCGCCCTGGCGGTCTCCCGCTCCGACGGCGGGACCCGGATGACCGAGACCGGGATGAGCCTGGGCACACCGTTCTACATGAGTCCCGAGCAGGCCATGGGAGAGCGGGAGATCACGGCCAAGAGTGATGTCTACGCGCTCGGCTGCGTGACCTACGAGATGCTGGTGGGCGAGCCGCCCTTCATGGGGCCCACGGCACAAGCGATCATCGCGCGGGTGATGACCGAGATGCCGCGCTCGCTGCAGCTGCAGCGGCATACGATTCCGACGCACGTGGAAGCGGCGGTGCGACGGGCGCTGGAGAAGCTGCCGGCGGACCGGTTCCAGTCCGCGGCGGAATTCGCGACCGCGCTGGGCGACCCCACCTACGCCTCGCGGATCACGGTCACCTCTGGCATCCAGGTTGTCGCGCCGAGCGCCACGCGGATCCGCAACCTGGTCCTTGCCGCCGCTACCGCCGTCGCCGCCCTCTCGCTTGCTCTGGCCAGCTGGGCATTGCTCCGCCCCACCCCGCCTCGCCCCGTGATCCGCTACAGCATGGGGATTCCTCCCAATCAGGCGATGCGGCAGGGGGTCCTGGGGGTGAATCTCGCGATCTCACCCGACGGGAAGCGGATCTTGTACATCGGGCCGGGAGAAGGTGGGGATCAGCTCTGGGTTCGCGAACGCGATCGGCTCGATGCCACACCGCTCGCGGGCACCGTCGGCGCCTTCAACCCCTACTTCTCTCCGGATGGGGACCGGATTGCCTACTCGTCCGGCGCCCCGGCTCAGCTGAAGGTCGTCCCCGTCATCGGCGGACCACCCATCACGCTGGCGCAGCCTGGCGCCGCCACCGGTGGAGGCGGGGCCTGGGGGCCCGATGGCTGGATCTACTTCGACTCCCCCGCGGGGATCAGCCGTATCCAGGCCGATGGCGGCGCTCCCGAACTGCTGATTCCGTATGATTCGGTCACCCGCGAAATCGGGCATGCCTGGCCCGATGCACTGCCGAACGGCAAGGGTCTGCTGTACCGCTCCCGACGAAACCTCGATCCCACGGACTTCGACATCGTGGCGTTTGACTTCGCCACGCACGAGCGGCACGTGCTCACCAAGGGGCTGCTGGCGCGGTATGTGGCACCGGGCTACCTGGTGTTCCTGCGCGTCGATGGAGCCGTGCTCGCGGCGCCCTTCGACCAGGGTCACCTCAAGCTGACGGGGCCGGCGGTCCCCCTGTTCGAAGGAGTGATGACCAAACCGTTCGGCTCCGCCGATATTGCCATCTCGCCCACGGGGATGCTGGCCTACGTTCCCGGGCTGACCTCGAGCGGTGGCGGGGTCATGGAGCTGGTCTTTGTCACCCGGGACGGTGCGACCTCCCCGCTCAATCCACCCGTCACCTTCAACCCCTCGGCCAACCGCTCGCTCAGTCTCTCGCCCGACGGAAGCCGCCTCGCCCTCGAAATCGTCGGAGTGGCCTCGCCGGATATCTGGATCAAACAGCTCCCGTCCGGCCCCCTCTCCCGCCTCACCTTCGATGCCCGGGCCGCGGTCCGACCCCGATGGACGCCCGACGGACGGTCCGTGCTCTATATCTCTGCACAAGACAGCGGGCCGCCCGCTGTCTGGAAGCGGAAAGCGGACGGCAGCGCCCCGGCCGAGCGGGTATGGCATGTCAGCAAGGGGATCGCCGAGGCCTCGCTGTCGGGCGATGGCCAGTGGCTCATCTATCGCATCACCGGGGATAGCAGCAACCGGGACATCTATGCCGTGCGGCCCGGACGCGACACTGCTCCGATCCCGCTCCTCACGGGGCGTTTCAACGAGGTGGGTCCGGCGCTCTCCCCCAATGGCAAGTGGCTGGCCTACGCCTCCGACGAATCGGGCCGGGACGAGATCTTCGTCCGGCCGTTCCCCAATACCGCCGGGGGACGCTGGCAGATCTCGGCCCAAGGCGGCTCCGCCGCCCGTTGGGCTCACAGCGGCCGGGAGCTGTTCTACGAGAGCCCTGGCGGCGATCTCATGTTGGTGCCGGTGACGCCGGGACCTACCTTCGCACCCGGTGAGCCCCGTCGCCTGTTTCCGCTCGGGTCCGGGCTCGTCCCCTCTAACATCACGCCGTATTACGACCTCACCCCTGACGATCGACGGCTGGTGATGGTCCGGGTCGCGGCGGTCAATCAGGCGCCGGGCGCCGGCCAGTTGGTGGTGGTGGACAACTGGTTCGAGGAGCTCAATCGGAAGATGCACCCGGCGCGGAGGTGACGCGGAGTTGAAGCCATCTCGCCTCACCCGAGGGCCCCGTCGGAGGCCGAGGTGAGAGTGCAAAGGGACTCTCCCGCCTGCATATTCACCATGATGCCAAATCCGCAGAACCACCTCGTTTCCGCCCTCGCCGACCGCTACCGCATCGAGCGCGAGCTGGGCGCCGGCGGCATGGCGACGGTGTATCTCGCCCAGGACCTGCGCCACGACCGCAAGGTCGCCGTGAAAGTCCTGCGCCCCGAGCTGGCCGCGGTGATCGGCGCCGAGCGGTTCTTGAGTGAGATCAAGACGACGGCGAATCTGCAGCACCCGCATATCCTGCCCTTGTTTGACAGTGGGCGGACGGGGGGCGACCGAGCGCCCCACGGGAGCGCGGAGCGCGACCCGGGCGCGAGGGAGGGCCAGGACGGGCGGACGGATGACTTCCTGTTCTATGTCATGCCCTACATCGAGGGGGAGAGTCTTCGTGATCGCCTGAGTCGCGAGAAGCAGCTCCCCATTGCCGACGCG
>Ga0315273_10001518_pt1 | contig 26552 bp, 25 predicted proteins | sample YL17G02_0_MG_FD_205753 | JGI IMG/M metagenome (GOLD analysis project Ga0315273, IMG submission 205753) | Sediment microbial communities from Yellowstone Lake, YNP, Wyoming, USA - YL17G02_0 | ecosystem: Environmental > Aquatic > Freshwater > Lake > Sediment | place: USA: Wyoming | collected... | reverse complement strand
CCCTTATCAGTCGTTGATTTGTGCAATAATCACCTCAATTCCTTTTTCACGGATTTTGGAAATGAATTCTTCCGGAGTGAGATTATCCGAAATAATTTTGTGCGCAGTTGTCAAAGGCGCCACCAAAGTTGACGAGATCCGATTAAATTTTGTATGATCGGCTAGAACGATGATTTCCTTCCCTGCTCTCAAGATCGCCCGATCAGTGGTTAATTCCGGGAAGAAATTGTTCGAAAAACCTTTCTCGATGCTGATGGCACGGAAGCCAATAAAGACCTTGTCCACGAATAATTCTGAAAGGGCTCGCTCGACTAAATAACCATAGAAGACATACTCGTTCATTCGATACTGCCCACCAAGAAGCATCAGATTAATGTGAGGATTATTGGCAAGTTTATTTACAACCATGAGAGAGTTGGTATATACCGTTAAATGTTGAAATGGTTCTAAATGCTTTGTTATTTCCAATGTGGTTGTGCCGCTTCCCAGGAAGATGGTCTCGCCATCAAGAATTAATCCCGCTGCAACTGCTCCTATCTGCGCTTTTTCCTCAGGTTGTTCACCCAGACGCTGAAAAATGGGTAATTCGGGTGGTGATTTTTGAATGACCAGGGCACCCCCATGAACTCGTTGTAGTTTCCCCTGTCGAGAAAGTTCATCCAGATCTCGCCGGGCGGTGGCAATACTTACATCAAAGGTTTGGCTAATTTCGCCAATTCCTGCCTGTTGGTTATTTTCCACATACTTCAAGATCAGATCCAGACGTTCTCTGTTCATGGTAAGAAGTTCCCATCAATAAATAATAAATCAGCCAATTTTGATTAAGATTAATTGAAATTCGCTCATAAATACGTCATTATTGTAGCACAAATTAGCTGTATTCACAACGTTTAGACCTGAGGTCAACAATTCTTGCCCTTCTTCTTGACACTATGATATAATCATGCTATAAAATTGAAGTATTAATGGTGCAATTGGCCTTTGACTTGAGATATTAATACCATCATTTCGCGAATTTTTTAGCTTAAGTTCACTATTGTTACATAATTGCATTAATCCTGTAGATTATTTTATGATATCATTTGTGAGGAGGTGAAGATGAGGAAGTGAAAATGTAGAAGAGAAATGTTCTACAGTGTTCCGTTGAAACGGATTTCAGCATACATATTCAGAAATCGGAGGATTCATGAAGAAAACCAAGTTCGCCATATTTGTTCTAGTAACCCTATCAATGGTTCTGGCTGCATGTGGTGGTCAAGCTACCCAAGCGCCTGCTGCTGGCGCGACCGAGGCGCCTGCTGCTGGCGCGACCGAGGCGCCTGCTACTGGCGCAAATGTATCGCTCATTTATTGGTCAATGTGGAATGAAAGTGAGCCTCAGGCCGATGTGCTCAAGTTGTGGATGAGTGATTACACCACAGCCAATCCAAATGTCACTTTTGAAGTGACATGGGCAGGGCGCCAGGTGCTTACCAAACTCCAGACCGCTATTTCCGCCGGTCAGAAGGTGGATTTCCTCGATATGGAGGGACCAGCCCTGCGAGGTGGTCTGGTAATCAATGGTCAGACAGTTCCATTAGACACTTATTTGGACCAGAAGCTAGCCGGAGAGGATGTCACTTGGAGGTCAATTTTTGTCCCAGGCACCTTGGAGGAATTGGTGGCTGATGACGGGTCAACCCATGTGATCCCTTATGAGCTGCTTACTACTGCTATTTGGTACGATCAGCGTGTATTTGATAGATTCAATGTCCAACCTCCCACGACCTGGGATGAAATGATGGCGATCTGCAGCACAATGAAAGCCGATAATTTCCCCATGTTCACTATTGAGGGGAATGCCGATGTTTATAATGCCATGTGGTACTATACACTGATCGAACGGATGGAAGGTCCCGGTAAGCTTCTCGAAGCTGCACAAGATAAGACAGGTGCGGCCTGGGATAACCCGAATTTCCTTTTAGCTGCTCAGATGGAACGCACTCTCTGGGACAATGGTTGCATCATCGAAGGTGGCGAAGGTCTGCAATGGCCGGCCGGACAGATGGCTCTGGCGAATGAGGAAGCGGCCGCGGAACTCGTCGGTTCCTGGTTGCCGAATGAAGTGAAGGACTCAGTCGCCCCTGGTTTTGTTTGGCGTTCCTTTATGGTGCCCAATGTACCGGGCGGAGTAGGAAAGTCAACCGATGTCGAGGTTTATCCCTTGGGCTGGGTCATTTTGAAAGACAGCCAGAATCAAGACGTCGTGGCTGATTTCTTAAAAGCGAGTATGTCAAAGGCTCATTCCCAACAGATCTGCGACATGTCGGTCAACATCTCAGCCCGGGCTGATACAACTCCACCCGTAGCTTTACAGGATGCAACTACTGCCTACTTGAATGCTACGGCCTTCTTCCTGCCCTATGATGGTACGAATTCAACCATCCCTGAGTGGTACAATACCTTCCTGAAGTTTCATGGGCAAATGTTCACGGGTCTGATTACACCCGAGGCATATGTAGCTGAAATGAAGGCGGCCACGATTGATTTCTGGAAGTAGCACTAACTTCCATTGTTAAACATCCGGGGCCAGGCTATTCAAATCCTGGCCCCGGACCTATAATCTCAAAGTCCGTTTCGCTATAGGAGGAATACATGCTGAACAAACAAAGGCGCAAATTAATAATTCCATTTCTTGCCCCAAGCTTGATCCTCTACCTGGTATTCTTTGTTTATCCGACAATTAAGGGCCTTGGATTGTCTTTATATCAGTGGTCTGGATTTAAACTACCGGTCACATTTATTGGGCTGGAAAACTTTAAGGATTTACTCAAAGATGATAATTTCCTTGTCGCCTTAAAGAACAGCCTGTTCCTATTTTTTGTCGGCGGTTTAGTGATATTCGCGGTTGCTTTTGTGTTTACTTCTTTCCTGACCTCGGGGATCAAGGCGAAGGATTTTTTCCGCGGAATCATGTTCTTTCCAAATGTCATTGCCCCGATAGCAGTAGTCACTATCTGGCAATTTATCTACAACCCTCGTTTTGGGTTGCTGAATGGTTTACTGGATGTTATCGGATTGGGTAAATTTGGTCAATCCTGGGCAGCACCTGGGAGAATCTTTCCTGCAATCACAGTCATTATCGCATGGATTGCGATTGGATACTATCTCGTGTTGCTTTTGGCAGCAGCCGATAAGATCCCCCAGGATATTTATGATGCCGGTCGTGTGGATGGCGCCAATACATGGCAAATGTTTTGGCTGGTAACGCTCCCCATGATCTGGGATGTGATTGGGATTATCATGGTGCTTTGGATGATTTCCGCCCTCAAGCAGTTTGAGATCGCTTATGCTTTTTCAAGCACGGGCAATGTCCCGGTAGAAGCCTATACGCTGCCGATATACGTGGTTGTCATGGGATTTGGGATGCGCGAACCGATCTACAAACTTGGTTATGCTTCTGCGATCGGGTGTGTCCTATTATTCATCGTCGTTATTTTGACTCTCTTGATTCGGCGAATTTTTAAAAGAGAGAATCTTCAGTATTAATTCTACGGTTCATTGGACGAGGAACCGAAAAGGAAAATGGAATCCATGGATGCAAATATTAAACAATCCAGTCAAAGGAACCGAGGAATCGATCGACTGATCCGCAGAATCACACTTATTCCGATGTACGCCACTGTAAGTATGTGGGCGTTTTTTAACATATTTGTCATCTTGTGGATTGCCATCGCGTCCTTCAAGACCAATCGTGAGTTGTATGCAAACGTCTGGTCTCTTCCAACCTCTCTCTCGCTTGCGAATTACATCAAAGCCTGGAGTGTGGTCAAAATGGACCAGCTTTTCTTGAACAGTCTGATTGTTGTGTCGGTGTCGGTGGTATTGACATTAATTGTAGCTGCACCGGCAGCCTATATTCTCACCCGTGTGACTTTCCGGGGGGCTAACTTTATAACCCAATTCTTCACAGCAGGGATGGGGGTTCCGGCAGCCATATTATTTATCCCATTGTTTGGTATGCTGGCTGCCCGGGGATGGGTCGATTCGTTGCCAGGCTTGATCCTTGTATATGTAGTACTATCGATTCCTTTCACGATCTTTCTATTGACCGGTTTTTTTTCAACACTGCCTGCAGAATTGGAAGAATCGGCTGCCATTGATGGGGCCAGTCCTTTGAATGTCTTCATACGCATCATGTTGCCTCTCGCCTCTCCAGGCCTTCTAACCGCGGCCATTCTTAACTTCGTTAGCACCTGGAATGAATACATGATCGCATTGATATTCACTACAAGTGCCAAGAACCGCACAATTTCATTAGGTCTCTACTCGCTCCAAAGTTCGATGCAGTACACAGGCGATTGGGTTGGTATGTTCGCAGGGGTCGTAATCATGATGGTACCAATCATGATTATTTTCGTCTTGTTATCAAGAAGGATGATTTCGGGAATCACCATGGGTGCAATAAAGTAAACCTTCTTAGAGGAGACTAAAATGACTAATAACGATTTGCGGTTGATTGATTTTAACCCGCGTTCTGCTCTGGTTTTGGAAGAACACATCCCAACCCGGGCAAAATTCCCGGTAATCGATGCCCATAACCACTTCGGTTATCGAGAATTTAGTACCATTCCGTTTTACTATGGTCAATCTGGATGGGCGATGCCGGATATCAAGAAAGGGATTGACCTGATGGATGAATTGAATATTCGGGTTGCAATTAACCTGGATGGCGCTTTAGAGGACCAGTTTAAGATCAACCTTGAACGGTACAAGCTGCCCTATCCGGATCGCTTTGTAGTATTTACGGGTGTTGATTGGCGCAAGGTAGACGAACCCGATTTTGGAGAGAAACAGGCGAAAAAGCTCGAGGCTGAGGTGAAATCTGGCGCTCAGGGTTTGAAAGTGTTCAGGTCCCTTGGCCTCGAGTATCGGGACCGGAATGGAAAATTAATCCTGCCGGATGACACACGGATGGACCCAATCTGGCAGAGTGCCGGTGAACTCGGGATTCCGGTATTGATCCATGTGGCTGATCCGGTTGCTTTCTTTTGGCCATTGGATGAAACCAACGAACGCTGGGACGAGATAACCGCCATTCCAAAGGCGCATTGGTATGGAAAGGACAACCTGAAACATATCCAGTTAGTTGAAGCGTTACTTCATATTGTGCATAAGCATTCCAAAACCATATTTATTGGCGCGCATGTGCTTTCCTATGCAGAAAATCTAAAATACGTTACCAATGCGCTTGATAAATATCCCAACCTTTATGTCGATATAGGAGAAAGGATTGGGGAATTGGGGCGGCAACCATATTCCGCACGGAAATTCCTGATCCAATATCAGGATCGCGTCTTGTTTGCTACCGATATTCCCAATGATCGAAAGACCTACCAGACATATTTCCGTGCCCTCGAAACGATGGATGAATACTTCGATTATGGTCGTAAACAGGGAAGATATTGTATTTATGGCATGTACTTGCCAGATGATGTTCTACAAAAGATCTACTCTGCAAACGCAATGAAAATAATCCCTGGCCTAAAGATTTAGCGGTAGGTCGATTGGTTTGGAGCTTATCGTTCCTATCCCTCTTTGGCAGTATATTCGATTATTCAGCTGTTAATATGCTGCAAAAGCCGAGTAAATAACCCGATCGAGTAAAACTTAATGTCCGAAGCCAATTTTCTTGGCAGTAATATTAACCGGGTTAAAGAGCACAACCTTCGGGAGATTTCATATTCATTGCTCTAAGATGGCACACTTTCGCGGGTCCGGCTTGTCAAAAAGGCCACCCTTATGTGGTCCATTATTTTAATAAGGATAGGAGATTCGATTGGATAAGATAGCGGAACTTGAAAAACTTAACCGGTGAAACGAATCTCATTCTTCAGGAGGACTCTTAATGAAATTAGGTGTTACTGTATCCGCATATGGCGCAAAATTTGGCCCAATTGTATTTAGGGATCCAGACATAGTAAAAAGCATTGAAACCATCAGACAACTTGGTTACGATGGTGTCGATCTTTATATGAACCGAAAATCCGATGAAGAAATCGAAGCTCTCCGAGGCGCCTTTGAGAATAATAAGGTGGAAGTCGCCTCGTACGTACCGATATTCCTTTCGGAGGCAGGATTGAATTTCTCCTGTAAGGATCTTGAGGAGCGGAAGGAATATATTAAGCAATATAAAGAACAGCTAGGGAAAGCTCATCGACTGGGTGCTGAGAGAATGCCCATAGGCTTCAGCAGGGGAGCCAGGTCGGAGAATGAAAGCGTTACGGACAACCTTGCGCGCTTAGCCTCCACCCTTGACGAGCTTTGCACTATTGCCCAAGGTAACGATATTACGCTTTGCCTAGAGCCCATCAACAGATACGAAATAAACACGTTGAATAATGTTGATCAGAGCCTGGAATTTATTGAAAAATACCGGCTGGGCGGACTTGGCCTCTTGCTGGATACTTTTCACATGAACATTGAGGATACATCCATAGAAGCCTCAATTATAAATGCCGGAAATAAAATTGCCCATGTCCATTCTCCCGATAGTAACAGGTTAGCCGCAGGGTCAGGGCATCTCAATTATGATAGCATTCTAAAGGCTCTTAGAACAACAGGTTATAACGGATACTTAACGCTGGAAGCGTTCCCACTGCCTGATTCAATCACCTGCGCATCGATGAACGCCTCGTTCTTAAGGCAAAAATTAGCGGAATTGTCGTAGCCAGGGACGTTACCGAATTTACGGATTGTACCTGCCCGATGATATCCTTCAGAATATATTTTATAAAAATGCCTGCAAACTAGTGCCTGGCTTAAAGGCGATAAATGAATAATAAATTGCAGCCACTCCATCGGATCGATACATTCTGCGGGGAAAGACAGGGTTACCAGCCATTTATTTCCCAGCGCGGCTGGTTAGTTGTCCTTTTGAATAGGGAGCCACGCTTCGATCCAGCCAATGTCGGCAGCGTCGAGCGTCACAACCAAACTGACGAGGTCTTTGTCCTGACGCGTGGACACAGCCTGCTTTTTATCTTCGTGGATGAGACTATCAATGCCATCGATATGCAGCCAGGAGTGATTTACAATGTCACAAGCGGGACTTGGCATGGCATCCTGGGAACGGAGGATGCCACCTGGCTGATCGTTGAATCGAGCGATACGAGTACCAAGAATAGCGATTACCGTCAGATGAATGAAAATGAGCTGGGCACGTTGAGAGGGCAATTTCCTGCCTGGTTCTTAAAAGGGGTCCTGATCGGCGGATATGCACCTATCGGTGGGGATGAGATTGGTCAGGAAGTCGTCTGATCACTCGGGACGGGATCGGCAGTCCTGTTGCAAAATCACGGTGTTTTTACTGTCGGTAAGGATGCGGTCGCGGCTGTCAAGGCAGCCGTGATGGTCGAGGATGCGATCCGCACGGTCTTCTATGCCATGCAACACGGCTCGCTGAAGAAAAACCCTGCCGATGAAATCGTCCGCGCCCATTGCGGTTATCTCGAAGAGTTTGGCCAGTAAAATCAGCGTTCCTTGGGGACATGGATGGTGTCCTGGTGGCGAGATGTTCGCATGGCTTCACTGATGCCGGCCAGCGTGATCCCCTCCGATCTGTTCACAGTGCAGCGCGACTTCGACTTGCAAGGGATTCATTACGGCCTGCGGGGCGGCAGCGCCCACGCCGCGGATGAATACGTCGAGATGGAAGATTTGCTTACAGTCACCAAAGCCATCACCCTCCTTGTCCTGGACTGGTGTGAAGTCGCGGAAGATTGATGCAGCCCCTGCACCCTTGGGCATCTTTGGTTAATTTCCTCGCTCGCGTGCCTGTCTTCGCCTTCTTTTGGTTGGCACCCTCGCAGTGCGCCCGGAGATACCAACCGGGGAACCTTGAACTTGTGCCAGGTCGCCGCAAATCCAGTATTTCCAGCGTGTGAGGTAACGAAACAAGCATATGCAAAAAACCACCCAATCCCCCCGCGCACAGCTGGTCTCCCGAACAGTCCTGCTACTGTTCGGTATTTTTTGCGCTTCGACCGCGACCATCTTCGTTAAAGCGAGCCGTGAACTACCCCTGCTGGTGACGGCGGGCCGATTGCTGATCGCCGCTCTGGTCCTGACCCCTTTCTTCCTGAGGGAACTCAGGGCCGCACCAGGCAACTATGGCTGGCGACAATTTGGATGGGCATGCCTGCCGGCAGCGGTCCTGGCCATCAACATGTCCAGCTTCGTGGTCGGCGCCCGGATGACCCAGGCTGCCAATGCCGGCCTGATCATCTCTCTGACTCCGGTGGCTATGCCCTTCTTCTTGTGGTGGCTTTTGCGGGAAAAAATCAACCTCCAGGAAGCCCTCGGTACGCTGGTCATGCTGGCCGGGATCATGGTTTTGTTCGGCGGGAACCTGCAAGGATCCCCCACCGACCTCATCGGAGATATGATCGTGGTGATATCCATGCTCGCCCTGACGGGGTACCTGGCTCTGGGCCGGAAGAATACCGCCCGCCTCAGCCTGTGGCTGTACATGGTTCCGCTCTACTGGATAGCGGGACTGATCTGCCTGGCCGTCGCCCTGTTCTTTGTTAACCCGGTCAAGACATATGCCATGCCGGACTTGCTCGCCATCCTTGGGCTGGGGGTGATTTCCACGGCTCTCGGTCAGACCATCCTCAACTACTCCTTCAATTATTTCCGCGGACAGACCGTCAGCATGGCCCTCATGCTCCTGCCGCTTTTTACAGGAGCGATGGGTTATCTATTCTTTGGGGAAGTTCCCCCTCCTTTCTTTTATTTTGCCGCGCTTTTAATCGCGGCCGGGATATTCATGGCTCTGCGTTCCAGCCAGACTTGACCCAAATGGCGTGGAACCCGGCGATCCTCACCGGGTTCGATCAGCCTACCTGGACCAATGTGTTCGTGCGCGCAGATTCCAGCACAGCCAGGGCCACGGCCGTGGCTGCCCGGCCATCATGGATCGACGCTGACGGCTGCCGGTCATTCAGGATGCAGTCGATGAACTCGCGCTCCTGCTTTGCATAAGCCGCCACCGCCAAATCGCCTTCGAAGGGGATGGTTTCTTCCTTCCCGGAATCGATCAACTTCTTGGTCACCTTTGAGTTGTCCAGGAGCATGGTGCCCTGCGTCCCGATGATACCGGCCGATGTGTCGGGGATGGCTGCCAGCCAACTCGTTCCCACCGATCCAAAACCATTGGCGAAGTTCAGCAGGCTCCAGGAGTTCTCCTCCACATCCCGGTCGGGGCGGGTGTTTGCGACGCGCCCGTAAACGGACAGAATCTCACCCCCGATGGTGCGCAGCCAGTCGAAGTCGTGGACATTAAGCTCTGTGGTCAAGCCACCGCTGCGGGCGAAGCTGGCCTGATAGTGCTCCTTGGGGAAGGTGCGGTACCACATGCGCCGGGTCCAGACGGTCACCAACTGGCCCAACTCACCTGAGTGAAATGTATCATGGAGCATCTGGAAGTTGGGGAATTTCCGCATCACGAACCCGAGCTGGGCCTTCACCCCTGCCACCTCGATAGCCTCGATCTGGCGGTCGGCCTCGCTGAGGGTCAGGGCAAAAGGTTTTTCGATGAACAGGTGGCGGCCGGCGCGTGCGGCTTCGAGGACCGTGGCGACGCGCACATCCTGGGGAGCCAGGGCATAGACGATATCAACTTCCCGGATCACCTCCCCGGGGTTTTCACAGACCCTGGCACCGCAGCGGGCCGCGAAGGCCTCTGCCCGGGAGCGGGTCGGGTTGAAGACTGCCGTGACCTCGACCTCTTTGATGTTTTTAAGACCAGCCAGGTGTTGTTCGGCCACCCAACCGGTGCCGATCATTCCGATGCGCAGTTTCATGCAAACCTTCCTCGCGGCGGGGCTGCCGGGACGTCCAGACTGTCCTTCGAGCTCTGCTCCGCCGAAGTGCCTCAGAGACAGAGCCTGGCACCCGAATCGGCGTCCAGGTAAAGGTGGGCGTGAGCCGTCCGGCGCAGGATGGAAGCCGGGCAAAGCGGGCTGATCGGACCGGTCAACGTCTGGGCGATGATAGCCGCTTTGCGCTCCTCGGGGACGATGGCCAGTACGCGTTTCGCCGCCAGAAGAGCCGGGATGGTCAAAGAGATGGCTTCAGCGGGCACATCCTCGATGGATCTGAAATGCCCCTCCCCCACCTGCTGGCGCTTACAGGAGTCAGCCAGCCTGACCACATGCACCCACTTCGGGTCGTCGAAGCGGGCAAGGGGTGGATCGTTGAACGCCAGATGGCCGTTCTCGCCAATACCGAGGACGCACAGATCAGCAGGGTTCTCGCGCAGCATCTGTTCATAACGGCGGCAGGTCTCTCGCAGATCCTTCGTCTGCCCGATGATCGGGTAAAAGTTCGCGGGTTTGACCTTGTCGATAATATGGCGGTGCAGGAACAGCGGGAAGCTGGCCGGATGGTCGGCGGGGATACCCACGTATTCGTCCATGTGGAAAACGTTGATGCGCGACCAATCCAAATCTTCTTTGGAGCTCAACGCATCCAGGAAGGTCAGCTGGGAATTACCCGTTGCGATAATGATATTGGCATGCCCGTTGTCCAGGATCGCTTTCCTGATCATGGCAGCCGCCTCTTCCGCGGCAGCCATACCCATTTCCTGGTTCGTAAGATAAATACTGACCAGCAGATCGTCCTTCTTTGTTTCGAGGGTCGCTTTCATTTTCACCTTCCTGGGAGTGTGTAAATTATCAAGTGCCAACAATATTAACCGCCAACTAGACCGATCTGCCGGGCAGATGACAAAAACTTCGTCCCCAGGTTTACCGTTGGAATGAGGCAGGGCTGGATCTAGCCAAGCCGCTCGTGGAGCCAGCGGAAAGCGATGGTCTGCATCTCGAGGTCGAATTTGTGGGGGCCAGGGTAGAACTCGCCGCGGTAGTTCTGCGCCGCTCCGACAAAGCGGAAATGGCCAGCCAGGCGTTCATCAGCGGCGCGCATGCCCTCTTCCGAGAACAGGTCATCCTCCAGATCGTACTGCACCAGCAACGGCGAGGGGGCGCGGGCTGCAGTCAGGTCGGTCCAGTCGCCGTGATGCGGCCAGCTGTGTGGGAAGAACATCCAGGTGTGGGAGGCAACATTGTGGTCGAGCAGACCGGCAAAGGTGCTCATCATGCCGACCACAACCGTGGCAGAAATCCGGTCGCTGGTAGCCCCCAGCAAAGCGGACCGGCAGCCCCCGCCGGACAGACCGATACAACCGATGTGGGCAGGGTCGACCTCCGGGCGGCTGGCCAGGTAGTTGGCTGCCACGCGGTCTTCGTAGCTAACCACACCAGCGAAGGAAGTGCCCAGCAGGACGCAGTATTTTTCGATCAGATCTTCATTAAGCATGGCGGCGGCATTATAGCCCACCACCTCTGGTTGGGGGTACTCAGACTGGAAGCCCCACTGCTGGAACGTTGCGGCGATCTGGCGGGTCTCCGCAGGGATCGTCTCCAGCGGCATGCGCCGGCTACTCCATAGGAAAGCATCCGCCACCAGGACAATAAAACCTTCCCTGGCAAGAAAGTTGGCATATGGCCGGTCGGCATAATACTGCTTGCGATGGACCTTGAGGATGGGCTCAGGCTCCTCTGGTCCCTCGGCGATCTTTTCCTTACCGAAATACTTGAACGCGCCGTGATCGTGCAGGGCTACGATTCCCGGAAGGCGGCCGCTGGCCCGAGCCGGTTTGAGCAGCCAGGCGTGGGTGCGCGGGCCGTAGCCGACCGACCAGGAAATTTCCTCGCCGAGCACTCCGTCCTTTTCCCACTGGCGCTCGAGTCGGACCTCCCTTGGAGCTTCGTCCCCAATTGAGAAGCCCATCGCCTCCAGGATCTTCTTTTGCGTTTCCTTGCCAGGATGGGCCAGCGGTGGCTGAGGGCACATGGCGGGAGCTGCCGAAACCCAATCGCTGTAAATACCGAGGTGTTCGTACTGAGTGGCCATGATTTTAGCTTCCTTTTCAGTTGTCCGGGAAATTGCGGGCGGCATTACGGTGCCACCCGGCCGGGAGGGTCATCTTTGTGCTAGAATTCAAGCCAATACTCGTCCTGAACATATCCTCATGTGATCACTTTCTACCGTTTTATTATATCCGAAAGGAAGGCGATTATGACCCTCTCCAAACCTACGCAACATCAAATAGCCATCACCAACGGTCGCGTGGTTCTGCCGCATGCCCTCGTTACTGACCGGGCACTCCTGCTAAGGGACGGAAAGATCCTGGGGTTTGCAATCCCGGACCAGGTCGGGGCGGAGTTCGATATCCTCGACGCCGGCGGGCGTTACATCACACCCGGTCTGATCGACATCCACACCCACGGAGCTTTGGGACATTCCTTCAACGAGCCGGATGAAGCCGCCTGGGAGATCATCACAGCCGAGAACCTGCGCCGTGGAGTAACCTCCCTGCTGGCAACCCTGGGAGCGGCTCCGATGGAGCAACTGGTGGCCTGCCTGGCTCTCGCCCGGGAGTGGAAGAAGAAACCCCACGACGGGAGCCAGGTGCTGGGTGTGCACTCCGAGGGCCCTTTCCTGAGCATGGGCGAGAAGGGCGCCCAGGACCCGCTAGGCATCCAGCCCCTGGAGGGAGACGCGGCAGAAAAGCTGCTCGCCTACGCCGACGTGCTGACCATCCTGACCTACGCGCCGGAGATCCCCGGGGCGCTGGAGTTAACTGACCGGTTGCGCGAGCTGGGCATCCTCGCAGCGGCAGGCCACAGCTCGGCATGTGACTCCGACGTGCAAGCTGCTTACGAACACGGACTGCGTCACACCGTCCACATCTGGAGCTCACAATCCAGCGTGACTCGCGAAGGCCCCTGGCGCAAGCCCGGCCTGCTCGAGGCCTCCCTGACCATGGACGGTCTCACCGCAGAAATGATCTCGGATAACCGCCACCTACCAGTGACCCTGATGAAGCTGGCCTATCGATGTAAAGGCGCCGACCGCCTGTGCGCCATCTCGGACGCCAGTTCGGCGGCCGGCTTCCCCGACGGGACCCGCTTCGGATTCGAAGGCCTGGAATGCGAGGTGACGAACGGGGTCGCCATCCTGGTCGACCAGACCGCTTTCGCCGGCAGCACCACATTGCTCAACCAGATGATCCCCATCCTGACCGACGTGGTGGGTATCCCGCTGGTAGAGGCTGTGCGCATGGCTTCGTTGACTCCAGCGAGGGTGATCCACGCCGACCGTACCAAGGGCAGCCTGGAGGCTGGCAAGGACGCCGACCTGGTCATCTACGAGCCGGATTTCGAGGCATGGCGAGTGATGGTCGGCGGGGAATGGGTTGCAGTGGACTCCTAAATGGGTTGCTTGTTCATGGTTATTGTGATCGAAATCTGTTAACCACAGCAGCATTTACAGGCAGTGCCGATGTTACTCAGATCTCAAAGTACAGGATTGTCCAACGTTGATCAAGGATAATGCAATGGCAGACTACACACTAAGCGAACTCTATCAATGGTGCAAAATTCCCAATATTGATCTATCGCACCATCCCGACCGTAAGATACCATTTCGATTGGTTATGGATTCAACAGAAATGGGGGCACTGATGGCAAGCGAGCTGGTGGACGAAATTCAAACCCATAATAAGCAGGGAGAACCCACGCGTGCCATCATCCCCTGCGGGCCATCCTGCTGGTATAAGTCATTCACAAACCTGGTTAACCAGGAACGCGTGAGTCTGAAGGGATTGGTGGTCTTTCACATGGATGAGTGCCTGGACTGGGAGGGAAAACTTTTGCCTGATGGCCATCCACTCAACTTCAGGCAGTATATGCTTGAACATTTTTATGGGCCGGTCACCCCCGAATTAGCTGTACCGGAGACGAATCGCCACTGGCTTTTACCGAGTAATTTTGGAAAAGTGTCTGAGTTACTTCTTTCTACAAGTATAGATATCACCTATGGAGGCTGGGGGCAGGACGGGCATATTGCTTACAATCAGGCACGCCGCCAGCCTTATAGTCAACCGTCGATCGAAAGTATCCGCAACTCAACGGCCAGAATCCAGGAAAATAATCCGGATACGGTCCTGGCACTCGCCCACAGGAACTTTGGTGCTGCCTACCAGTTCGTGCCCCCAATGTCGGTGACCCTGGGCATAAAGGAATGCCTTTCAGCAAAAAAAATCCGTCTGTGGAGCGATACCGGAGCCTGGAAACAGACCGCTCTGCGGGTGGCTTTGTTCGGGCCTGTCACGCCCGAGTACCCAATCACTCTACTTCAGGGGCATCCTGATGCTCTTTTGACCGCCACGGTTGCCACTGCCTCCCACCCGTTCAGCGAACACCCGGATTGGGAACTCGGAATATGAAGCCCCTGTTTATTGACCCGCAAAACCTTCGATTCCAGGCACTCATCGGAACCGGGGGAGTTGGATCTGGGATGTTCTTTGCCCTGGATGGGAATAGCACCCTCGGCCGGGAGGAAAGCCGCATTGGAAGATTCCTTGATCAGAAGGACTACTGCAAACTACACATCATCTCGCATTATGTGAAGGTTTTGCTTGGGAAGGAATTCCCGGTCATTCCGGTTAGCAAGGTTGGGGAGGATGAACTAGGCCAGCGATTGTTGGGCGAGATGTCAGAAACTGATCTGGATATCCAATATGTTCAAATTGATCCTGACCGTCCCACGATGCTGTCAGTGTGCTTCCTGTATCCGGATGGTTCGGGAGGCAACCTGACTGCTGCCAACTCCGCTTGTGGTCAATTGGAGACAGACTTCATCAAGACGGCCGAATCTGCCTTCGAGTTATATTCGGGCCACGGACTGGCACTGGCTGTTCCCGAAGTGCCACTGTCAGCGAGAAAAATGCTCCTTGAGCGAGCGAAAGAGCATCATTTCTTTACGGCAGCCTCCTTCACCTCGGGGGAGATCCTGCCTGCACTCGAAATGGAAATGCTGCCACTCGTAGATCTGCTGGCGATCAACCTGGATGAGGCGGCGGCTTTTTTGACCCGTTCTGTAAACGATGAAAATCATGAGACGATCATCGATGCAGCCTTTGACAAACTACGGGAGATCAATCCGGCATTATCCGTGACGATCACTGCCGGCAAACGAGGCAGTTGGTCATTGGATGGTCAGCAGGTAAAATTTGCACCTGCTTTGCAAGTCCAACTGGTTTCGACAGCCGGTGCCGGGGATGCATTCTTTGCCGGCCTCCTGAGCGGGATAACAGCCGGGCTGACTCTGCCCCTGGCGCAGGAGCTTGGAACGTTGGTGGCAGCATGTTCGGTTACATCCCCTCACACCATCCATCCAACGCTGGACCGTGATTCATTGGCTTCTTTGGTTCAGGAAATACGCCCCCGCCTTTCGGAACAGGTTATGGGTCTGGTGGGACTTTAGAAAGGATTTCAAAATCACGTCCTTTTTACAGTCGGTAAGGATGAAGTAGCGGCTGTCAAGTCGGGTGGAATGGTCGAGGACGAGGCCTGGATCGTCTTCCATGCCCAGCGACCTGGCCCGTTGAAGGAAATCCCTCCCGAGGAATTCGACCAGGCCCATCGCTATTATCTCAAGGATTCAGGCCAGTAAGGGCGCCGTTCTTGGGGACATGGTTGGTGTCTGGTGGACAACGGTTCGCATGGCTTCCCTGTCGCCGGTCAAGGCGATCCCCGGCGCCCTGGTCATCCATGAGCCAGATTTCCAGCCCTGGCAGATGATGGTCGGCAGGGAAAGGGTTGCATTGGACACTTATACCTGGACCGTTTTTTCGTGGTTCATGTGATGTTTGGTTCATAGCAAACCCGTGAGGCGTGGCGGCTTAACGGGGGGTAGAATGGATTGTATATTGGAGCATAGAATAATGATCAGGAGAAACCGCCAATGAATTCGAAAGAGCGCATGCTGTCTGTCCTGGATGGAAAAAAAGTCGATTATATCCCATGTTCATTTATGCTCTTTTTCAATTTATACAATGAATGTAAATCTGAACTGGAATATATTACCAGGGAAGTCGGGTTGGGGCTCGAGCCTCACGTCCACGTCGGGCACCTCAACCACAGCATGCATCTGACCGGGGCCCTGCATCCCGATGCAAAATACAGCGAATGGACCGAAATCAAGGACGGCGTGAAGTATTTTTGCCGAAGGATCGATACCCCGAAAGGGCCATTGACCAGCCGGGTCAAGCAGTGGGATGGCTGGCCAACTGAAGGCGATTTTCCCATTTTCAAAGATTGGATCACCCCGCGCTCCCAGGAATTCCTGGTCAAGCCGGAGCAGGACCTGGAAAAACTAAAGTACATCTTCGGCCCGTTTAAAGATTCCGACATTGAGAAACTGAGGGAAGAGGCACACGCAGCGAAATCCATCGCCGATCAATTCGGCCTGCTTCAGGTGGGGGGCTGGAAGGGGAACGTCAACCCCGCCCTGCAGGTGGATCCGGGTGTCATGGGCTGCGACGCCATGGCCTGGCTTTCGGGTTACGAGACGGTCATGGAGCTTTCGCTCACCCAGCCGGACCTGATCAAGGAATACGCCGCCATCATCCATGAATGGAATATCAAGCAGATCCAGATTTACCTAGACGTCACTGCATCCGACCTTATCATCCGCCGGGGCTGGTACGAGACCACCGAGTTCTGGACGCCGAAGGCCTACCGGACGATCATTGCGCCGACGCTAAAGAAAGAGGCGGAGCTGGTTCACCAGGCAGGCAAGAAATTTGGCTATATCATCACCAGTGCCTTCATGCCCATCCTCGACGACATCCTGGATGCCGGTGTCGATGTTTTGATCGGGCTGGACCCCAAGGAGGGCAAGGGGACCGATCTGCAGAGGGTAAAGGAAAAATTCACGGCGAAAAATAAATGCATCTGGGGAGGCGTGAGCGGGCCCTTGACCGTGGAAGAGGGCACAGAGCAAGAGACCGCAGAGGCGGTCATCCAGGCACTGCAGACCCTGGGGAAGGGCGGCGGATTCATCCTCTCACCGGTGGATAATGTCAGGGAAAACACACCCAACGCCTGGAAGAACACCCAAAAGTTTATCAAGACCTGGAAAGAACACAGGCAGGATTACATCTTAAGAGATTAAGGCTCACGAGTAAGCCTTGGATCAATATAAAGCGCTCCGATGAGGAGCGTTTTATATTAAGGGGACAGGCAGATCCTTGCGAGCAATATTATTCGGTTTACAGCGACCAAACGTCAGCCCAGAGATGAGAATTATTTTCGTGACAATTATATAGGCTTACTCAAATTATTTTACGGCTCCGGCGACAAGGCCTTCAACAAACAGCCTCTGGCCGAAGAGATAGAGCAGGATCATCGGGATCGTGGCGATCAAGGTGCCAGCCATGATGAGCGGCTCGTTGACAGTGAAGTGCCCTTTGAAGAGCGTGAGACCAGGCATGAGGGTCTTGGTTCTTTGGTCCTGCAGGAAAACAAGGGCAATCAATAGTTCATTCCAAACGAAGAGCGCATTGACCACAATAAGAGTCACCATTGCGGGAGTGGACAACGGCAGGGAAATCCGCCAGAATATATCCAGGTTGTTGCAGCCGTCGATGGAGGCCGCGTCGAACAGCTCGGTTGGCAGGCTGCGAAAGAAACTAACCAACAGGTAGACCGAAAATGGGATTAGCAGGCCACTGTAAATGATAATCACGGAGGGGAGCTTGTTGATCAGGTTGATGTTCACCATCAGTACGAAGAGAGGCAGAATCAGGACCGCCGGCGGGATAACCATCAGTGCGATCATCGTGTTGAAGTAGAAGGCCCGGCCGGGGAAACGGAAACGGGCAATGGCGTAGGCTGCAAGCGCCGATACGACCGTTGTGACAACCAGACTGGCGACCGTGACGATGAGGCTGTTCCCAAACCATAACGGGATTTCTCCTTTGATGAGTGCGTCGCTGATATTCTGGAACGTGAACGGGTTGGGCAGCCCGAACTGGTTATGGAGCCAATCCTGGCGCGTTTTGAAGGCGGTGACGACCATGTAATAGACCGGGTAGATGGACAGAATACTGAAGAATATCAGGATGATCTGTTTGGGGATGGAGGCCAGCAGGTTTCCAGCGCGCCAGCGACTCCTGGTTGCTTTCATGCGTTCTCCTCCAGGGAACGACGGCGCAAGCGCAACTGCAAAACGATCAACAGCGTGGTCACCGTCAGAAGAACGACAGCCAGGGCGGAGGCAATGCCCGGCGATCGGAAGGCGAAGGCGTGCTTCCAGATGTAGAATTCCATGACCGTGGATGCAAACCCCGGTCCGCCGCCGGTCATCGTAAATACATATGCAAACACCCAGGATAGCATGGTGATCAGCTCGACGATGATAAAGAATTCAATCACCCCGGAAAGCTGCGGCAGGGTCACGTAGATATGCTTTTGCCAGAAGTTGGCTCCGTCGATAGCCGACGCCTCCAGGATCTCCTTTTCCAGTGACATCAAGCGGGCCAGGAAAAGGACTACGCCAAAACCCATCTCGCGGTAAATGATCACGACGCTGATGGATGGCAGGACCCATTTGATGTTTCCGAGCCAGTCGTGGGCCAGGAAGGCCAGCCCCGCACCCCTAAACAAGGTATTGACGATCCCGTTTAGTCCGAGCAGATACACAAACGTCACGCCGACCACTGGAACTGCCAGAACATAGGGCATGAAAATAATACCGCGGTAGACGAGCCAGCCACTAACATGTTCGAACAACAATATCGCAATCAGCAAGGAGAGGACGGTCAGGATCGGTACACTGAACAACAGCTTGCCGTTGTTACCGAGGGCTTGCCAGAAGACCGGGTCATCGAAAACCAACCGGTAGTTGGTATAGCCGAACGTTTTTATCCCGTCGGGGTTATTTTGCAACAGGCTGGTGCGGATGATATCAACGATCGGATAAAGAAAAATGAGAACAATCAGAATCGTGGCGGGGGCAAGATAAAGGTACGGTTCGATCTTGGGAATAATAATTCCAGATCCAGTCGACAGCTTTTTTTTAAGCATGTACAGCCCATCCTTGGGAAATACCGGCTCTCCCGAGAAAACCCGGGAGAGCCGGTTATTTAGAATTTTATTGCTGCCAGTTCGTCCAGTTGGTCAACTCGTCCGGATGCTGGTTCCGCCAGGTTTCGGCGGCACGCTGCCACAGGGCAGCCGCATCGGCGGGCGAACCGCTCTGGGAGAAGATCATTTGACCAGCGGCCAGGTCGCCATCGCTGTCAAGCTGACCAGGCAGGAAGTTCTCCAGCCAGATCTGCGGGCCGGTCGTTTCCCATTCAACCATCTGTTTGAGGACGGGGTCGGTGACCAGGTTGCGGTCAAAGCGAGCATCTGCGGCGATGACTCCCGTATGCTGGTACCAGGAGGTGAGCCGGTCGGCAGTGTGCAGGTAGGTGAGGAAATCTGCGGCTTCCTGTGGATGTGTGCTCCATTTGGTGAGGAAGAAGGTGATCGACTGGGTGGCATTGCCAGTTTCAGCCAGAGCGCCGGTGCCCAATTTGGGAGTGCGCATCACGCCGACCTTGTCTGCGCCCAGATCGGTAAGGGCTTGCTTGATCATGCCATCAGTTCCCCAGGCCATGGCGCCCCTGCCTTGCGAGAATGCCTGTGCGCCCTGGGAGAGGTCGAGTGACATCACATCCTCATTAAAATAGCCGTTCTTGACCATCTCGTCCAGCGAACTGTACCAGCCGGTATAGTGCGGGTCGGTGAAGTCTTTGTCCCCGATGATTGCCTGGCGCAGGTCGTCGGTCGAGTCGAGGCCCTGCATGCCCAGGTGGGCGAACCACCAGGCGCCACCATAGCCGTCCTTGTCACCCATGACAAAGGGGGTGATTCCGGCGGTCTTGAGCGATTCGCAAGCGGCCATGAACTCATCCCATGTCCAGCGTCCGCTGGCGGGCGGGGTTACCCCGGCCTGGGCGAACATGTCCTTGTTATACATGATCTCGATGCCGATCAGGTACATGGATGCGCCCCATATTTTCCCGCTGTACGTGTTCTCGTTGGTATTCAGCCAGTTCTTGATTTCATCAGCGGCCACATAATCGCTGATCGGGACTAGGGCGTCCTGCCAGACAAAGCCCAGGACCGGGCCGGTGGCCCACTGAGAGGCGATGTCGGGCCCGCTCTTAGCGGTCACAGCCGATTGGAAGGCACTGATGAGGGTGTCCGTCGACTGAGGAACGACATTGACCGTGACGTTGGGATTAACCAGCTTGTAAGCTGCCACCGACTCGGTCATCCAGGCATCCGCGCCGGGTGCGTCGGACTCAGCCCAGTACCAGAAGGTCAGATCGACCTTTTGACTGGTCGATGCGGCAGGGCTGCCACAAGCAGTGAACAGAAATACCAGAATAACGGCGATGCTTATAACGCGAATACTTTTGGCACTCATAGAACATTCTCCTTGAAATTTGAGTATTTTTGAGCGTGACGGTTTGATAATTTAATCCAAGCTCAGTTTCTGTGCGTTGCACCTCCTTTACCCTGGGCATTCAAGAGCTTTTCGAATTTCATTTCTGCGTTCCCATTGGATTACTCCAATCAGTCAAAAGCATAATCATTATACCTGTTGCGCTTCAGTATAGACAAGAATTGAATTGTGATTAAATTGGCATGTTTCTCTCTCTCAGAAGGACATACCATCCCTCAAGTACTCTTTTGTTTTACAGTACCCAGGTTCCATTAAGGAAACAGGAACCAGTGCATGAGGTCCCGTAACGCTGAATGGGATGCAGCGCAGCCTGGCGGATCTTGGGATGGGTCGTCAATCCGAGATAATTGTTCGACCCGCACATGATGAGGCGGTGTCCCGGAAAACAGCTTCGGTACCCTCGTTTTCAGTCAATGGATAAAGTAGGGATAATATCCACCCTCGATGGCCTCTTTTGCCGTGGTGAATTTCGAGCATTTCTCAAAGATGTCCATTACAGCTTCCGAGTTGTTGGCAAGGTGTGTTTTCCGCTGGAGCGTTCTCACTTCATCCAGGATTGCTGCAAAGGTGGACTTGCATCCTTTCCATGCGCCTCCACCCCAGAAGTCGGCAAGGAGCTGCAGAAGGATTGTCTCATGCGGCAAGCCACGCCTATCTTTAATGACCTTCCATGCTCGATAAAACACCTTCAAATTTATTCAACGCATCATCGATGATCAGGTCCGTGTCGGCCATGCTGGTGTACATGCGGCTGCCTGCCAGAGTGATGAGTCCGTTGGCCATGTAAGCCGCGCCCATCTCTTCCAGCATGTGCTTGCGTGGTTTGAGCTCCCTGGCCAACTTGAATGGGTTGTGCAGGTCGAGCAGCATCACGCCGGAAGTTTCCAGATGGACGATGGAACCCTGGTTGAAGGCGACGAACGGCAGGCTGTATTTCTCGATGATATTCTGCAGTCCATTGGTCAGCCGGTCTCCGGCACGCCCGGCAATTACCGGGGCATTCGTCCGTTCCATTTCAAGAAGGGCATGATAGCCTGCCACGCAAGAGAGCGGGTTGGCAGAAAGCGTTCCCCCGATGTAGGCGCGTTCGCCATGGCCGCCAATGCCTGCAGCAAAGCACATTATCACATCCGCACGCCCGCCCACGCCGCCGGCCATCGGGTACCCGCCAGTGACACACTTGCCGAAAACCGTTAGGTCGGGTTTGATCCCGAAATAGCCCTGCGCTCCGCCCAGGCCAAGACGGAAGCCGGTCACGACCTCATCGAAGATGAGCAGGGCACCGAACTCGTCGCACAATTCACGCACCTTGCGGTTGAAGTCGAACGGGACCGGACGGGTGCCGCTCTCCGGTCCGATCGGTTCCACAATGACCGCGGCCGTCCCGCCGAGCAGGCGGTTTAGGATCAACTTTGCTTTCAATGCCCCCAGGGAGTTCGGGAAAAACTCCTGCGTGTTGGCAGTTGCGCCGATAGGGATACCCTTGGCTTCCAGCCGCCTTGTCCCCGGGATATGCAAGCCATATACCATCGAGTCGCTCCAGCCGTGGTAAGCCCCGCCGACCTTGATGATCTTCTTTCTCTTCGTGAACGCCCGCGCCGCCCGGATGGCCGCCATGACGCTCTCCGTCCCGGAGCCGAGCATGCGGAACATCTCGACCGACGGCATAAAGCCATGGATGAGCTGGGCCAGTTTTAGTTCATATTCGTGGAACAGACCGGTCACCGGTCCGCAGGTCTGCAGCATCTCGATGACCCGGTTGCGCACCGGGGCGTAGTTGGTGCCCAGCACGGTCGGACCGCCGGCCTGCAGGAAGTCGATGTAGCGGTTTCCGTCCGCGTCCCACAGGAAGGCACCGTCGGCTTTTTCGATGGCGATCGGGAAAGGGTAGTTGAAGGCCAGGTTGTGCTGCACCCCGCCGGGGATGAGTTTCTGAGCCTCATCATTCAGCGCTTTCGAGCGGGAGCATTTCGTCTCGTAATAATTCAGATATTCCTTCATCCGCTCGCGCCGGATGGGACGGATCGGCTGGCTGACCAGGTTCTTTAGGCGGGCGCAGACTTCAACGGTATCGGGATAATTGGAGATGGCATATTGTTGTTCGGTCATTGGATTACCTTTTTTAAGCCGGATAGACGCCCAAGAATAGTATCCAACGGAGTAATCGGCCTATGTCGGTCTGCAGTCGAAATGGTCTCTATTTTTAGGGGGACGTCGTAGTGAAGATACGCAGAGATGCTTAGCTGTTTAATCTTTTATAGCTTCCTTTGTTCTGATGATAAAACTGTACGAATTCGGCGAATAACTTATCGTATAGCCCCCGGTTCTCCGGATTCGGCGAACAGGTTGCCTTGAACTCGACCTTCTGCGAGATATCTTTGAAGGCCAGGTATCCAAGTCCAACAGCGGCGATGAAAGCTGCCCCGCGTGCATTGGCCTGGATCGGGTCTCGGACCTGGCGGATGTTTAGATTCATCACATCGGCCAGAATCTGACTCCAGAGGTCTGATTTTGCTCCGCCGCCGACAAAATTTAATTGTGTCAGTTTGCGTCCCATGAATTTCTCAGCCGGAGCCATTAACCATCGTGTGTTGAGCGCTACGCCTTCCAGAAAAGCACGAATGATGTCCTCACGAGTGTTTTCCAATGAAATGTTGAACAGAGCGGCACGGGCATTCCGGTCGTCAATGGGGGCGCGCTCACCATAAATCCACGGCATGTACATCAGTCCATGGCTTCCAGGAGGAACTTTAGCGGCAATACGGTCAAAGATCTGGAAAACATCTGAAGCCTGTTCCTGTTGCGAAAGTTCATCCTGATGGTACAGGATCTTATCGCGTAAGAAATTCAAATTACCGCCAGCAGTGGTCTGGAGAGCGATCAACAGATATTTGCCAGGAATGGCACAGGGGACCGAGGCCATAAAGGTAGAAAGGTCAGTCTTTTTATATGGCACATGGACGGCAACCCAGTTGGATGTGCCAATATATATATGGGCATCGAAATCGTTCACCGCTCCGGATCCGATGGCTGCCGCGCTGACATCAATCGCCCCAGCGACTACCTTGACCCCTTCTCTCAGCCCCAGCGTTCTGGCCACATCCTGTTTCAAATTGCCGATGACCGTGGTGCATTGGACAAGCTGCGGGAACTTGTCCGGGGCGATACCGCATGCATTGAGGAGCCCATCATCGTAAGTGATACGCTCGGAATCCCGGTTGTCGGTCACCCAGGAGGTCAAGATCGAATCGGGTGTGGCAACGAATTCCCCGGTCAGACGCAGGTTCATGTAATCCAGTGCCGTTAAGAACTTGTGTGTTTTTTGATATATTTCAGGATATTCGTAGCGGACGAGTAGCATGTGTGCAGCCGGGTCCGTGCCGGTATGCGTGGGCACGCCGCCGGTCAGGCTGATCCAGCGAGGTAACTTGAAAGCGTTATAACCAGCCACCTTAATCAAGCCACCGATGATTTTGGGAAGGTGCTTGGCACCGCGCATATCCAGCCACGAGATCACGTTCATCAGTGCTTCGCCTTCGGCATTCACGGGGACGGTACACTCACCCTGTGTTGAACAGCACACGGCGACAACGGTTTCGACCGGCACCAGTTCATTCTGGATAAGTCGTTTGGTTGTTGCGAGGAAAGCCTCCCACCAGTCCAGCGGATTCTGTTCCGCACCGCCGTCAGGCAGAACATAAAGTGGTATTTCCTGAACTTCCCAGCCAACCACCTTACCGGATATGGAGATCAAGGCTGTTTTCAGGGCCGACGTGCCCAAGTCAATTGCCAGGATATAAGGTCCGTTTTCCAAGCTCCCCTCCTTTTTGAAAATCTAGATATTCCAATAATAACGCCTACTGTATCATAACCCCGCCGCAATGAGAAGTGATGCTATTCGGTCCCTGGATCGTTTTCATGTCAGGCCGAGAGGATAGTTAATATCAGCTGCCAAACTGCAATAAACTTCCTATGATGAGGAGAAAACCCGCCTTTCAATATCCCAGCTCCTTCCCAAGCCGGATCCTTGAATACTGGCACAAATGCCAGTACGCAACCGTAGCCTACCAACTTGAATTTAGCGCCGGGATTCAGTCCATGTTTATTCCGCATGGCTGCCGGGGTAACCACCCAGCCTTTTTTAGAACGCTTGACATTTATTTTGGCCTGACTCATTAACAATAGAAAAATCGTCGCACAAAAGAATATAACATGATCCTTCCGATTTTACTTAGCCTGTCAACTCGCTTGACCGGAATCATCTCCAGGGTTCCAATACCCAGGATCCGGACGGTCGCGCTCTGCACCCCTTCCTCATCAAGTACCGTGGCACTGATGTTAGTGGTGGCAGGTCACTAACGAGCCTGAAGAACCGTGGTTCATGCAAATACCTTCTCAATAGGAATTTTGCCAATCACCGATCTTCGGGTTAAGCAAAAACCATAGCTTTTCGAGCCATGGTTCGTGTAAGTTGCGGGGGCTGGACTCGAACCAGCGACCTCCAGGTTATGAGCTACAAACCTGATTTCGCATCACACGACCTTAGTCTCGCGTTCTTAACCGGTTTTCGGACCTGCGATACAAACGAACCCGAAGAACTGTGATTGGACAACCGAAGACCTCTTTTAAGCCCGAAAGCACGGACGTTCTGATTATAGCATATCCTGCCTTCGCGAGATTCTGCATTTCTTACTCGCTTTTCTAGGCTGGTGTGTTTGCCTGAGGTTCGTCCGGATGGATGGTTTCGATGACCTTGGTCTCAGATTGCTGAGCAAAGCAAAGATCCCAGCGCAACTGCAGATTCATCCAAGAATTAGAGGAGTTACTAAATAATTTTGCCAGGCGCAGAGAGCTGCTCGAGATAATTCCCCGCTGCCCATAGACCAGGTTATTGATACGCTGAAAGGGTGCTTGGATCGCGTTTGCGAGTTCACGCTTGGTTATGCCCTTCGCGGTAAGAAACTCACCAACAGTATTTCACCAAGGTGAGTAGGGGTACGATTGGTTCGTACAAGATTCATTTTATTCTCCTATCCAACCATTCGACTTTTACCAGATCCTCTACAGTTTTAAACTCTGGATCGCTCGTCAATACAATTGCATTTTCACGGACAGCAGAGGCAACTGCAAAGGCGTCGGCATACGAAAGAGCATGTTGGGCTTTGATGTGGGCTGCATCCAGGATGAGATCACGGTTCGCTTCCAGTAATTCCAGCGGGAGGCTTTCCACCAGCGCCTGGACAGTCTGTGCCGCCGGCAACCCGCGGTTTCGTTCGGTAATGTAAAGTACCTCCCCCAGGTTGATCAGGGACATCACCAGACGACACTTACGACCTTTCGCCAGAGTCAGAACATCCAGCACGCGCGTCCCGCCTGGCTCATCATTCAAATACGCCAGCAGGGCGAAACTATCCAGCAGGTAAACCGGTCTATTTGCCACGTTCAACTTCACGACGATGTTCTTCCACAACAACCTGCGTGAGCGAAGGACCGCCCTTCAACAAACCGGCTCCCTCTTTGACCGGATCCTTGAAACCTGGCACGATCGCCAGCACACCGCCGTAGTCCACCACCTGCAAATTAGCACCGGGTTTCAGCCCGTATTTATTGCGCATGGTTGCCGGGATGACCACCCAGCCCTTTTGAGAAAGCTTGACATTCATTTTGACCTCGCTTCGTTATACTTTATATAGAGAAAGTATAACATAATATATTTACTCTTTCTAACAAATTTGGATTTCCAACAGGGATGTACCTGCAAATATGGGCGATTTTACCCTTGACTTAATTAGAACATGTGTGCTATCATCAGGTCACAATAGGCATCAGATCGCTGATCGCCTTACAACCCATTCGTTAAACCGGTAACATTCCGGTCTATGCACGTTGCTAGCATTTTACGAAATCCGGTCAGAGGCACTCTGGCGCGGGTCGATGGCTGGCACGTGTTTTTTTATCCCCCACTCCAGCCAACTGAATAGCGCCCAATGCTGCACGACGAGATCATATGGGCAACCTGCGAACGATCACCGCTCTGATTCGTTTGCACAGAACTAGTAAGTCCACAGAAACCCGTATGCGCGGGAAACTTGCGCCGGTGTCCAGAGCGAGAGTCCGGGACACTGACACCTGGCGATGCA
>Ga0315273_10001517_pt1 | contig 26557 bp, 16 predicted proteins | sample YL17G02_0_MG_FD_205753 | JGI IMG/M metagenome (GOLD analysis project Ga0315273, IMG submission 205753) | Sediment microbial communities from Yellowstone Lake, YNP, Wyoming, USA - YL17G02_0 | ecosystem: Environmental > Aquatic > Freshwater > Lake > Sediment | place: USA: Wyoming | collected... | reverse complement strand
ACGACGCTGCCGTCGGGGCGGATGCGGGAAACCTCGACGACCGCGAGGTCCAGGTCGCCGTAAAAGCCATAAATCAGGTTGCGCGCAAACATCGAAAGATGCACGTCGGTGAAGTCCATCTCTCCGGCATGGATCATCTTGCGCGCGACGCTGGAGGACATGTAGGGACCGCGCTTGCCGACGAAGGATGCGATCGGGTTTTCGACTTCCTCGGAAAGGGAGGCGCCGCTGAAGAGGCCGATCTTGGTCTTCGGGGCGTTCTTGGCCAGATGCCGGGCGAGCGCGGGGATAAAGGATTTCGGCTCGCCGGATTTTGTGAAACCGCTGATGCCGATCTTGCACCGGTCCGTCACGAACCTGACGGCTTCCTCCACCGGGACCAGCTTGCTCAGCAACTCCTTGCACTCTACACGATCGGTTAACATTGCCATGGTCAACTCCTCTACTTCATATGCCCGATCGCGGGAGGAGCGACGGGGAATTAATATTATGAAACCAACCATTAATTCTCTTGGAGTGCCGGCCCCGATGCAACCAAAATCTCACCCGCCCGAGTGTTAAAAGCTCTGCCACAGATTACACAGATTTCACAAAATATTTGTGGTCATGTATCGTTTGCGGCAATTTGCATAATCCGTGTAATCTGTGGCAGGTTTTTGATCCAGCCGTGGAGATCAGACGTTTTTGCGCCAGTCGGGGTCGCTGTGAGGCTTGAGCTTGATCACATAGGCACCGTCCTGGTCCAGCGGCTGCGCACAAGCCCAGCGCACGGGGCGCCGCACACCCCCTTTGCATTCGATCTCCGCACGAATCCGCAGGCTCTGTCCTTCGAGCCCGCGCGGCAGCACGAACGACGCCTGCCGCAGCCTGCCTCCGAAGGGATGCCCCGCATCGAGTCCTCCTCCGACCCGGATCCTGCCGTCCAGGCTCTCCAGATAGACGCGCAGGATCCCCGGCACTCCGGCCACACCGTCGTTGGCGAAGGCAACCACCACTTCACTGGTGCCGTATCGCTTCCTCTGCCAGACCCAGGACGGGCGCACCCGGTAGCCCATGCGGCGCTGCAAAGCGGAAAATCCGGCGGGATACCGCTCGTGATAACGCAGCAGGTTGTCGGCCTCGGTCCAGAGCGACCAGTAATTTGCGCCGAGATCCAGAACGTGGAGAATGGATCTTTCGCGCAGGTTCACCCCGGCCTCATCGGTTTGAAGACTCTTTGCATCCAGGGTGTGCTCGCGATTGTAGCCATCCTCCATTACGACCGCCAGCCAGGGCGGGCGGTTGGACAGTTGCTCGATCTGGACGGGCTCTTCCACCAGGATGCTGTCCGAGCGCAGCCAGCAGCCGGCTCGCACCGACATGTCCACCACCTCGCGGTTGCCGACTTTGCTGATGTCCGGCTGGGTGTTCACGGCGAGCGCCGCGCGCTTGAAGGATTCGATCTGCAGCCGGGTCATCGCGACGAAGGTTTTTTCGGCGCTGAGGTAATCCGGGAACGGATTGGGGAGGTTCGCCGTGTGCCCTTCGCCCCAGAAGCCGTACTGCATCAGGTCGACAAATTCCACCAGGGGATTTCCGTCGAATTCCGCGGCCAGGAGTTCCACGAGATCCCGGAAGGCCTTTTGGAACTCCGGATGGTCGTAGCGCGGTTCGACATACTCGGTGGGATCCGAGCGCAGTTTTCCGATTTTCACCAGCGGGACCCTGTTCTGAAGGAAGTCCGGCATGGAGAGGCGCTGAGGCTGGATGTTCGGGCTGGAGAGCTGAACGCGAAATCCGACCCGCAGCTTGTGCTGCTTCGCCGCATCCAGGGTCAGCTTCCATATGGGATGGAGATCGAGCTTTCCGGGCTGCTTCTGCACGTCGCGCCAGTCGCAGCGGATGTAGAGGACATCCACGAACGGAAGCGTGGCGATTTTTTCGACATGCCGCTCCAGAGGCTCCTCGCCCTTGCGGGCAGCGAGGGATGGGCCTCCCTCCTCCCAGGTGTAACCGACCAGGCCCAGGCCGAAGTTCTTAACCGGCTTGTCCGAAGGCGTCGTCGAGGCGACGGTGAACCAGCCGTCGTCCTGTTCGATTCCAAAAGGTCCCTGGTTCAGCCGGTCGGCCGCAGCCGGACCGGGGCCGAAGTCATAGCCATCCCAGCGGTGGCTGGGCACATCGGCCCGGACTGAAGTGCCCGCTCCGCCCAGAACCGCCAGGGTTGATGCCGACCTGATAAATTCTCTTCGATCCATCGCCCGACTCCTCTGCGTTTGGCTCCCATAGCTGAAATCGACAGCCTGCTCCTGCTGCCCCCGTCGCAGCCGGGATTCTTCAGCGGCGATCGGTAAGACTTTGACAGGTCTCCGGCAAGCTGATAGAAACGTTGCGAGACGAGCCTACTGAGAAGGGCACGATTATCAAAGAGAAATCAGGAATGATTCCTCGAGGGAGAGAACAATTATGAAAAGATTCGCGCTGATCGCCATCCTGGCCCTGACTGCAATTCTGCCGCTGGCCGAGGAAAAGGCTGCCGTCCCCTCTTCGCCGGCTGCCGCGCCGCGGCTTGACGCATGGCGGGTTATCGGCCCGGGCGGAGGCGGCGCGCAGTTTCAGCCGACCGTCAGCCCGCACGACCCGAAGCGCGTTCTGGTTGCCTGCGACATGACGGGCGCTTACATTTCCGGGGACGGCGGCGATTCATGGCGCATGTTCAACCTGCGCGGCCGGATCAGGTTTTTTGTGTTCGATCCCCTGCAGCCGGATACGATCTACGCCGCAGGCATCGGCCTTTGGCGCAGCGCGGACGGCGGCCGCACGTGGCGACTCGTTTACCCGGACCCGGCCTCGGTAGCCGCGATCGAGATGCCCGACGATCATGCCGGCGGCAGGATCGTCACCTCCGGCGGATCAAGTCCGCGCGTGCTCTCCCTGGCCGTCGACCCTTCCGATTCCAAAACGATCTATGCCGCCGTGGCGCAGGACGGGAAAACCGGCCTGCTGATCTCCGGTGATTGGGGCAAGTCATGGAAGAAGGATCACGATCTTACCGGCGGCGCGCGGCAGATATACATCGATCCGAGCTCGCCGGCCGGCGAGCGCACGCTCTATGTCGTCGGCGAAAACTCGGTCTCCCTGCGCGCCGGCGGGAGGTGGGAGCAACAGCCTCCGCCTCCATCCGCCGGACCGTTCCGGGACGTGTCGGGCGGTTTCCCCGCTGGAGGGGGGAAACCCGTTATCTATGGCCTGACCACCTTCGGGAGCGGGGGCGCGGACCTGCTCTACATATCGCATGACGGCGGCAAAAGCTGGCGGCTGACGTCCCTGCTTGCAGAGGTGCAGGCCTACCCGGCGCCCAAGCTGGTCGCAGTCGCCGCCTGCTCCGCCCAGCCGGACGTGGCCTATGTCTCCTATGCCCAACTGCGCAAAAGCCCGGCGGAGATGGAGGGCCTCTTCGGCGTAGCAAGGACTGCCGACGGAGGAAAAACCTGGACTCTGGTGTGGAAGGAGTCGCGCGAGAAGGCCGCGAATATACACGACGTCTGGATCACGGAGAGATTTGGTCCCGGTTGGGGCGAGAATCCGCTCAGCCTGGGCGTGTCGCCGAAAAACCCCGATCTCTGTTTCGGTACCGATTACGGGCGCACGATGCGCACAAGCGACGGCGGCGGCAACTGGCAGGGCGTCTACTCGAAGAAACTGCCGCAGGGCGGGTATACGACCACCGGTCTCGATGTGACTACCAACTATGGCGTTCACTTCGATCCCTTCGACCCGCGGCACATACTCATTTCCTACACCGATATCGGCCTGTTCCAAAGCCGGGATGGCGGCGTCAGCTGGACCAGCGCCACTATCGGGGTCCCCGAGCGCTGGGTCAACACCACCTATTGGGTCGAATTCGATCCGGCAGTCAAGGGCCGCGTCTGGGGGGCCATGAGTGCCACGCACGATTTACCGCGGCCCAAAATGTGGCGCGGATCGGATCCGGAGAAATATCAGGGAGGCATTTGCGTCAGCGATGACGGAGGCAACACCTGGCGCAAAGCGAGCGCCAGCCTGCCGCAGATGGCTGCGACGCACATTATGCTCGACCCGAAAAGCCCGGCGGACGGGCGGATTCTGTATGCAACGGGATTCGGCCGCGGGGTGTTCAAATCAGTCGACGGCGGAAAGAACTGGGCGCTGAAAAATGCAGGTATCGAAGGGAAGACGCCATTTGCCTGGCGGCTTTCCCGGGACCGCAACGGAACTCTCTATCTGGTAGTGGCGCGCCGTTCGGAGGATGGAAGCTTCGGCAACGACAGGGATGGGGCGCTTTATCGATCGAAAGACGGCGCTGAGACCTGGGAGAAGCTGAAACTGCCCCAGGGGCTTAACGGGCCCAACGGGCTGACAGTGGACCCGGCGGATCCGAACCGGCTCTACCTGGCGGCCTGGGGCCGGGTTGCGCCAAAAAACGCGGTGCAGGGCGGTGTTTTCCTCTCACTCGATGCCGGCGCTACCTGGAGCAGCGTGCTTTCCAGGGACCAGCACATCTATGATGTCACGGTCGATCCGGGTGATCCGGCGATATTGTATGCCTGCGGTTTTGAATCCAGCGCGTGGCGCTCCTCAGATCGCGGCGCTTCATGGCACAGAATCCGAGGTTACAACTTCAAATGGGGACACCGCGTGGCGCCGGACCCGTTCAACCCCGCGATGGTATATATCACCACCTTCGGCGGCAGCGTCTGGTATGGTCCGGCGGCGGGAGATCCCAAAGCCGTCGAGGATATCGTCACTCCCGAAGTCTCCTACACCTCGAACCGAAGATGATTCAGAACAAATGAACCACGGATGAACACGGATACATTTGTATCCGAACTGCAAATGTGAAAATCCGTTTCCGGCGGGAAAACGCGCCTCGTTAGCCCGACCGGATAAGAATTATTTCAGCTCCGTGCGAGCTATCCCGCGGAACCTGAACCCAGACGTTTGCCGAAGGCAGCCCATGCGGTGGGAGCAAAACCTCGTTTGATCCGTATTCATCAGAGTTCATCCGTGGTTAATATTCTGACTTATCTGCACTGCTAACAGTCAGATTCTTTTCGAATCGGAAAGAAATCTTCAAGCCGCCTTTTTCACGCAGCGCGGCAAGCCGCTTGGGTAAATCCGGCTTGAACCTCTCTTTGGTTGCGGCTGGCCGCGCTGCGTTTATCTGCGTGCATCTGCGGTTCCAGCTGAAGATCAGACGCCCAGCCATTTGGCGATGCGCGAAATGCCTTCCTCGATCCTTGCCTCGTCGATGGTATAGGCAAAACGAAGGAAATGGTTCGTCTCGTTTTTGCCGAAGTCGATTCCGGGCGTCGCGGCAACCTTGGCTTCCTTGAGCAGCCGGTAGGCAAACCGATAGCCGTCGTCCGAATATTCCGCTATGTCCGCAAAGACATAGAAGGCGCCCCGGGGTTCGTAATCCAGCTTGAATCCAATCCGGCGCAAGCCGTCGATCAGGGCCTTGCGGCGGCGGTCATAGGTTTTGACCATGACCCGGACTTCTTCCTCGCAGGATGGGTCGGTGAGAGCCGGGATCGCCGCCTGCTGGCTGATGGAGTCGGCGCAGATGAAGAGGTTCTGGTTGAGCTTCTGAAACGGCCTGACAAGCTCAGGCGGCACGATCGCCCACCCGATGCGCAAGCCGGTCATGGCGAGGCGCTTGGACAATCCGTTGACGACAATCACATCGCCGGAAAATTCCAGCGCGGTATGGGCAGGCTCGTCCGCGTAAATCAGCCCGTGATAGATCTCATCGGAAATCAGCGGAACCGGAAGAGAGGCCAGCCACTGAAGCAAATCCGGCGGTATCAACGCCCCGGTCGGATTCGCAGGCGATGCGATGAGGACCGCTTTCACCCCCTGATCCAATGCAGCCAGGACTGCATCCCGGCGGGGGACGAAACCCTCGGCCGAACTGATGCGAAGCAGGTGCGGTTCGGCACAGAGAAGGCGCGCAAAGTTCGGGTAGCAGGGATAACCCGGATCCGTGAGCAGGAGCTTGTCGCCCTTATCGAGCAGCGTGGCGACCGCGCTGAGGAAGGCGCCCGAGGTGCCGGGCGTGATGATGACGCATTCCGGCGCGACCGGGACCCCGTAGGTTCGCCGGTACCAGTCGGCGACAGCCTCGCGCAGGCGCAGTGCTCCGAGCGAATGAGTGTAGTGAGTGTGCCCGTCGCGAGCGGCCTTGCAGATGGCATCGATCACTGCCCGCGGGGGCGGGAAATCGGGCTCGCCGACCTCCAAATGCACGATGTCCGCGCCGCCGCGTTCCATCTCCAGCGCGGCCTCGAGGATATCCATGACGATGAATGATGTAATCGGCTCCATCCGGGATGATGTTTTCACGATTTTTGCCTCCAGAACACGGCTCCCTTTATCTCGCGCCAGAGGGCTGAACTGCAACAAGAATGCGCGTCGGGCCGACGCCGGAGGAGTCCCGGAGCAAGCATCGTTGTGCCAAGGTTATTGAGGTGTATAATCCGCAATACATGTCAGGTTCTCAGGAATTGGGGAAAGAGTAGCCTGTCACCGAATTTATTTGGCCCGCGCAGCCTTTGCCGGAGACGCCTCCGGCTTTTTCAGGTTGGATTCGAAAAGCTTGAAGATGCGTTTGTACTCGTCGGACCAGCTGGTGGGCTCGATGAATCCGTGATCTTCAACCGGGTAGACGGCGAACTCCCAGTTTTCCTTCCGCAGTTCGATGAGCTTCTGCACCAGCCGCACGGAATCCTGGAAGAACACGTTGATGTCCACCATGCCGTGACAGATAAGCAGCGCCCCTTTGAGGTTCTGCGCGAAGTAGATCGGAGAGGACTGCCGGTAAGCTTCCGCATCCTTCTGGGGGGTGTTCAGGATGTTCGCCGTGTAGCCGTGATTGTAGTGCGCCCAGTCGGTCACCGGACGAAGCGCGGCGCCGGCTGCGAACACATCCGGCTGAGTGAACATGGCCATCAGCGTCATGAAGCCCCCGTAGCTGCCGCCGTAGATCCCGATCCGCTTCGAATCCACGTCCTGTTCCCTGGCCATCCAGCGCGCGCAGTCGACCTGATCATCGAGGTCTTTGCCCCCCATGTGCCGGTAGATCGCCGCGCGCCAATCGCGTCCGTACCCGGCGGAGGCGCGGTAGTCGATGTCCATCACGAGGTAGCCATGCTCCATCAGGAAATGGTTGAACAGGTAGACTTGCGGGTTGCTCGACCAGCCGCGATGCACATTCTGCTGGTATCCCGCTCCATGGACGAAGATCACGCCCGGTCCACCGGGCTTCCAGTTCTTCGGCCGATACATGCGCGCCGGAACCATGGCGCCGTCGCGCGCCGGGATCTGAACGATCGGCGCGTCGGTCCAGGCATAGCTTGCGAAATCCGGCGCGGGGGAGTTGCTGACCTGCACCGGCTTGGCGCCGGCCTGTAGATCCTGGATGAACAGTTCCGGCGGCTTGTTGGTGAAGGAGTAGATCAGCGCGAGTTTCTTTTCGTTGGGCGAGACAACCGCCTGATGATGTCCGGGCGCCGAGGTGATGCGGGTTCGATCGCCTCCCGTGGCCGGCATCACAAAGAAGTGGCGGTCGGAAGGGTCCGGTTCCGTAGTGGTAAGGAAGAAGCGGGTCTTGTCCTCGGAGAACTGCACGCCGCCGACTTCCCATTTTCCGGAGGTCAGGGCCTTCGGCTCTCCGCCGTCGAAGGAGACCTCGTAGAGATGAGAGTAGCCGCTTCGTTCGCTCAGAAAATAGATGCTTCGATCGCCCTTCATCCAGCCCAGCCCCGCTGCGCCTCCGCCGGGGCCGCCGCCGAAGGTGTTGATCCAGGCGTCGTCGTGATCGCTGAAGAGCACGCGGGTCTTGCCCGTCGCCGGATCGAGCGCGAAGATCCAGCGATCCTTGTTGTCGGCGGCGCGGCCCATGAGAACGGCGCTCGTTCCGTCTTCCGACCAGATGGGCTGGGAGAGTTGCACATCCCGTTCCGCGGGAGCGGGCGCGCGTCGCGGACCCTGGCCCTGAGCCTGTCCGGCTTCCTGCCCGGGGAGAGCAGCCGGCGGGGGCGCGGCGTCCGGCGCGGCTTCTTTTGTCGCCGGCTTCTGCCCGTGATCCACCCACTTGACATCGCCTGTTGCCACATCGATCAATGCGATCCGTGTGCGCGACTGGCTGTCGCCGACCAGGCTTCGGCCCGGGATATCCTCCACATAGGTGGATTCGGTGACGTAGTTCGGAACAATGCTGTTCTTGGTCCCTTCGCCGGCTTCGCTGACCGTGGCTGTCACGAGCTTCTGATCGGGGGAGAGCTGCAAACCGGTCACGGTCTGCCGGGCCTGCGGGACGAACGGCTTGCGCGGGTTCTCCTTCTTGCGCTGGGCCTCGTCCTCCTCGCGTTTGGCAGCGCGGCGTTTGATGGTATCGAGCAACTCGCGCTCCTCTTTCTTCACAAACTCCTGGCTTTCCGTGCCGCGCTGTTCGGAGGACCCGACAGCAGTCGCGGCGCCGCCGCGACCCTGACCCTGACCGCCTCGGCCGGCGGCACCCGCAGGAGCAGCGGCTGGAGCCCCTCCTGCCGCCTGGATCTCGGTCATTTGCTGGAGCAAACCGTCTTCGAGAGAGAGGAGATAGAGGTTGCCTCCGCGAATGAAGGTGATGTGCTTTTGATCGCGGGTGAAGCGCGGATTGGATTCCGATTCGGCCGTTCGAGTCAGCGGTTGGCGCCTGGCACTGCCGGAATCATAGAGAAACAGATCCCCGCCATCCGCGAAGACGGCGCGCTTTTTGTCCTTCGACCAGTCGGCAAATACCGGCGGCGCGTCTTTGGCCTCCTCTTCGCTGAGTTTGCGCAGGCCGGTGTTGTCGGCGTTGACCGCGTAGGTATCGGAATTCTTTTCGCGCGGCTCGTCGTACTTTTTCCACTGGAAGTAGATGGTCCGGCTGTCGGGCGACCAGCGCACGGAGGAGGGGTTGTTGCCGAACAAACCGGGGCCCCGCATGATGTAGTCGATGGTCAATTCGAATGCCGGCGCCGCGGGCGCCTGAACCGCCTTGGCAGCCGGCCTCTGTCCGGCATCCGCCAGCGGGGCAAAAACCAGGATTGAGATCAGTAACAGTGCGCAGCCTTCTCTCATAGAGACTCTCCCAAATGAAAATCGAGACCGTAACGGGTGTGACAAACCGGTTCAGCATCACGCATACATCGCCAATCACGAATGAGCATTCCAGAGGATCTCTTTTGGAGTGCGGCGGCGTGCCCCGCACCTTACACGCATTTCTGTCGCCCCTCCAGGGCTCCCGCCCATTGACCCCATCAACCCCGGGCTCGCTCCGCTTGCCCGGGGCTGTCCTCTTCCGCGCCTCCGGCGCTTGGATTCTCGGTGATGCGCTGGTGTTCGGACTTTCAGCAATACGCCCCGGAGGGGCGGATAGAGGTTAGCCGGGGGCGAGTCGGCGAGCCCCCGGTATGGTGCAATATCGCGCAAAACCCTGAAAGGGCGACAGAAGGCGGACCAAGATGACGAGATGCGTGCAAGGTGCAGGCCATGCCGCCGCTTTCGATTGCGGATTGCGGAATTGGAATGAAGGAACTCTCTTTACCGGTGTTTGCCTGGGAAATGCCCTGGAACAGCACCCAGAGTCCGTGGACGTTTTCATTCCGCATTCCGCATTCCGCAATTCAAAGGAGCGGCATGCCGCCGCACTCCAAAATGCCTTGTCATTTTGCAAGACGCTATTTGCCCGGTTGCCGGGTGGCGCGATCGATGAAGGCGGCGATGTTGTCATGGAGTTTCACGCGGCTTTCATCGTGCAGATACATCATGTGGCCCGCCGCATAATAGTTCAGTTTGATGCTGCCTTGCAGCTCGGCGGGCAGGCCAAGGTGCTGCATGGTGAATTCGGTGGCGAAGAACGGAGTGGCGAAATCGTAGTATCCGTTCTCCACCTGCACCTGAAGGCGGGGGTTCGTTATCATGGCTTGCGCCAGGTCGGACATCACATTCGGCGCCCCCGGGAATCCGCCGCCACCCGTTCTGCCCGGCCCTCCGGCAGGCTGCCGTGTCCAGTTCCACGCGCCGCCGCTGCTCCGATTGTTGTAGATTTTGTCCTGCCCGAACTTCAGCTCGTTGTGGTTGTAGTCGTTGAGCATCGCGGTAAAGGCTCCGCCGACGGCCGGGCCCTCCGGATCGCCCTGCGCTGTTTCGGAGAGCAGGTTGCGTGTGAATCCCGAGAAGCGGGCGTCGATGCGCCCCGTCGTCAGGCCCCGGCCGCGCTGCAGTTCGACATTGAACTGGCCGAGCGTCACGCGCAAATTCGCCTTCATCAGATAATCTTCGCTCAGGCCGGTGAAATAGACCAGCCGCTTCGCCACCGCCTGCTTGTCTGCCGCGGAAAGCCCGGCCCCATGGAACAGGGCCGTAGCATAGGCGCCCTGGGCGTACTGCCGCGCTTCTTCGATGAACGCAACCACGTCCGCCGGCCGGTTTTTCAGTACCTTGTGATACCACGCCGCGGCGGCGTAGCTCGGGAGGTATAAAATGTAGGGCCGGTCATCCCCGGAGGCGAAGGTCAGCGACGCAAGGTCGAGCACCGAGGAAATCAGATCGATGCCGTTCAGATGCATGGAGTACTGATTCTGCAGATAGTTGCCCAGCGCCGCGGAGCGGAACGTGCCGTAGCTTTCGCCGATGAGGAACTTGGGGGAATTCCAGCGGTTGTTCCTGTTCACATAGGTATTGATGAATTGGGCGAAGGCGTGAACATCCTCGTCGATCCCATAGAAGTCCTTGTCCTGGGCCTTCCCGGCCGCGCGGCTGTATCCGGTCCCCATGGCGTCAATGAAAACCATGTCGGTCTTATCGATAAGGCTTTCCGTGTTGTCCATCAGCTTGTAAGGCGCCGGAGGGGTGAACTGTCCATCCAGGATGGACACGCGCCGCGGCCCGAAAGCGCCCATGTGGAGCCACATGGTGGCCGAACCGGGACCGCCGTTGTAGAAAAAAGACACCGGACGCGTGGCGGGATCCTTGATGTCGCTGCGTGTATAGGCGACGGCATACATGAGGCCGGTCGGTTCGCCTTTTTCGTCCTTGAGCAGGGTGGTTCCAGCTGTGGCCTTGTAGGGAATGGCCTGATTACCGATTCGAAGGCTGTGCTCCGTCACAGAAGATTCTTCCTTCGGCGGCGGCGCGGCAGGCGTCGTTCTGCCCTCCTGGGGTCGCGCTTCCCGTTCCTGGGCCAGCGAGCAGATCTGTGCCATGAGAACGAGGGCCAGGCAAAACATCATCGTGCCGTGCAGGGCGTTCTTTTTCACCATTCCATCTCTCCTTAATGTTGGCTGATCGGTGGCAGGAAGCCGTGAAAAAATCATCTGATTTGAGTGTGCCGGCCTTTCAGGCCTCATTCTTGTTTGCCTCGTGTGACCCCGTGCTCACGCACGGGGCTACGCAATGCCGGCGCTTCGCGCCTCAATTATTATTGTGTCTCGTCGAAACTCAAAGCTTGTTAATGACTTACCAGCGAGCCTCGAAGATGCGCTACAAAGCTAGCCCCGGCCGTAAGGCCGGGGTTTTGGCGACCGCCACATCGAGCGCAGAATGCGCGGCACATGGATCTTGCAGCCAAGTTTCAGCACCTCGATTTTTTCACAGCTTCAAGAGTGCAATTTCACTGACGTTGAATAGTAAAAGGATAGCAATAAATGGTGTCAATAGACTACTGGAGATCCTTCGTAGGGCTTGAGACCGCGCTCCTGAAGAACCTTGCGGGACTGCTCAACGAAGTGCGCCGGCACATAGAAGAACGCCCCTACTCGCTGTGAATGGAACAGCACTCCGCTGGTATAGGGAGCCGGAACCACGGCATAGTTCACGCCGGCGGCATCCAAGGCCTTTTCCAGCGCCAGCGCCTCCTTGAGACGCCTGGCGACATAGACTAACACCAATTCCTGGTCTTCGAAAAAGTCCGGCTCGTGTCGCATAGTTGATTTAATCGGCTCCTGGCACCGATTTTCCCTGGCTGCGATTCTCATGCGATCGCTTGAGTGCGCCCGAGTAATAATGTAACGAAGTTGCGGATGGTCAACTCCGGTGATGGTTCCTGGTAAATTCCTTCAGGGCCAGTATGTAAATCCGGGAGGATGAAGCATGCGGCATCGTAAAGCCGATCCCGCACGAGTTTTGTGAGCAGGATTTCATAGCGTTGTTTGTATGACGCGGTTTTGAATTCTGGGAAAACACTGAAGAATGGTTCCGAAGAACGCACTGGCCTCGTTGATGCGGGGCAGTCTTCGAGCATCATAAGGTAACCAAGCCAGGGTCGAGCCGATGGTTTGAATGCTCCTTCGCGGTATGCCGCCCACAGATCCGTTGCGCTGCCTATGGCTTCCTCAGTGCGGTTGTTGAAATTGTTGCCGAAGGATGGCCCGATCTGAGACTTAAACTCAATCGCCGCTATCAGCCTCCCCTCGAAAATCACCAAAAGGTCCCACTTCTTTTCCGACCGGTACCATCCTGGGATTTCAATCCGACTCTCATGGTGAATCGTTCCAAGTGGCAAGCCGCCGTCATTTAAGAGGTCTCTGATCAAACGTATAAATGCATCCATTTGCGCTCCGCCCGTCACGGCGGCTCGTGCTCCGGCATCCCGAGTCCCTGTTAGAGACCCCTGTCGCTGGGCTTGCGCTGCTCGGGTCGACCAGAAAAACCGGACGGCTTCACGCACCCGCTGGTCGATCTTCAAAATCTCCATCTTTTTGTTGCCCCACTGAGGTGCGTATGGTGGCCTTGTTGTAAAGTGATGAGGTGTCCCGCTTGATTCGCTTGATCGCGAGGTCAAAATAATGCTCGTCGACTTCGTAGCCTATGCTGTTTCGCCCCCATTTCGAAGCCGCAACAGTCGTTGTCCCGGTGCCAAGAAAAGGATCCAGTACCGTATCGCCTACGAAGCTGAACATCCGCACCAACCGCTCGGCCAGTTCCAACGGGAAAGGAGCCGGGTGTTCGCGCGTTGATGCCCCGGTTAATCCGCTCCAGATTTGCTGAAACCATTCCTGATGGTTTTTTTCGGAGATCACGCTCAGGACTCGCGCCGCTACACTGGGCGCCCGATATCCGCCCGGCCTTCGCTCCATGAGAATAAATTCGATGTCATTTTTTATGACCGCGTTTGGCTCATAGGGCTTCCCCAGAAAACCCGAGCCGTTCTCAACCTCGTAACTTGCGTTGGCGATCTTGTACCAGATGATTGGGGCAAGATTGTCGAATCCAATCCTGCGGCAGTGCTCCTGGATTGATGCGTGAAGTGGAACGACCGTGTGACGCCCGGCATTCTTCCTTCGCGAGAGGCACACATCGCCGACGACGCAGACCAGTCTTCCTCCGGGCGCCAGCGCTTTGTAGCAGTGCTTCCAGACCTTATCGAGCTCGGACAGGAACTCCTCGTAGTCACTGATATGCCCCATTTGCCCGGGGGCCTCGCGGTACTCCTTCAGGGTCCAATATGGGGGAGAAGTCAGGGCTAGATGTACGCTTCCCGGCTGCAGACTTGCCATGTGCCTGGAATCTGTAAGACGCAGGTCATGCATTGTCGGAATTCTCTGGACTGAGCGCTCAATTAATCCGACCAGATTCGCATCTTTGGCAATACGGGGAAGTGCTGTCTGCGGATTCTCCAGATCTCCGAGCTCGCGGGGTATATATGAGGCAAAATCGACACCTAAGGCTTCCCGGACCTTGGACCTGTTATTCTCCAACTTGGCTTCCGCCCCTCGTATCATTGCCGCCCCAAACCATAAGTTAGCACAGAATTTCGGGGACGTCCGAGCTGTTCACCGTGCTCTGGAGAATGAATACCAGGTGAACAGCTCGGACGTCCCTGCTTTCAGGGCGCGCGGAAGGTGACTGCGGTCTGGAGCAGGATGCGCTTGCCCTTGGAACGGGGGTCGGTGTCGTCGCGTGTGACGATCCGCAGCGTGTGAGGCCCCTGCTTGAGACCATAGGTGTGCCATAAGGCATTGTCGTTGGTGCGTTCCACGATATAGGCGTTGATTTCACCGGCCTTTTTGCCATCGAGGAAAACATCGGCGCGGCCGCCGGATTGCGAGTATGAACCAACCAGGATTATCGCGCTTCCGGTGAACTGGAGCGCGGCCTCGGCTCCGGCGCCGTTCGATACCTTGCCTGCGACCCGCGACTGTTCGTTGCGGGCTTTTTCGTCGGTCCAGGTTCCTTTCCACGTCCAGGCGGAATCGCTGAACTCGATGCGCTTCTCGGGGATGCCCGGGTTCCACTGTTCCAGCTTCGGCGCCTTGGGCGCCTGATCGGGGATGGTGATGGTATTCCCGTCCACCCTTCCGCCGGCCAACCGGATCACCTTCAGTGCGCGATCGAGAGTCGACTTGCAGATGCTGTTGAAGGAATAGTTGGTGAACTCGAACCTGGTGTCGGCCAGCGCAGGGATGCCGGATTTCCATGTGTCCGGGATTTTGTCGTAGCCCAACATGACCCCCAGGACGCCGGCGGCGCTGGAGGGATTGCAGTCGGAATCCTGGCCCGCCCTGGTCGCGATCTCGACGGTCTTGCCGAAATCTTTGTTGCCATAGAGAAGGCCAAGCGTCACATAGGCGCCGTTGATGCTGGCGTCGATGTTGAAGGGCTGGAGGGCGCCATCCGGGCACGGATCATCCTTGTCCCACTTCTCCTCGATCAATTGCCAGGTTTTCTTCCAATCGTCCGGATATTTTGCGTGCCAATCGAGCAGGTCGCGGATGATTTTCCCGTATCGGCTCTGGGTTGGGATGGAGGCGAGGCCCGTTTCCACAACGCGGCGGACATCGGTCTCGAAGAAGGCGGCCGAATACATCCCGCCGAAAAACATGCCGCCGTAAAGGCCGTCACCATAATTCATGACGCGTCCAACCCGGTCGGCGTACTTGTTCGCCTCTTGGGGGAGGCCGGGAGTCATGAGGCCGATGAAGTCGGACTCGATCTGGAAGTCGATGTCGTTGGCGTGCGCGTTATAGCGCGGATCCCCTGATAGCGGTGCTTTAATGCCGTTGCTCAAAAGCCGGCGGGCCGCGGCGTTGGCATGCCACAAGGAGTATTTCGAATTCTTGAACATTTCGCCGTAAGCTTCCGATGTCGCATCCAAGCCCTTGCTGTCCATAACCTCGGCGAATGTCATTTCGACATACAGGTCGTCCTGCTGGATGGCATTCGACACCCTTTCCGGAGACCAGGTCAGGCCTGCCTCGTTGATCTTGCCGTTGGCCCTGAACTCCGTTGGCGCGCCGTAAGCCACCCCGATCATCTGACCGGCCCAGCCGCCCCGGATCTTGTCCTCGAGCGCGGAGAGTGTGATCTGACGAGGCGCCGTCGCCGCCGCGCCAAGAGATGTCATCAGGATTGCGGCTGCCGCCAGAAAGGCAAAGACAACTGTCGATCTCTTCATGGTTATTCCCCCTATGATCAGGCCGATTGGAATCGGCGGAACCGGCCCATCTTATCACCTCGCTTCACGTTTTGAGCCTCCGCTATTCAACATCCGTCTGCTTGGATCTGAGCGCGCCTTGTATTTTTGGTGTCCCCATCGGGGATGGCGGAAATCATCTGGCTTCAGGCGAAAGATAGGACGGTGGAATCGACGCTGGCAACCTGCAATATGATTCATGAGGGACCTCTTCCACCGCTCCCTCACGGTCGCGGCTCTGTGGACCGCCAGTTGACTGGAAGGGGCAGGAGGTATATTTTGCCCTTCGGCTGTGAAACGGTTTGATGGACTCATCCTTCCTGAATGAATTCGAAAGGAGCAGAAAATGGCAAAGAAAGACCACGTGAATGTCGCGTTGATCGGCCAGGGATTCATGGGCCGCACTCATTCCAATGCCTGGGGACAGGTAGCCAAGTTCTTCAAGACTCCGCTGAAGCCGGTGATGCACACCGTTTTCGGCCAGAAGGAAGAAAATCCCGTAGCCTTCGCGGCGAACTGGGGCTGGCTGAATTTCTCTACGAACTGGAAGAAAACCGTGCAATCCGCCGAAATCGACCTTGTCGATGTCGCCACGCCGAACTACATGCACGCGCCTGTCGCGATCGAGGCTATCAAGGCAGGCAAACATGTGAGCTGCGAAAAGCCGATCGCCGGCACGCTCAAAGAAGCCCGCGACATGGCTTCATTGGCAAAGAAGGCCGGAGTGAAGACTTTTGTCTGGTTCAACTACCGCCGCGTGCCGGCCATCGCGCTGGCCCATCAGTTGGTGAAGCGGGGAAGGGTTGGCCGGATCCTGCATGTCCGCGCCTCCTATCTGCAGGACTGGGCCGGTCCCGAGGTGCCGCTGGCCTGGCGTTTCGACAAAAAGCTTGCGGGCAGCGGTGCGCATGGCGACCTGAACGCCCACATCGTAGACATGACCCGCTTCGTCACCGGCCAGGAAATTACCGAAATCTGCGGTGCCATCGCCGAAACCTTCATCAAGGAACGTAAGAAGATGACCGGCACAGCATCGGGAGGAATCGCCGCCGGGTTGAAAGCCGGATCCGGGATGGGCAAGGTCACCGTGGATGACACCGTTCTTTTCCTGGCGCGCTTCTCCGGCGGAGCCGTGGCCAGCTACGAAGCGGCGCGGCAGGCAACCGGCAACCAGAACCGCAACAGCTTCGAAATCAACGGAACCAAGGGATCCATCAAATTTGACTTCGAACGCATGAACGAACTGAACTTCTACGACGCCACGACGGACCGGGCGGTCCAGGGCTGGACCAACATCATGGTCACCCACGGGGCCGATCATCCCTATGTCGGTTCGTGGTGGCCCGATGCGCATCTGATCGGCTACGAACACGGCTTCGTCAACCAGGCTTACGATATACTGCGCGTTCTGGCCGGCCAGAAGCCGACCGTGCCGATCCCCGATTTTGCCGATGCTTATCAGACGCAGCGCGTTCTCGAAGCGGCGATGCTCTCCGCCCAAAAGAAGCGCTGGATCAATCTCTCGAGCGTTAAATAAAAAAAGCAGCCACAGATTACACGGATTACACAGAATAAAAATTCGTGTAATCCGTGTAATCTGTGGCAAGGGTTTTATATGCAACCTACATATCGACGGGACTTCCTCAAGCAATCCGGGGCGGTGCTTGCTCTGGGAGCTGGTAAACCCATGAAGAATACCAAGACGACTCGCGAGTTCCTGACCAACCAGCAGCAGCGGCGCAGGAAGCTCTGGGAGCTCCTGGGCGACCTGCCCTGGGATCACAAGCCCGCGCCGCCGAAGCTCGTCAAAACCGAGCAGCACGAAGGCTACACGCTGGAGCGCCTGATCCTCGATCTCAACGGGGTGGAGCCCGTGCCCGCGATTCTGCTCATCCCCGAGCAACGGCAGAAGCGCGCTCCGGGACTGCTTTACATTCACTGGCACGGGGGGATGTACGATCTCGGCAAGGAGCAGTTGGTGACCGGCGTCAAGGCTCAGCCCGCCTACGCACCGGTGTGCGCGGAAAAGGGGATAGTCACTCTGGCTATCGACAGCTGGTGCTTCGGCGAACGCAAACGGATCGCCAACGGCAGCGTCGGCGAGCAGGATGCGTTCAAGGAGATGCTTTGGAGGGGCCGTGTCTTATACGGCATGATGATGTTCGACGAATTCCGCGCCCTGGACTACCTTGCAGGCCGGGCCGAAGTCGATCCCAAACGCCTGGGTGCGCTCGGAATGTCGATGGGCGCCACCAAGGCGTGGTGGCTGGCGGCGTTGGATCCGCGGCTGAAGCTGTGTCTTGACATCTGCTGCCTGACCGATTTCGACGAATTAATCCGGGCGAAAAATCTGAAGGGGCACGGGATTTATTACTATGTGCCGTCCCTGCTTAAGCACTTCACCACCAGCCAGATCAACGAGCTGATCGTGCCGCGGCCGCGCCTCAGCGTCAACGGCAGCAAGGACGATTTGACGCCCCCCAAAGGCGTGGAGATCGTGCGCGATTACCTCAAGCCGCTCTACGGGAAGTACGGCAAGGAGGAAGACAGCCGCATCGAGCTCTTCGACTGCGCGCACGTCGAACTGCCGGAAATGCGCAGTCTCATACTGGGGTGGCTAGATCGTTACCTGGTATCAGTCTGACGCGTGGGGTAATGTCGGGAGATCACTTCGGGATTTCGGATTGCGGATTGCGGAATGAAGACACGAGTTGTTCATTCCGCAATCCGCAATCCGAAATCCGCAATTATTTTTTGTAAAAGGCGATCATTTCCTTGCAGGTAACCGGTTTGATTTTGCCGGCATTGCCTGCCTGGCCGAACGCGGTCATGCGCTCGATGCAGACCTTCTTCATCGCATCCCGGGCGGGGCCCAGGTAGCTGCGCGGGTCGAACTCGCCCGGCTTGGTCGAGAAAATCTGGCGGATCGCGCCGGTCATGGCGAGCCGATTGTCGGTGTCGACATTGATCTTGCGCACGCCGTGCTTGATGCCCCGCTGAATCTCCTCCACCGGCACCCCGTAGGTTTCCTTCATCTGGCCGCCGAACTTCCGGATGATCTCCAGCAATTCCTGCGGAACGCTCGATGATCCATGCATGACCAGGTGGGTGTTGGGCAGCCGCCGGTGGATATCCTCGATCACCGTCATTATCAGTACGTCGCCGGTGGGTTTGCGCGTGAACTTGTAGGCGCCGTGGCTGGTTCCGATCGCGACGGCCAGGGCATCCACTCCGGTGTCCTTGACGAACTGCTCGGCCTGGGCCGGATCGGTCAGGTGCTTCAGCGCCTCGGCGCCGGTGAGTCCTGCGCCGTGACCGTCTTCAATGCCGCCGAGTGTCCCGATCTCGCCTTCGACGGTGACGCCCTTGGCATGGGCTGCGTCGACCACTTCTTTAGTCACCTTGACGTTGTAGGCGTAATCGGAAGGCGTCTTCCCGTCATCCGTGAGTGATCCATCCATCATGACGGATGTGAAATCCTGCTCGATGGCGCTGAGGCAGGTTTTGGGCGAGTTGCCGTGGTCCTGGTGCATGGCAACCGGGATCTTGGGATACAACTCCGCCGCCGCCAGCATCAAGTGGCGCAGGTAGGCATCGTTGGTGTACTTGCGCGCGCCGCGGGACGCCTGGATGATCACCGGAGAATCGGTTTCCTGCGCCGCCTCCATGATCGCCTGGATCTGCTCCATATTGTTTACGTTAAATGCGGCGACTCCGTAATCGTTCTCCGCTGCATGATCCAGCAGCGCTCGCATCGGTACTAATGGCATGATTCAAATCTCCTTTTCATTTTATTCGTTCAACCACACGCTCGTGCACATACAAAATCAGAAAAGCCCTGAAGCTGTGAAAAAATTGATGGCGTCCACCGCTCCCTCACGGTTGCGGATCTGAAAGCCGGGCCAAATCAGAGCCGCGCGCGTCAGCAGGCGGCGGGATATGCTGCCCCAGCGATTTTTTTCGCGGCTTCCCGGGCATCATTTTCCGATCGGCAGCTCCTTCGCAGGAACATTATAACCATCCACGGCGAGATACAAGGCTGAGCCCAGGAGCCCCTCCCAGCTGTAGGTGGCGCTGATTTCTCTCTTCTCACCCGGCATGAGCTGGAAGTAATTGTCCTGCCAGAGGATCGGAAGCACCTCTTCGCCGCCCTTGCCCCTGTTGACCTTCAGGTGAACGAAGAACGCCAGACTGCGCCCGGGGTTGGTCAGCGACACGCGCACGACCTCCTCCCTGCCCTTTCGTTCAGCCTTGGCCGATAGGTTAAGGTCGACCCTGGGCAGTGTGTTCAAGGCTGTGAAGTCCGCGTAGGTTTTTGTCGGGGTGTAGTACCAGGTTGCCTTCGAATCCTCCAGTGTTTCCGGTTTGGTGGAGAGCCAGTAGAAATTCGAGCTGACCGGCTTGCCGGAATCCTCTTCCAGCGTGAGCTTCACAAAGCAGGTCGGAGTCAGACCGGCGGGTTCGGGCAGGGTGAGAACGCGCTTGCTGCTGTCGGGGGTGGCGTCGATTTCCACGGTCTGGCTGAACTTTTCGGTCATATCCAGATTCAGGATTCTGGCGGTCGCTTTGAGCTTCCAGATGTCCCGGTAATAGCTGTTCACGACCACCACGGAACGGTCGTCGTAGGAATACTGGATATGGAGCGGCTCGCATGCCTTCTTCGTCCCGAAATATCCTCCGGCGGGCCGGAGGTAATAGTCATAAAGGTGCCAGATCATCGAGGGCCAAGCGTTGTTCATCATCCACTGGATCACGCCCGTCGACGAGTATTTGTTCCGAGCGTAGGCTTCGAACATCGCGCGTTCGCCATCGTACGCCATCACTTGCGCCTTTTTGACGTAGTCATCCAGGCTGGTAGCCTCGCCCATCCTGGCATTGAGCGCCGCAGTGAACACTTTGATGTCTTTGAAGGCTCCGCCGCCCGCATGGAAATTCCAGAACTCATCGATCGGCCACAGGTGTTCTTTGGGCAGGAATTTGCGCAGGCTTTCGACCGGCGGAATCGCGGGCCCGGGGCTGGTCTCGGTGTTGAAGCTGTAGGCGCCGCCGTGCTTAGTGTCGACGTACCAGTACATCGGCGGAACGTATTCGTAGGGGCCGGTCATCCGGACCCCGGTGTTCCCGCTTACCTTGGTCGGCTTTGCGGTGGCCGAGGAGATGACGGGGTTGGGCCAGTTCGTCTCCTTCAGGGCCTCGAGGTATTTCTTTTCGGCTCTCTCGTTGGGAGGATTGTCGCTGCCGTTCAGCCAGACGAAGACGCTTGGGTGGTTGCGGAGGCGGCGGCTCTGATCGCGCAGGGCCTCGGCCGAAACGCTGTAATCCTCCTCGTCCCACTTATCCCACTTCTCCCAATGGTCGCAGCAGCACCACCCGGGCATCACCAGAATGCCCTCGCGATCGCAAAGCTCCAGGAACCGCTGACTTTCCATTTTAGCTTCGAACCGGATGGTGTTCAGATTCATGTCCTTGACGTAGCGGATTTCCTCGATTTCACGTGCGCGCGACGGGCGAAGAAGCATGTCCAGCGCCCAGCCGCCTCCCCGGATCAAGATCGGTTTGCCGTTGATCTTAAAAACCCGGTAGCCCTTCTCGTTCAATTCGGAAGTGGCTTCACGGATTCCGAATCGGATGGTTCCATGATCCGAATCCTTGCCGTCGGCCTCGACCTGCAGATTGAGGTCGTATAAGTTCTGCGGCCCCACATGGATTGGCCACCAGAGCCTGGGCCGAGCAATCACGAGTTGGGGGTATTTTTCCGGGGTGAAGCTGACCGGCTTGGTTTCTTTTGGCGCCAATTCGATGGTCTGGTGGAAGGCGATCTTCTCGATCGTGCCCTTGATGGTTGCCTTTACCGAACTCGATCCGGCATTGTGCAATTCGGCGGTTATGGTGAGTTGGGCCTTGTTGAGGGATGGCGTCTCCACCTTGGTCACGACCTGCGGGTATCGGAGCGCGACAGGGCCCGTCGTCGCGATGTAAGCGTCGCGCCAGATCCCCATGTTCTTGTCGGGCGGCATGGGGTTCCAGTCCACCCAGGTAATGGCCAGGTCATTAACGTCGGGCGGGAAGATCTCCAGCGCGAGCACGTTCGGCTTGCCTGCAATCATTACATCCGTGATGTTGAACTCATACATGCGGTAGGCGCCGGCCACCTGCTTGGAGTCGGCGATCCGCTTCCCGTTGACCCAGACATTGGCCCGGAAATTGATCCCGTCGAAATGCAGCCAGACCTGCCGCCCTTCGCCCCTGGCGATCTGGAACTCCTTCCGGTACCACCAGGAAACCTTGAATGGGCTGCCGGCCGGCATGGCGGAGTTCGAAAAGTTCAGGCCGATCGGATAGCTTACGCCGGGGAGCGACCGCATGTTCATGCCAAAGTAGGGCTCCGGGTAGACCTTGTTATCCACCAGCGTGCCAACCACCGTTGAGGGGACTGTGGCTCGATACCAGCCCGAAGTGCCGAATTCCGTAGCCGAAATCGCCTCACCGCCTCCCTGTATTTTGGCGGAGGATTGGACGGCCCAGCCATCGGCCAGCAGCTGCTTGTTCTCGACTTCTGCCGGCGCGGCGAAGCTCGCGGCCACGGCGCCGATTCCCAGAGTGAATGCGCAACGAGCTATCCATCGAACGATTGCTCTCATGAATGCACTCCTCCCATAAGATTGCTGCTTGAAGTTCCGTGCCTATCTTAACATCGCTCGGCCGCTTTCCGTACTCCTGTGCGAACCCCGCCGACGGCAGTCCGCTTCGATTTACTGAAGTGTCGATAGTATAGTAACGAGAGCATGATAATTCCGGTGAGAACTTCGCCCCGAAATGCCAACCGCAAAGACCACGAAGATCACGAAGTATCTGTCATCCAGGCGTGTTTGTGAACTCGAGCTCGGCGGAATGCGCGCCTGTGCCCCAAGCATGGACGGCCTCCGGCCAGCGCCCTCGCCCGGGGATTGAGTGTCCCCATCGGCTTTAGGCGAAGTATCGGGCGGCGAAGTCGGCGTGGTCGACGAGCCGAAGTGATTTATGAGGGGCATCTTCCACCGCTCCCTGACGGTCGCGGCTCCTTGTACAGTGCCAAAACAGAGCCGCGCGCGTAGGCAAGCGGTGGGATCCGATTCTGCTTTGAGCTTTTCTTGCTTTTAAGGGCGACTCAACTAATGTCGAACCTCCCCCGGTCCGCTCGCAGCCGAGAGCAGACTCCCGACGGTTTTTCTTGGGAGTAATCGTTGCAATCCCCCGTTACGATCCGTAGAGTGGAGACCGGGCGTAGGTGCATCACCTGGATGGAGAGGATTTTGCGTTGTGTTCCAGGGAGAGTGCCTTGCCAAAATCCAGATACCCACGGCGACAATTCCTCAAAAACGTGAGCATCGCAGCCGGCGGCGCAGCTCTGTTTCCGGCCTGCAGCAAGCCGCCCGGCCGCTGGAGATTCTTCACGGCTGACGAGGCGGGAACCGTCAGCGCAATTTGCGAGCAGATCATTCCAGCCGACGAAGATCCGGGCGCGATCGACGCAGGAGTGCCGAACTTTATCGACAAGCAGTTGATGGGGCCGTACCGGCGCTTCCGGGAGACCTACCGGAGCGGCCTGAACGGCGTCGATGAGACCAGCCGGGCGATGTTCGGCAACCGGTTCGCCTCGTTGAACTGGAGCAACCAGACCGCGATCCTCAGGGCGCTCGAGTCGGGAAAGGCTGCCGGCCCGACCTGGCAGACGCAATCCCCTTCGGCCTTTTTCGATATGGTTCGGGACCACAGCCTTCAGGGTTTTTACGGCAGCCCGCGCCATGGCGGAAACCGGGACTATGTCAGCTACCGGATGCTGAAGCTGGACTACCCCCAGATCATCGGCCAAAACCGCTACAAAAAAGCCTAGCGCCATTCGTCGGGTTCGGGCTTGCGGTAGTGCAGTGGGCACAGAGCGTTTTATTGCATATTGCAAATTTCTCTTCCCGGTTTGATGAACGGAATGATATTTCCGAAAGAAACAGTCACAGTGCATCTGTTCGGATCTTCAATTTGCAATTCGCAATTTGCAATTCGCAATCCCCATTTGCCATACCCATCCATTCTATTAATACCGACTATGTGGAGGTGCCTGGCGCATGAGTTTGAAACATGTGAACGCGGTGGTGGTAGGCGCGGGCGCCGGCGGCGGCGTCGTGGCGAAGGAACTCAGTGAAGGCGGGCTGAGCGTCGTTTTGCTCGAGCGAGGCGGCTGGCCCGACTTTGAAGCGCACGACCATGACGAACTCATCTCGCAGAGGATCACGGTCCTGGGCAATGCCTTCGGCCCCGACGACGAGCGCTATCGCCGCGTAGTCGTGAACCGGGACGGATCCGCGCGCACGGTCCTGCCGAGCGAAGGCGGCTACAACAACAACGCCGCGTGTGTGGGATCGGGCACAGTCAGCTATGGCGCCATGGCCTGGCGCTTCATGGAGCAGGATTTCCGCCTGCGCAGCATTTATGGCGCACTGGAAGGCTCGACGCTCGATGACTGGCCCATCAGCTATGCGGACCTCGAACCGTTCTACGATAAAGCCGAGTGGGAGATTGGGGTGGCCGGCGACATGCGGGAGAATCCCTTTTCTCCGCCGCGCCGCAGAGGCTATCCCATGCCGCCTCATGCCTATGAGAGAGAAGCGACGCTTCTCGAACCCGCGGCAAAAAGGCTCGGATTTCATCCCTTCCCCATCCCGATGCTGCGCAACACCGTCCCCTGGGACGGCAGGCCGCCCTGCATTCGCTGCCGGTATTGCGTCGGCTTCGCCTGCGAGGTGAACGCAAAAAACGGCACTCACAACACGGTGATCCCGAGGGCCGTCGCCACGGGCAACTGTGAGGTTCGCACTCAAAGCGTCGCGAGCGAAATCGTCGTCGATGAGCGCGGCCGCGTCAGCGGTGTGAAGTATTTCGACGAAAAGGACAGCTTACAGTTCCAGACCGCCGATCTGGTGGTCGTTTCCTGCTCGGCCACCGAGTCCGCACGGTTTCTTCTCAACTCGAAGTCGAAGCTTTTCCCGACCGGCGCCGGCAACCGAAGCGATTGGGTTGGACGCAATCTCCAGGGTCATGCCTACACGGGCGCCTGGGGCATATTCGAGGACGAGACATACGACGATATCGGGCCCGGGGCCAGCATCGCCGCCAGCGACTTCAATCACGGAAACGCCGGGCTGAAAGGCGGCGGGATGCTGGCCAACGAGTTTATCCGCCTGCCCTATCTCTTCGCCGGACGGCACGCCCCGGGCGAGCCGCGCTGGGGAAAGGCGCACAAGGATTATCAGCGCAAATACTATAAGCGGACCATCGGCGTGCAGGGCCCGGTCCAGGAAATGCCGGTGTTCGACGCGCGGGTAGAGGTCGACCCCGCCGTGAAGGATTACTGGGGAATTCCCGTGGTGCGTCTCTCCGGGCGGCGCCATCCGCACGACCTCGAAATCTGCCGATTCCTCTCTTCGAAGGCGGAAGCATGGGTGAAGGAGGCGGGGGCGATTCGAACCTGGACCACGGTGCCGGGTTTGGGGTTGAGCGGCGGGCAGCATCAGGCCGGCACCTGCCGGATGGGAAACGATCCCAAGACATCGGTAACCAACAAATATGGCCAGGTTCACGACATCGATAACCTGTTTGTTGCCGACGGCAGCCTCCATGTGACCAACGGCGGCTTCAATCCCGTCCTGACCATCATGGCGCTGGGCTACTGGGTTTCCGACTATATCAAGAAGGAATGGAAAGGTACAAAGTTCCGTTCGTGATCCTCTAGGAAATGCGGCGGCATGACGCCGCTTAGGTACAGCCGAATCCCGCATGGCGGGACGAGCTGCAAAACGGATTTTCGGAGCAGAGACGCAAACGATGAAAAAACTACTGATTCTTGCCGCCGCGATTGCGATTCTGGCAGTGTTTGGCTTCGGCGCCTACTGGCACATCACCGTGCCTCAGCGGATTTGCACCTCCTGTCACGAGATCCAGAGCGCGCACGATACCTGGGTTCAATCGGCACACAGGAACGCCCGCTGCACCGAATGTCATGGCACCTCGCTGAGCAGCGGGATCCACAGCCTGCGCCAGAACGCCCGCCGGGTCGTGTTGCACTTCACCAGCGCGCAAGCCGGGAATCCGCACCTGAGCGAGGAGCAGGTGATCGAGATGCTGGCGCGGTGCAGGCGCTGTCACGAGCGGGAATATGCAGGCTGGCTGTCGAGCGGTCATTCCGCGAGCTATTCCGATATCTTCCTGAATGACGGCCATAATCAGACCGAGCTTGTGATGGACGATTGCCTCCGCTGCCACGGCATGTTTTTCCAGGGGACGGTTCGGGATATTGTCACGCCGCTCAACATCAAAGGGCCCTGGAAGCTGGTCAAACCCGAACTGGCGAACCGTCCGGTGATTCCTTGCCTTGCCTGCCATCGCATCCACAACAAAGGAAACCCGGCGCTGGAACCCGATCACTCCCGGCCCAAGACGATCCTCTATAGGCAGGCATTTCAGATTCAGGAGCCCAATTTCTACGACCGGCGCGAAAAGACCTGGTTTGCGACTTCGCTGCTTCCCCAGCCCTCGGTCCAGGAAGGGGAGCGCCGGATTTCGATCTCGCCGGACGGAAGGCAGCGCCTGTGTTATCAATGCCATGCGCCCAGCGCGCCGCATCAGGCGGGCACCGGGGACGACCGCACCCCCCGCGGCGTTCACGAGGGATTGGGCTGCCTTGCCTGCCACGCTCCCCATTCCATGGAAGTGCGCCGATCGTGCGCCGATTGCCACCCGAGGCTTTCCAACTGCGGCCTCGACGTCGAAAAGATGGACACAACCTATGCCAAGCCGGACAGCCGGTATAATGTCCACACGGTCGCATGCATCGATTGCCACGTGAAGGGGGTGCCGCCGCGCAAGCCTAAATCCTGAAGCCGGCATATGATGTTGAGCCGATACCGAGGCCGGGATGTTGAAAAGAGGTGCGGTTGGTTCGCGGTGTTTCTCATCGAACCCGCGAACCGTAATCCTGAAAAGCGATGAGAAAAGGTCAAAACTGGATCGTTTCCCGCCGCTTGCTTACGCGCGCGGCTCTGTTTTGGCACGGTCCACAGAGCC
>Ga0315273_10001516_pt1 | contig 26558 bp, 18 predicted proteins | sample YL17G02_0_MG_FD_205753 | JGI IMG/M metagenome (GOLD analysis project Ga0315273, IMG submission 205753) | Sediment microbial communities from Yellowstone Lake, YNP, Wyoming, USA - YL17G02_0 | ecosystem: Environmental > Aquatic > Freshwater > Lake > Sediment | place: USA: Wyoming | collected... | reverse complement strand
AGATATGGAGTGAGATCGTAGGTGTGGGGAGTACTCAAGCTGTTCCGGACACCGACGTGGACGGTATCGACCCAGAGTTCCGTATCCCAGTGGCATCGCTCAAGCATGAGGACGAGGCGTTTGCCTTTCCATTCACGGGGAATGGAGAGTGTCCGCTGATACCAGGCGGGTCCGACATAGTGTTTGAGGGGGTTCAGCCAGAACGGAACCTTCACATGCCCGGGTTGCCGGTAACGCGCGAACCGCCCTTCGGTGAACCAGGCGCTGTCGACAATATGCCCGGTCCACCTGGTGTTTGTGCCGATGTCCTCACCCTTCCCGCGTTCAGCCATGGAGCCGGGCAACAGGATGCTGTCGCCCGAAAAACCGGCACACCATCTGCCGGCAACGCCTGCATCGAGCGAGTCAACTCGGAAGTTCCACATTCCGGACAGACTCATCGCTGGTGGCACATCGGATGCGTTCAGCGAGTCAGAGAGGATGATGAGGCAGAGAAGAGTGGCAAGATGATATCGGGACACCGGGGTCATTTGTTGTTGTCGAGCTTCCCCTGCTCTTCTTCTATCCTGTTCTTGAGTGAAAGCTCGAAATCGTACTCCTCGTATTCCGCGGCCCGTTCGAAGGCTTTGCGCGCTTCCGCCTGACGTCCAGCTTTTGCGAACGCCTGTCCCTGCTTTACAAGAGCGTGAGGGATAATCCAGAGTTCCGCCCGGAGTCTCAGGGCGAAGATACGGTTCGCTGTCGCAAGAACATCCTCGTAGCGCTCCCGTTCGAACTGCAGCTGCTGCAGTCCGTAAAGAATGCGCGCCTGCAAATCCGCATCGTCGCCTGCCTTCCCGAGGGCGGCGTCATACAGGTTCTGCGCAAGATCGTTTTCTTTCCGGTCGGAACTGTTTCCTGCATTGAGCAGGAGCATGTCCGCTTCGCCGAGTGGTTTCGTGATCAGTTCCTGTCCTCGGCGATAGTAATACGTGTCACTGGCCTTCTTTTTGTCCTCCACCTTCCGCATGCGCCCGTAGGTTTCTACAGCCTTCACACGATCCCCGGTGATCTCTTGCGCGACACCGAGCCGGTAGTACGCCCAGTTTCCGATCCGGTCCCGGCTCGGCACTTTTTCCAGATACACGGTATAGTTGTCCCGGGCTTGCGCAAAATCGTTTTTGCTAAAATAGACCCCGCCAAGTGTGGAAGAGATGGCTTCTTCGGCATAGTAAAGTTTCTTCCGTTTGTTCACTTCCGCGGCCTTCTGCGCGGCAGCAAGCGCCTCATCCGGTTTGTTGATACGGAGATACCAATTTGCCGCAAGAACTTCAAAGAGCGCGTTGTCGGGGTATTTCTTCAAGAGCGGGGTGAGATAGGCGAAGGCTTCGTCATAGCGATGCTCGGTGAAGAGAAATTGAGCGAGGAAGAAACTGGCTTCGCTGCGGGTGTAGACCCCCTGGGCGGCTGCCTGGCCCATGAGTGTGAGCCCGCCTTCCAGATCACCCGAAAAACCCAGCACAGACGTCACCCATTTGAAGGACCGCGGGACCTTGGCGACGAGATAGGTGAAAAGCCCGAACCCCATCCTGGCATCATAGAGCGACGTATCCATCCGGACGGCTTCCTCAAGGTAGCCGAACCCGACCTTTCCGTCTTTGACCGCCTTCAGAATCGACCCGTTGGTCTGATGGGCAAGACCCCTGTAACCGAGTATCCCTCCGAGGTAGAAACGCGCTTTGACGTCCCGCGGGTTGTTGTCCAGTAGTCCTTCACAGAGATCAATCACGCGTTCAGATTCTTCGATAAATCTGTCATACTCGCGCTCGTCCCGACCCAGCGAGTAACGCCAGAAATCCACCATGCTGCCGAAAAAATATCCCCGCGGATCGCCCGGTGCGAGTTGCCGCACCGAGTCGAATGTGCGGGCAGATGCATCGAATTCCATATTGTACAGGAGATCTATCCCGTGCAAGGTTCTATTGTGAACATCCAGCCAGTCAATCGTCTGCGCACAGGCGGAGGCTGTCGCAAGCAGGGCTGCGACAAGCAGTACACCGGGTTTCACGAACACCTCATGGATTGTGTTCCGGCTGTTTCTCTGGAGAGCGGGGAAGTCCGCCTCTGCGTTCGGGATCCTGCAGTTTCGGCCACTTGCCCGGTTTTCCGGGGAGCAGGATCACCTGGCTGTTTGATAATCGAGCATCCTGTTGATGGCCTGCCGGCAGACAAGGCAGAATTCGTTTTTCGGATGATAGATCATGAGACAATACATCATGGGACGATACATCCCCTGCGTGGTGTACCCGGCACCTTCAAACGCGCCGACTTTCCCTTCCAGATGTGCATACCGTTTGCGCACACCCTCGATCTCCGTCAACAGCATCCGGTCACTCGCCTTGAATCGTGCTTCGATCACGGCGCGCTCTGCATCCGGGAGGCTGTTCTCCGCCGCTTCTTTCAACGCCCGCGACCTGGCCCCACCGGTGTTCCGGCGCTCAGCGTGCAGACTGTCCAGCTCTCTTTTCCCCCATTGGGTGGGAAGGACAATGCCCGGACTGAGTTGATCCTGCCACTTGATGCGGGCAGGATCCAATAGAGCCGTAATGTTCGGCTCCAGCGGTTCGACTCCCTTCGGATAAAAATCGTTGTACGCGACATCGGCTGAGTAATACTCATCCGCCAGTCCTGCAAATGAATGGCCGAATTCATGAATGAACACACCGGGGCTCGCCGGGTGGTCAACCGTGGTGATACAATAATCGTTGTAGATTCCGCCCCCGCCATACCGCGGGCTGTTCACGAGAATGACAATGGCGTCGTACGGGACCTGTGCGGCCATCGCGCGCACCGTTTTCCCCTCCTCGGTGAGCATATATCGATCAAGATCAAACGCATCAAACGACGCATTCAGCGATGTCCTTTTGAATGATCCCAGACTCGGTTCATCCATTCCCCGTTCCGTGGAGGGCCTCAATACGCCGTAGAGAGAGAAGGCACTCTGGCGGCTTTTGTACGGCTCCACGGCAAACAGGGCGGCGGACATTCGGGAGACGTCCGAACGGAATTTTGCCGTGTCTTCAATAGTGTATCCCTCCCCGAGGAAGGCAATATCCACCGAATGCTCCGGATCTCCGCTTTGTACAAATCGATAGATCAGATCGGCGCTTTTCTCCGACTCTTTCTGAATGTGGAAATCCATCGGATCCACGGTCATGGAGAACAGGGGACGAAGGATGTTCTGCCGGTCGCGTACTTCAATCTCGAACTTCACCGGACGTTTGGGGAAGGGAACACGCACGGCACGATTGAACGTCCGCTGTATACCCTGCAGAGCCGGATCGGTGGTCCGGTACTCGCCGAACATCGAGTCAAAGCCCCTGCTATACATGAGGCGATGGGACGTCGTATCATACACCTTGACGGCGTACCGGCCGTTATTGAATGGATCAAGGAGCCGGCGTCTGCTTTCGGGCCAGACCGCCTCCCGGTGCAGCCGGTCCAGGGTGATCACTTCGTGTTTTGCTTCTCCGGTCTGATAGAAATCAACCCGCAATGCCGCCTGCTCGAAGAACTCGTCGAAACGGACAGGTTGCTGCGCAAGGCTTGTCAGGGAAAGAACGATAAGACAACACGCTGTGCTGAGAACGTGCATCTTCATCTCCAGGTGACGGTGGTGGATAAAGATAGAAGATAATTGTCCGGAGCGCAAGTTGACTTCCTCTTCTTCCGGTTGCTGCAGAAGTGACACGATTTTCGTATGTTATGGTCGTCGTTTCTCACACTACGAAGGCACCAGCATGCAGATCGGTATAGTCGGCCTACCGTTTTCGGGCAAATCCACCCTTTTTCAGGCAATCACCAGGACTCATCTCGACCCCTCCGTGCTGACCAGGGCGGAGGCCCACCACGCCGTTGTCAAAGTGCCGGATGCGCGCCTCGACGCGCTATCCGCCCTTTTTACGCCCAAACGGACGGTCAATGCCACGATCGAATTTGTTGATGTGGTCGGTCTGAAGCGTGGAGAATCAGGGTCAACACAGTTCACCACCAATTTTTTCAGCAACGTCAAAACCAATGACGCGCTTGTCCAGGTGGTCCGGCTGTTCGCCAATGATACCGTTCCCCATCCCGATGCGAGCATCGACGCCATGCGGGATATCGCGGCATTCGAGACGGAGTTTATCATCTCCGACCTGTCCATCATCGAAACACGCATCGAACGTATCGGCAAGCAGATGCAGAAAGCGCACGACGAACAGATCAAGAGGGAACTGCCGATCCTGCAGAAATGCCATCAGATTCTGGAAACCGAAACTCCCTTGCGCGAGGTGGAATTCACCAAGGACGAGATGCACATTCTCAAGACCTACCAGTTGCTGTCCATCAAGCCGATGTTGATTGCATTAAACTGCGATGAAACACAGCAGAAGATCGCCGAGGACCTTGTGGGGCGGGTGAATGAAAAGAAAGCCGGGAAACAAACGAAAGTCCTCTTCTTCTTCGGGAAGATCGATATGGAGATGTCCGAACTTCCGGAAGAAGAGGCCCGGGCGTTTATGAGTGAATACGGGATCAAGGAATCCGCGCTCGACACGCTGATCCGTGAGGCCTACACCCTCCTTGGCGTGCAGTCGTTCTTCACCGTGGGCGAAGACGAATGCCGCGCATGGACAATCCGGAAAGGTATGACGGCACAGGAATCGGCCGGTGTTATCCACTCGGATTTCGTCGGCAACTTCATCCGGGCCGAGGTGGTCCATTACGATCCGTTCGTAGTCAACGGCGGCTCCTTCGCCAAAACCAAGGAAGCCGGCCACTGGCGTCTGGAAGGGAAAGAATACGTCGTAAAGGACGGTGACATCATCTCGATACGGCACAGCTGACCGGCAGCCCCCCTCAGCGCGAGCCTGTGTTGTCCGTACGTTGTTCGCCGATCACGACGCCTCATCGTTGCTGCAAGCGAAGTGGGGCATTTCCGCTGTCTCCACCGGCCGGCGCTCCCGTGTGTACGATCGATGGGTGCGGGGGAAAAGGCGTTCAGCCTTTGGTAACGGCTGTCACTATCGCCTTGTTGCCGAAAATTGCCGCAACAACGATACCGGCAAGCACGTACTGAATGACGGTCGTGACAAACCAGATGAGTGCCATGGAATAGGGCATCGCAATCATGGCATACGTGCCGTATGCGAACCCGACTCCCATCCAGATGCCGATGTACAGGCCGTACCGCATGCCTTCCACAATCCCCTTCCCCTCATATCCCTTCGAAAAGACAAGGACAAAAAAGAACGCCCCGATCAGCATGATGACGTGGAACACCCACATAAGGGACATCATGTCGGGGCGCCAGAGGTTCTTGGTCGCCTCATAGGCTGACGCCAGCATTACCCCATTGACAATAAAGCTCACCACTTCGAAAACGACAAACACTGCGATAAAGCCGAGCCACAGTTTCTTGTTCATGGCGACCTCTTTGATGGGTGGGGGGATATGTGGAGTAAGAGAAGAATACGAAACGATGGTGGAAAGAGCGGGGCACGGGAGTTGAACCCGTCTTTCAAGCTTGGGAAGCTCGCGTTGAACCGATCAACTAGCCCCGCATAGACAACATAAAGGTGTACGAACGCTGCTGCCGCCGTTTATCTTACCAAATGATCGCTAAAGAATCAAGTCTTGATTCAGGGGACGACGTTCGGTTGCTCTCCCTCCCACTTCCAGATCGGCGTTATCGACGGCACGGCTGTAATAACTCCCCCGAATCCGATAAAGCGGCGGGTGACCATGTTCGCGGAGTTCACGCGGAGTCCACGCAGGCGATCATAATGAATGTCCACGCCGTTCTCCTTCGCCAGGGTGCTGACGTACTCCTCCACAACGCGGCGCTGACGCTCCGCCCACACCGCACGCCGTGCGAGCACTTTCAGGGAATCCGGCGACGGGACGCTGTCACGCACCGCAACCCGTTTCCCCATCACACGGAACAGGCTGTACCCTTCTCTCAGCTTGACCGGGCCACCGATCGAGCCTGAATCCGTCCAGAGCGCCGCAAATCCCAGCGCCGGTTTTATCCCGACATTAAAATAGCCGGACTCCCCGCCTTTTGCCCGCCAATCGTTCCTGGTCGACACTTCGCGGGCAAGGTCCGCCAGTTCCTCCCCTCTGCTCATCCGCTCAAGAACCCGCATGGATCCCGCGAGACTGTCGCTCAGCACCTCCCGGATGTTCACTTCGTACGGACGTCCGAGTACAGCTCCATTGCGCACACAATAGTCCATCACCTCCACATCCGTCACCTCCACCGATTCCGTGAGTTTCCGGATCAGCGCTGTGGCAGCCCATGTCCGTTCCCACACGGCAACATCCCGGCGCACGTTCTCCGAGCGTTCCAGCCCCTGCCGGTACCCTTCCCGCGCAATCAGTTCTCCCGCCACAACATCCCTGATGTAGGCATTCAGTCTGTTCCGGAATCGTTCCGGATCCAGGGACACCACGCTCATATCCCTGCTGCGCAATCCATCCAGCACATCGGCAACCGTCAAACCTCCCGAAGCGGTTTGTACAAACACCCGCTGAAGATCCGCTTCAAGCATTCCTTCCACGGTATCCAGATCGGTCACAAAGATCCGGTACACCCCTTTGGACGCACGCCCTGCAGGATTACGCAACACGAGTTCAAGAAGAGTCGCCGCCGTACTTTCAAAAAGGGCGGGATCGACCTCCGCACGTTGTGGCGACAGCACGCTCCCGGTGTATGACGCGGCACGCGCATCCTGCTTCCGTCGCCGGATGATACTCTCAACGGCGGTACGCCGGTCCGGGATCGACTTCTTCAACGCTTCGGTATTACTTCGTTCTCCCATGAGCACCACAAGGCCCCACCCGTAGAGGTCCGACCGGAGTACGCCTGAGACGTGGCGCCGGGGATTCAGTGCGTAGGCGGTATCTTCCAGCGTCCGGTCCATGCTGCCGAATTGCAGGAAAACCGTATCGGAGTCGATCAGCAGCCGGGGGGGAATGTGGCGCAGTGTGCTGTCGACGGCCCTGTTCATTCCAAGGGAATTACGGAGCTCTCCGGCCGCCGCCCGCGTGGGGGTTCGCAGATAAAGAATCTGCAGTTCGCGGGGATACCGGTGCATGCCGGTGGAGAGCTCCTGTGTTTCAACAGTCACGCGGCTGAGAACTTCACGTTTATACAGCTCATCGCGCACCATAAGCCGCTCCAGCTCGAGACGACGGCGCTGTGTGCTGCTGTCGTGTCCGAGCCCCTGGACAGCCGCCTCCTGTGAGAGAAGATACTCGGCAACAAGCGATCGCAGGGCGCGTATTTTTGCGCTATCATGCTCGGCCGCCCGATCTTTTCCGGGCCACGGCATCAGTTCGATCCGCTCCAGAAAATCACGCGCCGTGATGACGGCCGGACCGATCTCCGCCAGGGTGTCTGAAGGCAAGGCTGCGGATCGCTGCCCGAAGACCTGTGCGTTCAGGAAAATCCCGAGTGCGATGAGGATTCCTTCTATTCGTTTGCTTTGCATCAACGCCCTTGTCCTGTTGCGCTGCCGGTTTCTTCGTTGTCAAAGATACACAGAAGGCGCTGCATTCTCCACCCGGAGAACTTCGTCAGGTTTAGAAAAAACGGGCAAACAGGCACAACTTTCCCCGATGGTATTCGTATATATAAGAGACACACCTCCAGGACGCCATGCAACGAGTACACGCGCACGACAGCGACATTACGATGACCATCGGGCGAACCCGCGAGAAAATGCAGCAATGGGGCATTACCGTTTCGTTTCTTGCCGCCCGGCTTGGCGTCTCGCGGCAGTACGCCTGGCAGATTGTCCATCAGCGGGCATTCCTTTCCGCCCACAAGGCCGCCGAGGTTGAAGGGACGGTGGACGGCATCATCTCGCAGCGCAAGCATCTGCAATCCTTCGGCGAGCGCCTTCGCGCGGCGCGCATTGCCTCCGGCCTGACTCTCAAACAGGTGGCCGGCCTTATCGGCTACTCCTGGGTGGGTGTGGAGCGTTGGGAAAAGAACATGTGCCGCCCGAAGCCTGGAGTGCTCTGGCATCTGTATTCGTTGTACGGCATACAGGAGGGGGCGGAGCCGGATCCGTTGCCGATTCGCACACTGCCCTACCGCCGGACCGGCACCGAGGGTTTTGGGTTCACGCCTTCTGGAGAGCGTTCCATTCATCCAGGAACGCTACTGCGCGCCGCAGGTGCGGAATAACGATTGAGCCGCCCACCACAAGCGCCACGCTGAACACATCGTACAACTCCGCATCGCTCACCTTCTCCTCCTTACATCGCTGCACATGATACGCGATGCAGTCGTCGCACCTGAGCACCATCGAGGCGACAAGGCCGAGCATTTCCTTCGTGCGGACATCCAGCGCACCCGCATTGTACGTGAGCGTATCAACGCCGAAAAAACGTTTGATCGGCTTGTTCTCGATTTCAAGAATCCGGGCGTTCATCCGGCTCCGGTATCCGTTAAATTCTTCGACCCGTCCTGACATGCCGCTGTTCTCCCTCAGAATACGTTTGACTTGATCGCCTCTTCAGGAGTTCGCCCGGTGCGTCTCGGCTCGCTCCTGCTCGACAAAGGCAAGTGTAAACTGCGTCCCGTTGTCCCGTGTAACAGCCAGTGTCCCGCCCAGCTGCCGCGTGAGTGTATTCACCAGCTGCAAACCGAGCGATTCGGCGGTGTCCGGGTCGATGCCCCCGGGCAGCCCTATGCCGTCGTCCGCGACGCTCAGCAGGTATCCTTCGCCTTCCCGGGCCAGACGAATATGTACGTTTCCGCTCTCCCTGCCGCGAAATGCATACTTCAGCGCATTCGTGACCAGTTCGTTGATAACCAATCCGCAGGGGATGGCCGTATCAACTGTCAAAAACACATTTTCCACGTCCACGGCGAGCGTTATCGGCGTGGTGTCGGTCCGGTAGGTGTGAAACAGGCTTGTTGTCAACCGGTGCGTATAGTCGGCAAAATCGATGCGGGAAAAATCGTCCGATTGGTAAAGTTCCTCATGAACGAGGGCCATGGATTTCACCCGCGTCTGACTCTCTTTGAGAATACTTGCCATATCGTCGCTGGAGAGTTTGGAGGCCTGCAAACTGAGCAGACTGGAAATAATCTGGAGGTTATTCTTGACCCGATGGTGTATTTCTTTGAGTAGTACTTCCTTTTCACGAAGCGAGGCACGGAGCTGCGCTTCCACGCGCTTGCGGCGGGTGATTTCGCGGGCAACGCCGACCAGGGCCACGGGCTCGCCCTGATCATTCCGTACTGTGGAGGTCCACAGTTCGATCGGAAACGTTTCCCCGTTCTTGCGCGCATTCTGCACTTCACCGGTCCACCCCGCATTGCGGGTCCCGACACGAATCTGCTCGGTGAGCTCGGAAGAAAAGTCGGGCGGCCGCAGAAGCGTGATGGTCTTACCTATCAACTCTTCCTCGGCAAAACCGTACATCTCCACCGCCGCCTGGTTGACAAACAAAATCGTATTTTCCAGATCGGTGATAATAAACGCATCTTTGGCACAATTGAGCGTGAATGCGAGGAGCCGCAGCTTTCGCTCCGCCTGTTGCGCTTCCTGCTTCGCCACTTCCTGTTCTGTGATATCCTCGGCAATCATCAGGATTCCCAGTACGTCTTCCTGTTTCCCGGACTGTGGCGACAGGGCAACACGCAGGAGGCGGGATGATCCATCCTTACGGATCACCGGAAAAACCCGTGAACCCGATTGGTGGCCGGCAACAACTCCATGAGAAAGGGAAAGTAGCGCGGTGTGTTCTCCGGTAGCGGCGGGAGGAAGGAGCGAAACAAAAGTGCGGTGGCCGACCATCTCTTCTGATGTGAAGCCCAGAATCTGTTCCGCCCCTGTATTCCAGTAGAGGATCCGTCCAACGTGGTTGACGCTGATGATCGCAACGGTGGTGGAACTCTCGAGAATCTGGCGGAGAAACTCGACGGTGCTCCGGAGCGTCTCTTCAAGTTGCCGGCGATCGGTCACGTCGCGCGAAGAGAGGGCCAGACGGGTAATCCGGCCCGAAGGATCGGTCGCGGGATACATGTGGTGCTCATAGAATTTTCCGTCCTGTGTATCCTCAAAACGGAGCGGAGTCCGCGTGCGAATCACCTCAGCGGTGGCGGCCTGACGGGAAACGGCAAGGGCCGGGGGCAAATGAGCGAACACGGAAGTGCCGAAGGCGGCTGCATGAGACAACGCGGCCGCCGCTTGATTACGTGCAAGGACAGTCCCCTGCACATCAAAGAGATACGCCGGGTCGGTGGAACTGTTCAACAACGCATGAGACGTTTCTTCGCCCAACCGTAATTCATACCTGTAGCGGCGCCGGCGCACGATCAGTGCTGCGAGAAGCCCGATTGTTGAAAGCGCAAGCACCACAACCGGTATGTAGAAAAACGGCCGGAGGTACACCGGCGGTTCAATAGTAAACGTGAGTCGGTGCCCGCGGCTGTCAAATCGTCCGAATGGATCTTTGACCTGAATAAAGAATATATGCCCGCCCGACGGCAAGCGTGAGACGACCGTTTCGCGAACCGGTGCCCAGGAGCTCCACGGACTATCGTCAATCCGGTAGCGCACATGCAGTCCCGCCGCAGGACTCTCCCCCCACCAGGCTACGCTCCGCCAGCTGATGTGGATTCGTCCCGGTTCAATAACGGGATCGTTAAAAACGATCCTGGGAAGCGGCGTGCGCTCGGGAGGAAGCAGCAGGACCGCTGTCCCGCTGCCGCTGGTCCCCAGCAGTACGCGATCGGCCAGGGGCAGCACGGGCCAGAGACCCGTGTACGTCAACCCGGATGCATAGTCGAACGATGTCCACGAACTCTCAGCATACGCAGTCAAACCACCGCGGGTGGCAATCCAGAGGACGCCCCTGGCGTCCAGCTTGATGTCCCAGACAAGATCGCTGGCAAGTCCATCCAGCGCGGAGAAGTAGCGCAGTCGGCTGCCCTCCAGACAACCCAGCCCGTGCACCTGATCGCCGAACCAGACACGCCCATCCCGATCGACTGCCAGCGTGAACACGCGGTTCCCCCGCAATCCCTCGCGTGTGGACCAGTGACGCCATGTGCCATTGGCGAAGAGGCTCAGACCTTCGTTGGTTCCAAACCAGAGCGCCCCGTCACGGCCCTCGGCCATCGTATAGGTGCCCGAGCGCAGGGGAGCATGTTCGCTCCCCCATACGACAAACTCCCCCCGCGAAAAAAGAAAAACTGTATCCCCGAGAAACCAGAGACGTCCGGACCCATCCTTCGCTATCCGATGATAATGGAGCTCCTGCAGGCCGTCTGCCGCCCCGAACCGATTCCAGGATGTCCCATTCCAGCGGAATGCCCCTGTAAATGATTGACCGCTTGTCACCCATACATTCCCGTCATGATCTTCTCCCAGCCCCGTCACGGACCCGAGTTGTATGCCATTGACTGAGAGAATCTCGGTCATCTTGCCGTCTGCCCGGCGCACCTGCAACCCGTTGCCGGTGGCAATCCAGAGAGAACCGGTGGAGTGGCGGAGAAACTCGTGGACGATGGTGCCTTGGGGAGTACTGGCAGGATTCCAGTACTCCCAGCGATGTGTGGAAAGACGGCAGAGATGTAGTCCGGTGGGACCCGCCGCCCAGAGATCACCGTTCGGCCGGAACTGGACGCGCTCGGATCCAACCAACGGAAGAGGAACAGGATTCAGCCGTTCAACACGGTCGGGTGTGGAGACACGGACGCCACCGGTCTCCTCCAGCAACAGGACATCACCTTCGGGAGTGGTCAGCACGACTGTCGGCGCGGGCGAGGATCGCTCAGAAATATGCACGGCCGGGCGGCCGCGTTTCCACTTCCACAGGCCCGTTTGCTCACGGGGTAACACCACCCATGCCGCTCCGTCTCCGCGGGCATTTTCCGAGACACCGCCCACAACGAACGACGAGTCCGGAACCCTGATAAGCGGCTCCCACGTGCGGCCGTCGAACAGGAACAGGCCGCTGGCGCAGGTGACAAGGGCGCCCCGTTGTGCACCCTGGATTCCCGTAATCCGTACGCCCGGCTGTCCGCGCGTGAACGGGAGCAACGTCAGTGTACTGTCCTTGAGAACATAGAGTGCACCTCCTGCACTCAGGAGCAGCACCTGACCGTCAGGAAAGGGCACGGCAGCGGTAATGGTTGAGCTGGAACGGGCTCCGGTGAGGGACAACTCGAAAAAAGAGTGCCGGAATGACCGGTATGCCCGCCCGCCGGCAAAGACCAGAAGAGTGCTGTCGCGCGCAGCAATTACGGCCCCCGCACTCTCCCCAGGCAGGCCTGATCCCGGACCGGCCCGATGCCAGAGATATCCATCATACCAGGCAAGACCGTTGCTTGTCTGTATCCACGTATCGCCGGAGGGGAGTTCAACAATCGCCAGCATACGATGCGCCGGAAGGCTGTCTTCTGCGGTAAACGTGGTCCATCGCCACGAATCGCTCAACCGGTCAACTCCCGGACGCGCCGGTGCAGAGGAGAGACATATCACCATGGCGTACATGCACAGACGTGACCGCACGTTACGACTCCAGAGGGAAAGTGATAGAGAAGCTTGTGCCACGATCCCGGATCAATCCGATGGTGCCGTTTATCTGCAGCGTCAGCGTGTTGATAATCTGGAGCCCGAGTGTCTTGGTGCTCCGGAAATCGAGTTCCCGGGGAAACCCCACGCCGTTATCCGCGACGGTTAACACCGCGGAAGTCTCCTCGATCAAAGCGAGACGGACATCGATCTGCCCCGCCGATCCGCCGGGGAATGCATACTTGAGGGCATTCGACACCAGTTCGTTGACGATCAGCCCGCAAGGGATTGCCGAGTTGATGGGAAGGCTGATGTTCTTCACGTGGATCTTGACTTCAACATGCGGAATATTGTACGAGCGTGCAAGGAATCCAATAAGCGACCGGAGGTATTCTCCGAAGTCGATACGTGCAAGGTTTCCCGACTGGTAGAGACGTTCGTGAATAAGCGCCATGGACCGGATGCGGTTCTGGCTTTCGCGGAGGAGTTCCAGGATACGTTCATCCTTGACCCCAACGCCCTGAAGGTTCAGCAAACTGGAGATCACCTGAAGGTTGTTCTTGACCCGGTGATGGATCTCTTTGAGGAGGACTTCTTTTTCCTTGAGCGACGCGGCAATCTGAGCTTCGGCGCGCTTGCGTTCGGTGATATTAGTCATGGTTCCGAGCATGCGGCCTGCGTGCCCGCTTCCATCCTTGAGAACCAGGCCGTTGTCGAACACGTCGACATATGTGCCGTCTTTGTGACGGAACCGGTATTCAATCTGATAACGGGAGCAGTCCCGGATCGCGTGGTCGAGCTCTTTCACCGCCCGTTCCCGATCGTCGGGATGAATCAACTCCTCCCATTCGCGTATGGTAAAACCTTGAAACTCTGAGGCCGTGTATCCGATAACACTGATAAAGGCACCGTACCATTGGATGCGTCCGGTCGGGACATCGTAGTCATACACCAGTTGCCCCGTTTGTTCCACCACAATGCGATACCGTTCTTCGCTGAGCTGGAGATCATCCTCGGCCGCCTTCCGGTCGGTGATATCGCGCCCGACCACCTGAATTTCAGACACGAGGTGGCGGTCATCCAGAATTGCTCCTGCTGTCCAGCTCAGCCATCGTCGCTGTCCGTTGAGACCAATCCACCGGAAATCCATTTCCCGGCTCGTGTGTTGTGCGTCCACCTGGAGCAACGGCGCCAGCGTTGACTCCTGTCCGTCACCGGTGAAAAGACGCACCAGATTCTTGCCGACCAGATCTTCCTGAGAGCGGCCCAGAAGTTTGCAAAAAGCATCATTCACAAACGAGACGGTTCCCTCAGGCGACAGGCGGGCAATCAATTCGGTTTGTTGCTCGACCACGGCACGGTACCGTGCATCCCGCGACTGCAGCTGTCTGCCGTATTCACGTTTCCGCCGGAGATAAATCTGTGTAAGAGCGCTGAGCAGAACGAGCAGGACGGTAATGGGAACAACAAACCAGAGACGGAAGTAAAAGGGGGGCAGCGTCTCAAATATCAGCAGACTCTTTTGCGAGGGAACCTGCCCCAGCAGCCCCTTCGATTGTACTTCGAGAGTATGCAATCCGAACGAAAGATCGCGGACCGTGGTCGTACGCATCTGCCCCCAGAGGGACCACCCCCCCCTATCGACACGATGCCGGGTTTGCACCTCGGCGGAGGGAATCTCCGCCCACGGTGCATGTGTTCTCCACGAGATCACCGTTTCGTCACCTCGTGTCACAGGGTCGGAAAACGCCACGATGGGCGCAGGTTTTTCCAATAAACCATAATGCAGGACGGAAATACCGGAACCACTGGTGCCGCAATACAGATATTTCCCGCGGGCCTGAAGGGGCCAAACATATGGGCTGGCCAGACCGTGCTCAGGACCGAGAAACGCCCAGACACCCTTGTTCAAACAGGCAATACCTTCCCGTGTAGCCACCCAGAGTTTTCCGTCCGCATCCACTTCAAGATCCCATATGGCGTTACTCGGGAGTCCCTCGGCCGTCGTCACATAACGCGGTTGGCCCAGAGTGTCGATATAGCCGAGCCCGTCATACTGATGGCCAAACCAGACACGGTTGCTTGAATCGACCGCCAGCGTGAACACCCTGTTGGAGGAGAGTCCGTTTTTGACATTCCAGTGCGTCCATGTCCCGCGGTCCCACCGGCTGAGGCCGCCCAGCGAACCGAACCAGAAGGCTCCTGAGGAGTCCTCCGCCATTGTATACACCCGACCGCTGGGCAATCCCTGCCCGACGCCGAGTTGAGTAAAGCGCGAGCTGTCACGCACGAAGGCGCCGCTTTCAAGTTCGGGCTCAATGCCGGGCGATAACGAAGTCATGGTGAGAAACCAGAGCCGCCCACGTCGGTCCGGCATGATGCGGTGGATACGCTCGACGGGAAGCCCCTCTGAAATGCCGAAATGTTTCCACACACGTCCATCCCACCGGTATGCACCCGAAAACGTCGCGCCGCTGCTGATCCAGATGTGCCCCGCCCGGTCCTGTGCAAGTCCCGTGACGACACCAAGCTCTTTCCCGTTGATGCGATCGATGTGCTGCCGCAGCGTTCCGCCGGAGAAAATGAGGAGACCCTGGGAGGTCGCCGCCCAGAGAGTGCCATCGGCCATGAACCGGAGTTCGTTGACGGAGTTCGCCTGGGGATTGACCTCCGAACGGAGCGTTGACCAGAGAGTGGAGGTGATCCGGCAGAGATAGAGCCCCCGGTCTTTGCCGATCCAGAGATCGCCGTTCGCCCTGAACAAAACGACGCGGGCATTCAACATCTCTGGCGGTGGGGAAGTGAGTATGCGCCAGGAACCGTGCTCACGAACCCGCAGTTCTCCGGAGTTTTGCGCCATCACCATCGTACCGTTCGGGGCCATGTCCATCGATGTACTGATCATATCCGGCCCTACCAATCTGTATGTCTTCTGACCGGTTTCTTCCCATTCCAGGATCCCCTGTTTTGCGGTGACACGCACCGCTGCGGCCCCGTTGCCACGGCGGTCTTCGGTGATGCTGGTAAGCACGAGATAATCGCCCGGGGTCCCGTAAAAGAGCCGCCACCTGTCGCCTTCCAGGCGGTAAAGTCCGTGAGGAACGTTTAACCATATGCCTCCCCCCTTGGTAGTACTGAGACCGAAGGGATGATCCGGGAGACGATACGTCAGAGGATCTTCAAACGGGGAAGGAAACCGCTCCAGGGAATCACCCCGCATCACATACAGGAGTGAGTCGGACTGGAGAAGAATACGATGGTCAGGGAGTGTAGCGACACGGCGGACACGGACAACGACACCGTTCAAGCGTGGAGAGAGCGGGTGGCCTCCCGTCTTGGTAATCCGGAAAAGGCGAGGAGGAACAACGAAGAGCATCTCTTCGCCATCGGCGACAAGACGGCCCCGTCCGTACATGGCGACAGAGAGCGAATCAACATCCGGGGAAATCCAGCGAAAGCCGTCGAACCAGGCGACGCCCTCCCGCGTCTGCACCCACACATTGCCCGCTGGAGTCTCGAGGATGCCGGCGATCTCGGCCGATGGAAGACCCTCGGCGATGCCAAAGTGCGTCCACCGCCATTCATCCCGGACCTGCGGCACCTGCGCGTGCAGAGGCATGATCACCAGCAGAGCAACAAGGAAACTTGCAGCGGCACAAAAGCGTACACGGGTCCGGTTACCTGTCGTCACGTCCAGCAGAGCCCCTTTGATGCCGCTGCCCCCGACATCGATACCGAGAACCTGCCGCTTCGTGGTTCGTCTCATGATACCGCCCTTAACATCCCTTTCTTCTGCGCAAGATTCGCGTACAGCCCGTCAAACGATTTTTCAAATGCGGCAACCCCTTCATCTTCCAGGGTCTGCAGGACATGCGTGAGGCGAATGCCGGCGCCTGGCAACAACTCCAGAAGGCGGCGGGCTTCCGCTAGATTCTTTTCGATCGTGGGTTCAGCACGGCCATGATCGATAATGGCCGCATAGGTTTGTGGAGGAACGGTGTTCACCGTGTGCGGGCCGATCAGGGAGTCGACGTAGAGCAAATCGTGATACGCGGGATTTTTCGCGCCGGTGCTCCCCCACAGGGGGCGTTGCGGAACGCCACCGGCAGCCTGCATGACAGCAAAACGCGGAGAAGAAAAGATCTCTTTGAATGCCTGGTAAATCATCTGCGTGTTTGCCACCGCCGCCTTTCCCCGCAATCCGCGAAGGCGCGCTGCTTCAGCCGGATCACGCTCGCCGGCAATCAGTGTGTCCAGTTGAGCGTCCACGAGCGTGTCAATACGGCTGACAAACACGCTGGCAACGGAGGCAACGTGACCGAGCGGTTTTCCATCGCGCAGCCGCTGCTCCAATCCGGACTGGTAGGCATCGGCAACTTCACGATACCGTGCTTCCGAAAAGATGAGGGTGACGTTGATATTGATCCCGGCGCGGATTGCCTGAGCGATTGCCGGAAGGCCTTCGCGTGTGGCGGGGATTTTAATCATCGTGTTGGGTCGTCCAACCCGTGACCAGAGTTCCCGCACTTCCGCGACTGTCCCATCCGTGTCCCGCGCCTTGGAGGGGGTCACCTCAATGCTGACATAGCCATCCCGCCCGCGGGTCCGGTCATATACCGGACAGAGCACATCGGCCGCAGCACGGATGTCTTCCACCATCAGCGCCTGAATCAGACCGGCAACGTCAATGGCGGGATCGGCGCTGACAAGCTCACGGATCTGGTCGTCGTATTCCGCGCTGCCCGATATTGCCTTGTCAAAGATCGTGGGATTGGACGTCAGCCCGAGCACACCCTCGTCCACCATCCGTTGAAGCTCTCCCTGACGCAGGATCGCGCGGCTGATGTTGTCATACCAGATGCTCTGGCCCTGCTGTTCAAGTTGCTGCAATACGTTCATCGATTCTTCCTTGCACGTGCAACCATTGATCCCTCCACGGGCGGCCGTCCGCCCGGGAGACATGGCGTCGGGAACATCTCTGCCGTCTACCGCTGCAATCGTTCCATCTCGATCACCTTGTTCAGCCGGCGTACGTGCCGGTCATCGTACGAAAATGATGCGCCGAGAAACGCGTGAATGATGTCCACGGCGAGCGCGCTTCCCACAACGCGCGAGCCGAGGCAGAGCACGTTGATATCGTCGTGTTCCACTCCCTGATGGGCGGAATAGGTGTCGTGACAGAGGCCGGCACGTACCCCCTTGATCTTGTTTGCCGCGACGGAAGCGCCCACGCCGCTTCCGCACAGCAGAAGGCCGCGGTCGGCCCGCCCGCCGGTCAGGGCCTGTCCGATCGCGCGCGCGGCGTCAGGGTAATCGGAAGGCTGTTCATCATGCGTGCCGAGATCGATCACCTCAATTCCTTCCTCCTGCAGCCGCCTGGCCACCAGCTGCTTGATAAGGAAACCTGCATGGTCACCCGCGAGTGCGACTTTCATACGAGCATCCTTTTTGCTGCCTGCACAATAGCGTCGGTGGTGATACCGAAACCCTGGAAGACGGCTTCCACGGGCGCCGACGCGCCGAAGGTCGACATACCGATGAACACTCCATCCATTCCGATGTACCGTTCCCACCCGAGTTGCATCCCCGCTTCAACTGCCACACGCGCCCTGATGCCCGGAGGAAGAACTTCGTCCCGGTACTCTTTCGGCTGGCGTTCGAATAACTCCCATGAGGGCATGTTGACGACACGGGAGGGAACACCTTCAGCGGCAAGGCGCTCATACGCCTGGAGGGCGAGCGCCACTTCCGAGCCGGTCGCCAGCAACAGCACGCGCGGATGATCCGCACCGGTTAACACATACGCGCCCCGCTTGAGATGTTCCGCCCCTGCGTAGCGTCCACGGTCCAGAACCGGAAGTTTCTGCCGCGTCAATGCCAGCGCCACCGGACCCTTGCGATATTCCAGTGCGAACTTCCAGGCCGTCACGGTTTCGCTCGCATCGGCAGGACGGATCAGAATGAGTCCGGGCATGGCCCTCAATGACGCAAGGTGCTCAACCGCCTGATGGGTCGGGCCGTCTTCACCGAGGCCGATACTGTCATGGGTGAAAACGAAAATGGAAGGATACTTCGACAGTGCAGCCAGCCGCACCGCCGGACGCATATAGTCCACGAAGCAGAAGAAGGTCGCACCATACGGGGTCAGCATGTCGCTGAGCGCAATCCCGTTCAGGATCGCACCCATGGCATGCTCGCGGACACCGAAGCGGATATACCGCCCTGACCGATCGGCCTTTGAAAAATCCACCACCCCTTTGAAGCGGGTATTGTTCGAGGGGGTAAGGTCCGCCGAACCGCCAATCACCAGGGGAAATTCCGGCAGGACCGCATCCAGCACCTTCCCCTGAGCTTCACGCGTGGCCAGCGGCGTCGCGGAATCAAACCGCGGGGCGTTCTTTTCCCAGACCTCCTCCCAGTTCTCGGGAAGCTTCCGGGAAGCCGCATGCCGGCACTCTTTTGCCAGCTGCGGAAAAGCGGCGGCATACTGCTCGAACAACAGCTGCCATGTGGACTCCCGCTCCGTTCCCTTATCGATCTCCCGGCGGAACAGTGTCAGGGCGGCATCGGGGACAAGAAACGTCCGCTCCGGATCCCAACCATACTGTTGCTTGGTCAGCGCGATTTCACTCTCGCCCAGAGGCGACCCGTGTGCCTCTGCGGTGTCTTGTTTGTTCGGTGCTCCGTACCCGATGTGTGTGCGGAGTTTGATCAGCGACGGACGCCCCCGCTCGTTCTTCGCTGCGGCAAGCGCGCGCTCGAACGAGGCCATGTCGTTTCCATCTCCGTCAACCGTCTGGACGAACCAGCCGTATGCTTCATACCGTTTCACAACATCTTCTGAAAAGGAGAGCGCCGTTGAACCGTCGATCGTGATCCGGTTGTCGTCGTACAAGACGATCAGATTGTTCAACCCGAGATGGCCGGCAAGTGATGATGCTTCCGAAGAAACTCCCTCCTGCAAACAGCCGTCCCCCACAATGACATATGTCCTGTAGTCGAAAATGGGGAAACCGTCCCGGTTAAAGTGCGCTTCCAGGTACTTCTCCGCGATCGCCATGCCGACAGCGGTGGAAATCCCCTGACCCAGGGGACCCGTGGTCGCCTCCACGCCCGGCGTCACGCCGTACTCCGGATGACCGGGCGTCTTGCTCTCCCACTGCCGGAAACGCTTGAGATCGTCGAGCGAAACCTCGTATCCGGTAAGATGCAATAATGAATACAGTAACATACACCCGTGACCCGCGGAAAGCACAAACCGGTCACGGTTGATCCAGCGGGGGTTGGCCGGGTTGTGGCGGAGATGACGTGTCCAGAGCACATAGGCGGCCGGTGCCATCCCCAGCGGCATGCCCGGATGGCCCGATTTTGCCTTCTGAATGGCATCCATGGAAAGACAACGGATGGTGTTGATGCAGAGTTCGTCCAGTTCACTCAAACTGGGATGTCGGGGAAGACGCGCTATGGTCTGTTCCAAGTGTGAGAATCCGGTCTCGTGATGTGAGAACGTCCAGTACAACTGCAGATGTCGCCAATCAACAAAAGAAAAAAACATGAGACATTCAATCATGTCCCCTGTGGACGCCGGCCAGAACGGACAGATCCTCCACAAGGGCGTTCCAGGCGGGAGGGGATGTCAGGGGTGACATGGTGTCTCCGAAAGTGACGGAGTAAATATACGACCCCCGGGGGAGAAATGCCCGCCTTGCTGCTGGATGTTTGTCGTCGTATATTGTGTTGACCCCTACTTCCATTATCATGACCAACCATGCACACCCGCCTGACACTCGAGAGTATCCGGAAAACCCTCCAGCTGGCCATGAGCCGTGGTTTTCTGACCAATCACGACGCAGCCATTTTCTACGACTTTGACGGCCTGGGCCGCCGGCTCGGGCTGCTTCGGTCGCTGTTTCCCCCATCGGCACTCCACGCCGTCGCACTGAAAGCAAACCCTTTGCTGGCTGTTGCACGCCGGCTCCGCACCCTCGGGGCCGGCATGGAGGTCGCTTCCCTGGCTGAATTGAAACTGGCGGAGGCGGCGGGTTTTCTCCCCGAGCGTATGGTGTTCGATTCGCCCGTCAAGACCGCTGACGAACTCACGTATGCCCTCGCGCGGGGAGTACAGGTGAATGTGGACTCTCTCGATGAACTCTCAAGAGTCGCCCGGATCGTGCACGACCGGCCGTCGCTAAGCACCATTGGTGTCCGCATCAATCCGCAGGTCGGTACGGGACGGATTGCCATCACGAGTGTCGCCGGACACTTTTCGAAGTTCGGGATTCCGCTCTTCGAGCAAGGTCCACAGCTCAAGGAGGCCTTTCTGCGGTACCCCTGGCTTTCGGGCGTCCATGTGCACATCGGGTCACAGGGGTGCCCTCTGGAATTACTGGTGAGGGGAGTCAGAACGGTATGGGAGTTTGCTGAAGAGGTCCGGGTATCAGGGGGGAAGGTGAACACTGTTGATATCGGCGGCGGACTCCCCGCACGGTATCGCACGGAAGATTCCCCCCCCGATCCGGCGGTGTATGTAGCGACCCTGCACCAGACCTGCCCGGGGTTGTTCGAAAGCCCCGTCCGTCTGATCACCGAATTCGGCCGGGCGCTGCATTCACCCGGCGGCTGGGCGGTGAGCCGTGTGGAATATGTCAAACATTCCAGATACGGAAACGTGGCAATGATTCACCTCGGGGCAGATATGTTTCTGCGGAAGTGTTATGCTCCCGACCTCTGGCATCACGACATTCTGGCCCTCGATGCCCGGGGTGAATACAAACAAGGACCCGGACGACAGTATGCCGTGGCGGGCCCTCTCTGTTTTTCCGGAGACATCCTCGAACGGGATATCGATCTCCCTGAACTTGTGGAGGGTGATCTGCTGCTCATCCGCGACGTCGGCGCGTATACATTCAGCATGTGGTCACGCTACAACAGCAGGCAGTTCCCGCGCGTGCTGGGGTATGAAAACGAGGGCGAGACAATGGAGATACTCAAGGAGCGGGAGAGCGCGGAAAACGTTGTGGAGTTCTGGCAATAACTCAATCGTCTTTCTTCTCTTTCTTTTCGTCCACCTGATGCAGAAAACCCTGCTTCCACCTCTTTCTGATCAGCAGCACGAAATACCCGAAGATCAACAATCCCACCACCCCGATCAGGATGAGATTCATACCCACAAATGAAACAGTATCGGGTTCTTGACCACTCATGGTGAAACTCTCCGGAGATCCCAGTTTGAGCGACGATCTAATATAGAGATTCGAGGAGGACGAAGCAAGCTGCGCTATCTGGCCAGCCACTCTTCCAGGAGAGCGGCCAGACGGGCGGGAGGAAAGGCGGAAGTGTTGAGAATCCCGCGAGCACGGCGCTGGCGGTAGGCTTCATACAGGCAGACGGCGGCGGCAACGGAGACATTCAGGCTTTCGATCATGCCGCGCATGGGGATGGAGATCAGACCGTCGGCCTGTGCCGCCGCCTCGTCGGATACGCCGCGATGTTCGTTGCCTAGGACCAGCGCAACGGCCGTGGTGAGATCACAATCGTAGAGTGAAACGGCTGTTGCGTCGAGCCGCGTGGCGAAAATCCGGAACCCTTCACTGCGCAAGGTCGCATAACACTCCTGCACCGATGTGTGTTTGCGGCGGTCAATCCATTTGCTGGCACTGGACGAGCTCTTTTTGCCGATTTTCGGGAACGGTTCCAGCGTATACAGCAGTTCCGCGCGCATCGCACCGACGGCATCGCAGGTGCGCAGGATCGCACTGACGTTGTGGGGGTCGTGGACATTTTCAATAACGATTGTCAGGTCGGGCAACCGCTGCTCCAGAACGCGGGTAAACCGCTCCCTGCGCCGCGCGCTAGGCGCCATAATGTTCCTCCGGGTGCGCTTGCAGGAGGAGAATCGCGGCAATCACCAGAAGCGCGCCGAGGATTTGCGGCCCCTCGAGCAGTTCACCGAGATACCATGCGGCTGAGACAATCGCAACGATCGGTTCAAATGTGCTGGTGATGATGGCCCGGGAGGGCACGATGCGGCGCAGACCTCCAAAAAAGAGGGTCTGAGGAATCAACAGAGAAACGACTGCAAGCACGACCAGGGCACCCCACGTGTGGGCAGTTAACGGCTGCGCCGCAACAACCCAGGGAGGATTCAGCACACCCCAGAAGAGCGACGCGAAGAGCATGGCGTAAAACGTGCTTGTCCAGACACCGTGTGTCTTCAGCACCGACCGGGTGAAAATGGTCAGAAACGCAAAACCGAAAATCGACCCGATGCCGGTCAGCAGGCCAAGCGGAGTAATGCGGAGCACTTCCCGGTCATACGCTCCGACGGCGAGAAAACAGCCACCCAGCGAGAGCACCACGGCAATAATTTTGGCTCCCGTAAACCGCTCCTCACCACTCCATACCGCGTAGAGCATCACCAGCAACGGAGCCGTATACTGGATCAGGATCGCCGTGGCAACGGTGGTCTCTTTGATCGTGAAGTAGTAGGTGAAATTTGTCCCGGCAACACCAATGCAGCCAAGGAGAGCAAATTTCCAGAGTTCACGCGGATCGATACGCAGGAAATCGCGGCGGAAGATGAGGTAGAACCCCAGCAGGAGAAACATTGAAACGGTGACCCGTGCCTGGACGACAAGCACGGTATCCAGCTGCTGGTTAAAAAGCGCCTTGGCGGCTGTGGCGGACGTGCCCCAGAAGACCGCGGAGCCGAGGATCATCACATAGCCGCGGAGTTCCTTCATGCCGGCGACGGACCGGTTTCTTGAGCGGGAGATTCCCCTGTTTCCGCTTTTCGCCGGTAGTACTCGCTGCGCTCCGCATCCCCCGCTATCTCATACAGGTGCGCAAGCCGCCTGAACAACCCCTCAGGTTGAGGCACATGTTCAACCCCGAGCCTGAGGAATTCAATGAGGCCGGCCAGGGGAGGAATATTCAAATCCGCGTCGTAACAGTCGCACGCGTCCAGATACGGATCCGGTTCTGCCGGTCTGATCGAAGCGGCTTTCTGATAGTAGTGCAGTGCCAGTTCGAAATTATCGTCCCCGGAACAGGTGACCTCAAAGACGCTCGCCAGCCAGAGGTACACGTCAAAGGCCAGGTCCGCAAACTCCGCCGCCAGCTTTTCGCCAAACAGGCGGATCTCGTCGGGAGTGAGGGACTGATTCCAGAACAACAGCCGGTAGGGCTCAACATCCTTGACCTTTTGCGCAAGAGCCGCCTGGAAGACGTCAAAGATCTCGTTGAAATCCGTCGAGCTGGAAAAAGTCCTGCGTATGTCTTCGAGAGTATAGGAATGCATTGGCCGCGGGGTGATGTGCAAAAACTTAACAATCCCATCTTTCAAAAGCAACCAGCCTTCGGAGGATTTACCGGAGCAATACCATCTTGCGCACGATACTCCGGCCGGGTGTCTCCAACCGGTAGAAATACACACCGCTGGCAAGGCCCGCACCATTCACCGGCACACTGTGGGAACCGGCATCACGATACCCGTCGGCAACAGTTAAAAGATCCCGGCCGAGGAGGTCCGCGATCACGAGACGGATAGACGTCCCGGCGGAAAGATCAAATTTGATGATCGTGACCGGGTTGAAAGGATTCGGATAGTTCTGCAGCAGCGAAAATATCTGTATGAACGGCTCATCACGTACGGCGAGCGGGAGCGCTCCATACGAGAGAATCCGGAGATCATCAACAAACATCCCGTCCCGGTGTTCGTACTGATCACTCTCGAGCCGGAACCGCACCATAATGGCACGGCCGAGATAGGGGGAGAGATCGATAACTTCTTCAACCCATTCCCGCCGGAGCCGGTCATAATACGGGAAGCCGGCAACCTGTTTGCCGCCGGTCACGCCGGAACCGGGACGCGTAAAGTTCCCCGCAAGGGCTGTCCACGTTGTTCCGCTATCGGCAGACACCTCTACACTCACGCCGTCGTACGCCGTTTCAAGATCCCAGCGCGCCCGGAACCGGAGTTCGGCCGCCGCTCCTTCCAGAAGAATGGGCCTGTCCAGCGTGAAGATGTTCTTCTGGTTGTCTCCGTATTCACCCAGTGGGCTGTCCGTGTAACAGAACGTCCCGCTGTAGGAGGCTGTGTGTGTGGTGTCCCACCGAATCGCAGGCAGCGAGCTGAGGGTTTTCCACGGACCGCGCACCGGATCCGCGCCGTCGGCAAAGAGCGTGTCGGGTACTCCGAGCCGGATGGTCACGGAGTCCCGTGAGCTCCCGTCTGCACATGTTGCCGTCATCCGGATCATCGCCAGACTCCCATCGGGATATCCCGGCTCCCGGTGCGACAACACCGTGACCGTCTGGTCACCCGCGGTCGGAATGATCACCGGTGCCGGATCAATCACCGAGACCCCGGTCCCTGTAAACTGGACTGCCGCCGACGCCGTGGTCGTGCGAACGCCCGCGTTGGTCAGGGTGATGCGGAAGGTGATGGTCTGATCGTTCGAACGCTGTTCAACCTCCGTCGAACGAATCACGATATGCTGGCCGGCCAGCTCCGCCAGATCCAGGTTTGCGCGAAGGTTTTCGGCGGCAAGGGGAAGGATACGCGAAGGAACGGGCCAGAACCCGTCCGCGTCGTTTCCGACCTCCGGCGTCATCGAGAAGATGCGGCCCTTCGTCTCCGTGTCACCGTACATCCAGTCATCCGCATCACCGTTCGTCACGTAACCGACCGTCGCATTGCCGGTGCCGAATGTGTAGTAGTTGCGTGCCGTCAGGATGTCACCCAGCCGCCGGTAGATGACGGAATCGGGCGGCTCCGTGTTATTGTAACCGAACGGATGAATCAACAGATTGCCGAATGTGTGATAGTTGAACCCGGCGGAGAACATGTTGCGGTAACATAGATCGCGGATCGCTTGCGTCTCCGGTTCGGAGAACGCCACCGTCCCGCGGTACACGTCGTCGAATCCGTTGCCGGTCGACCCGACGTTGTCGAAACCCCACCTGTACCCGTAGTTCCTGTTCAAATCAACACCGACTGATCCATCCGTGTTGTGCCGCCGGTTCTTGCGCCAGACCCCGCCCCCCTGTGGATCGGTGTACTCGTTGTAGGCATAGCCGTCGGGATTCACCACCGGAACCAACGTGAGGTCGCGCGAGTCCAGGAGACCGGTCACCTCCCCGTCGACCCCGTAGCGCTCGAGCACATACCACATGAAATAGATGAGAGCCATCATGCCCTGGGGCTCCCGTGCGTGATGCAGGGCGGTATACAGAACTTTCGGCCTGGTCTGGGAGGCTGCACCGCTGCCCGTCATACGCACGGACCAGATGGGGCGTCCTTCGATACTCTTCCCGATGGAGTCACGTGCGCTGATCAGGAGCGGATAGGCACGCTGCATGGAATCGAGTTCTGCCCGCACTTCGTTCAGGGTCAGGAACCCCCCCATCGAGCCGGGATGGAAATGCGGAACAGCCGGTACCTTCACGAGCATGCTGACGGCACGGTCGGCCTCAAGGCGTGCGGCATGATACTGGCGCATATCAGGGATAAGGGTGATGACTGCGAAGCCTGCATCACGGATTCGACGAAGATCGGTATCGGAGACGAGAAGTTCTACGCGGCCGGGAACCCTGGTGACGGCATCCTCCAGTGGAAGGCCGAGCGAGGCAAGGCGCAGGTTGTCGGCGGGCGAATTGACAATCACCGCTACCTGGCTGTAACGGGACTGTGCGTTCAGGAAGACACCACCCCACAGAAAGAGAACAGCTATCCCGAACACGCAGAGCCTTTGCGCACGTCGCCGTACTGCCGGTCGTGGTCCCCCGGGCTTCATGCGCTTAGCGGACCAGCAGCATGGATTGCACATAGGTCTTCCCACCGCCATCGAGACGTGCGAAATAGTTGGTGCCCGCCCCCTGCATATTGAGTATGGAGAAAGATTTCGATGCTGAGTAGGGAGTCCCGGTTGATCCCGTCCCCCCTCCATCTGCAATGACGTTCGGGATGGTGACGGCGGTGAGGTGCCTTATGAAAAA
>Ga0315273_10001515_pt1 | contig 26584 bp, 12 predicted proteins | sample YL17G02_0_MG_FD_205753 | JGI IMG/M metagenome (GOLD analysis project Ga0315273, IMG submission 205753) | Sediment microbial communities from Yellowstone Lake, YNP, Wyoming, USA - YL17G02_0 | ecosystem: Environmental > Aquatic > Freshwater > Lake > Sediment | place: USA: Wyoming | collected... | reverse complement strand
TTTTTTTAAAAATGGTTCATCTTTTGGTTTTAATTTAAAATAAAATTTAAAAAAAAAACCCCCCCCCCCCCCCCCCCTTGCCGTCTCTCATGATCGTGCTCAAAAGCCGCCGCCGACCATTACCTGTCCGCCTCCGCGGGCGCCCCCCACGATCCGGCCCTGCCCTCCAACCTGGCCGCCGCCCTCCTGAAAGCGGGCGACGTGCGCGGGGCGGCGGCCGCCGCGGCTGCCGCGGTGGCGGCGGCGCCGGGGTGGGCAAAAGCGCACTTCCGCCTGGGCGCGGCGGCCTGGGCGGGGCGGGATTGGGAGGCCGCGGCGGGCGCGTATGAAAAAGCTGGCGAACTGTTGCCACGGAACGGCCAGGCGGACGCGGCGGTGGCGTCCGCGGCGGCCGGCGCAGCCGCGGCCGCGGCCGAGGGCGCGGCCAGCGCGGGCGCGGACGCCGCCCTGGCCGCCCTGGCTGCCTCCACCGCCGCCGTGGCAACCTCCACGGCCGCCACCGTCGCCTCCATGACCCACCAGTTCCGAGCCGCCGCCGCCGCGCCCGACTGGGGCATGGATGCCTATGCGTGGCGCCCGGCCGTCGCGCTGGGCGACCGCCTGGTGCCGGCCGGGGTGACGTTGAGGGCCGCGGCCGCTGCCACTGACCCGCACGCGCGGCCGGACACGGCCACGGTGGCCGCCCTGGCCGGGGCGGCGGGTGACCTGGCGGGCGTGCGGCGGGCGGTGGCCGCGGCGGGCGATGCGGGGCGTATGGATGGGTGGGCGGAGGGGGTGGGGCGGGCGGTCGGGTTGCTGGTGGGGAGGGGCGGCCCCTCTCTTGGCGGGGCCGCCCCTCCTGCCCCGCCGCCCGTCGCCCTCTCCCTGGGTGGGGGCCCGGTGGCCGCCCTCCTGGCAGCCGCGGCGGCGGCCACCCCCTCGCTCACCACCATCCTCGCCGAGCCGACCCCCCTGGCCACCGCGTTCGTGCGGGCGGGGCTGGACCAGCAGCCCGGCGCGCCCGCCTGGGCGGGGGCCGCGCGCCTCTCGCCGTCCGGCTTTGGCGGGCTGCGGGTGGCGGGGGAGGCCGGCGGCGGCGGCGGCGGCGGCGGCGGCGGCGGCGCCCACCCGTCGCCCACGCTCCTGCCGGCGCCTGCGGCCCTCGTCGTCACGGACCTGTGGGACCACACACCCCTGGGAGCGGGCGCCCTGGCCGCCCTGGACGCCGCGGCCGGTCGGGGCTTGCTGGCCCCGACCGTCACCGTCCTCCCCTCCCGCCTGGTGTTGCGGGGGGTGGTCGTCGCGGACGTGCGGGGCGGGCGGCCGGGCGTGCGGGGCGACCCACACGCACCCGCGGGCGTGGCCGTGGGCGCCGCCCTGGACGGGTTCCGGTGGGGCTGGGCGGCCGACCGGGTGGATTTCCGGGTTGGCAGCGGCGGTGGCGGCAATGGGGGTGGCGGCGGGCGGCCCGCCCTGCCGGCGGGGCTGGTGCCGCTGTCCGCGCCCTTCACCGTGCTGGACCTGGACCTGACCGCCCGGGCCCGGGCGGCCGTCGCAAGGCGTGGGGCAACGGGCGGGGGGGAGCAGCAGGCGCTGGCGGGCGCTGGCGAGGCCGCCGCCTGGTGGGAGGGCGACGCGGTCCACCCCACCCGCCTCACCCTCCCACCCGCCGCCGTCACCGCCTGCGCCGTGGCGGCCGGCGCGCCGGCCGCCCTGCTGACCTGGGTGGAGCTGGACCTGGGGGGTGGGGTGCGCGTGTCGCCGCGGCCGCCGCCCCCCTGCCCGTCGCCGGCCGGGCCGGCGGCGTCCCCGGCCACGCTGACGCACGCCTCGGCCGCCCGGCACGCGCGCGCGCGCACGCACCGGGCCGCCTCGCTCGGCGGCGGCCTGCACTGGCTGTCTGGCGGCGGGCCCTGCCCCGTGGGGGCGGCCCTGGCGGCGGGTGGGAGGGGCGCGGCTGTGGTGCTGCCCCTGCGCGTGCGGTGGGACGCGGACCACCTGGTGGTGAGCGTGGCGGGGCGCGGGGCGGGGCGCGGGGCAGGGGCGGGGCGCGGCGAGGGAGCGGCCGCCACGGCCACCACCACCGTCCCCGCCCCCCCCCTCACCCTCCCCTCCGCCTGGCTGCCCCGCTGGCACTGGGACATGGTGGCGGACACCGCCCGGGCGGAGGCATACGCCGCCGCCCTGGGGCGCGTGCTGGGGAGGGAGGGGGGCGGCGGCCCCGCCGCGCACGTCGTGCTCGACGCGGGCGCGGGGACGGGCCTCCTCGGCCTGCTCGCCGCGCGGGCGGGCGCGGCGGCCGTGACCTGCGTGGAGGCCTCGCCCGCCCTGGCCGCCGCGGCGGCGGGCGTGGTGGCAGCGGCTGGGCATGCTCGCACCGTGCGGGTCGTGGCGGGCGACGTCCGGCGGGGGCGGGCGGGGGGGGGGGGGGGCAGCGGCGCCGCCGCCGCCAGCCGCCGTCAGCAGCCCCCCCCCCCGCCGCCGCCCGACCCGGCCCGCCCGCCCGGCACGCCGCCCACGCTCCCCGCCCCCGCGGACGCCCTCGTCTTTGAGGTCTTTGACGCCGGCCTCATCGGGGAGGGCGCCCTCCACATAGTGGCGGCCGTCAAGGCGCGCGGCCTGTTGCGGGCCGGCGCGCCCATCATCCCAGCCCGGGCGTGCGTGTGGGCGCAAGCCATCGAGGTGCGGGCGCCCGCCCCGACGGCCCCCCGCCCGCCGGCCCCGGGCCCGTCCGTCTCCTGGGCCTTCACCCGGCCCTTCCGGGCCCGGGCCGAGTATGAGGCCCTGGACATGCGGCCGGGCGGCAGCCCAGCCCTGCCCTGGCGCCCGCTCACCCGGCCCGTGCGCGCGTTTGCCTGGGACTTTGCCGCCTCCCCGCCCGGGGCCTTGCTGGCGCCGGGGCGCGCGACGCTGGCCGCGCCCGCCCTGGCGCCCGGCACCATCCACGCAGTCCTCTTCTGGTTTGACCTGATCATGGTGGACCGGGAGGCGGGCGGCAGCGGCGGCGGCGGCGGCGGCGGCGGCGGCGCCCCGCCCCTCACGCTTTCAACATCCCCGCACGCCCGCCCGGCCGGTCCGCGCCCGTCGTGGGGCCAAGCCCTGGCATGGCTGCCCCCCGCGGCCGTGGGCGCCGCGGGCGACACCATCGCCCTGGAGGCGACCCATGACACGTACGGCATTGCGTTCAGCCACTCGGACGCCGGCCAGCAGGCGGTGGCGGGCGGGCGGGCGGCGCACTTCCTGGACCCCACGCTCGAGGCCGCGGCCTCGGCCGCGGCCTCGGCAGCTAGGGCGGTCGCGGCCGCCCTCGCCCACGACCCGCGGGCGGGGGAGCGGCTGGCACGGGGGGCGCTGGTCGTGGGGGCGCGGCCTGGGGAGTGGGGGCTGGACGGGGCGGCGGCGGCGGGCGTGTGCGGGGGGCTCGTTGGCGGGTAGAAGGATGGTGCGGGTGAAGAGAGAGAGAAAAAAAATGGAAATTGAGGAGAGCGTAAGCGCTTAAAAGCCTCACTCCGCTCTTTCCTCAAAAGGTGCGTGCCTGGTCGAGGCCCTCCCCCAGCGGGCGCCCCCCCTGTCCCTCCACAGGCAGGCGTGGCGGATGTTTTCCAGTGCATGGAGGATGTGCGCGGCGGCCTTCCAGGACCGGAATGGCCCGCGCGAGGGGCGCGGAAAAAGCGGAGAGAGAGGAATGGGGGGAGCGAGCGTCTGAGAGCATTTCCGGTGACGGTCCCAGAGCCCCGCCCGGCCCCCTTTCTTGTGTGGACCTCCGCCAACCAAACCCCGTCTGGACCCGCTGGTTTACTCTCCTGAACAAAAAGGGGCCAGTCCAAGGCGAATGCGGGCGGCGGCTGAGCGTTCGGCGGCGGGAGAAGAAGCGCATGTGATTCCAACTTCCGCTTCTCCTCCTTTGCGAGCGTGCATGGCCCCCCCCACACTCCCTCGGAAAGGATTTTCTCGCCAGTTTTCGGCGCAGGGGGACAGGGCGTCGCCCAGGGCGGGTCGGAGCGAGCAGAGGAGGGCCCGCCTGGGCGTTCAAAGAAGGGGCGGACGCGCCGGACTCCTCATTTTTTCTCACCTTCCTGTGTGCCCTCTCCTTCTCCTTCCACACAGCCCAATCCCCCCCCCCCGACTCTCCTCAAACCTCATCAATCATGGCCCCCAAAGCTGCCGGCGTGAAGAAGACCAAGACGGGCAAGAAGTCGTCCAAGATCCCGGGCATCAAGAAGCCGTCGGGTGAGTTGGGGCAGGGGGCGGCGGGGCGGGCAGGGGGGTGCGCGCGATGGCGTCGCGAGAGAGAGCGGTTCGTTCCTTCCCTTCCTCTCACGCCTCTCCGCCCCTCCCCTCTCCTCACACGCCAGGCGCCTACATCCACTTCTGGTGCGTGCACAGGGCCACCCCCTCGGCTCATCGGCTTGTGTAACGCTCGCGATTGGGGGCGTGGGTGGGGGCGTGGGAGGGGGAGGGCAGGCAAGCGCGATGCTTTTTTTCGAGAGAAGAAGCGGGAAGCAAGGGGCAGGCGCGAAGCCAACCCTTCTGCGCGCACGGGGCGCTGAAAGCCGTCGCCCACCCACCCCGCTCACCCCCCAGACGAGTGGAGGGGTGGACGGGGCATGCGCCTGGGGGGGTGGACGGGGCGGTGCAGGGTGGGCGCGGCCGAGTTGTGGGGGCTGCAAAGGGGGGGAGGGGCGGAGTCAGCTTCAGAGGCGAAGAGCTTTCAGAGAGCAGGCGCGCGCGCTCCCGCACACACAAAAAAAAAACTCAACCTCTTTTTTTCACTTCTCCCCCCGACCACGCACAGCAATGACAAGCGGGCTGCCATCCGGTGAGTTTTGTCGATGGAGCCGGGGCTGGAGGAGAGTTTGCACGCGTGCGCGCGCGCGCCCGGCCCCTCGCAGCAGAACAACAGCCGTTTTTCTTTCTCTCTTTCTTCACACCCCCTTCTCTCCCCCTCCCCTCCCGACCCACAGCGCCGCCCACCCCACCTGGGGCATCGGCGAGATCGGCAAGGAGCTGGGCCAGCAGTGGAAGAAGGTGACCGACGCCGAGAAGGTCAAGTACGCCGCGTCCGCGGAGAAGGACAAGGTGCGCTACCAGAAGGAGCTGGCAGCGTACAACAAGTCGGCCTGAACCACAAAAAAAAAAAGTGACATTTCAACAACAACAAAAACAGAGAGGGGGGCGGGGCCTCTCTTCTCGTTTGGGAGGGGGGGCGCGCCCCCCATTTTTTTGTTTCTTCCCCTTTTCTTCCAAGCCCGTGTGATGCGTCAACCCCGGTGCGTGCGGTGTGTGGGGTGTGGGTGGTCGCGAGTGTGAGTGGGAAGGTGGCGCGGTGAGGAGCGTCGAGAGAGAGAGACCTTTTTTTTTCTTCTTCCAAAAGGGCGGGTGAGGAGGGGTGGGTCGGGGAATAGGGGATGGGGGGAGCAGTCGCTGTCGTTCCGGGTGCCTGCCCCCCCTCCTCGACGGGGGGGGGGGGCGCGCCGCCCGGGCGTCCCTCTTGAGGGCCGCCCGGGCGCGTAGCTGAGTGGCAAGAGCCCGGTCCGCGCGACCTGTGTGCTTCCCCTCCCCTTTCTTTCTTTCCCCATCCCCTCCCCTCCTCGTTCCCCTCCCTTGCGCGCGCGCGTGTGTGTGCCTCAATGCGCGCGCGGCTGCTGCTGTTTTAGGGCGCTTCCCTTTTTTTGTGTGTAACGAGAGAAAAAAACGCTCGGGCGGCGGCGGGTTGCGCGCGCGCTCTGGCGCGTGCCTCCCCCCTCCCCTCCATTACAAAAAAAAAATAAAGGAAACAACACACTCTCTCTCTGAGCTCCGCACGCACCCTCTCCGTACTCTACTCCTCTGACAGCACCCACAGCGATCGGATAAGGCGGCGCCCACCGGGCGGCGGTGGCGCCGGCGGGTCGGCACGGCCAGCCGCAAGCACCGGCCACCCCCAAAAGAGGGTCGGGGCCGCGGAGGGGGGGCGGTGAGGAGGGGCCAGCAGGAAGGGCGAGCCGGCGGGCACGCGGGTGCGGGCCTGGTCAGCCGCTGCCGCCGCGGCGCTCTCATACCTGAACGGCGGCCCAAATCTGGCCCACCCGACCATGCGCGCGGGCGTGGCCGGGCCCAGGGTGGCGTGCGCTGCCAGGGCCGGCGCGCCGGGCGCGCCGCCAGCGGGCGAGGTTGGCGCGAGCAGGCCGACGCGCCGCCCGACTGCCGCACCTGGCAGGGCCCAGTCCCGCAGCTCCACCGTCTTGGTGCCGCTCAGGATGAGTTCCGCCCAGTCGGCATTGATTTCCAGGGCGTGCGTGCATTGCATTGCAATTGTGTGCAACCTAGTCTCTTCTTCTCGACCCCAAAATTCATTTTCAGTTCATCGCATTTTCATTTGCACACGGGGGCCGGGGGCCGAGGGGGGGGGGGGGGGGGGGGGGGGCGGACCCACCCACCCCCCCCCCCCCCCCCCCCCCCCCCCCCCCCCCCCCCCCCCCCCCCCCCCCCCCCCCCCCCCCATCGCCCTGTCGCAAAAAAAAACAAAACCGCCCCCCCCCATCACTCTTCGGCTGTGATCATCGCTTTTGCCAGCAGCCGCCCCACCGTCTCCGACGGCTGGGCGCCTAGGGCCAGCCACTTCTTGATGGCGGGCGCGTTCAGGTTGGTCTCCTTGCGCAGGGGGTCGTAGTAGCCCAGGCGCTGTGGAAAGAGAGGAGAGAGGAGAGACGGAGAGAAAGGTGACGGGGCGATGAATGGATGGATGGATGATGGGAGGTTGGGAAAAAGAGAAAACAAGGCGCGGTGCGTGCCTGGAAGGCACCCTTCTCGTCGTCACCTCTCCCGTTGCTTACCTCCAGCGGCCGCCCCTCCCGGCGGTCCCGGGAGTCGATGGCGACAAGGCGGTAGAAGGGCGCCTTCTTGCGGCCGAAGCGCTGGAAGCGGATCTGTGGGTGGAGTGGAGAAAGAAGGGTTGAATGAGAGGAGGTCGGCAGGAAGGCGGCGGCGGCGGCTCACCAACTCTCTCTCTTCCTGGTTCCTCCACCCCACACGGCCCGGCCAAAATGAACGCACCGCCACCCGGGCCTCGACCAGTAGGGGCCCCCGCGAGGATGGGCCCGCCCGCGGGGCGGCCTGTGCGTAGGGAGAGGTGAGGGAGGAGGAGGCGTGAGAGGGGGAGTGGGGCCGCCACACACGCACGCAAGCCGGCGTTATGTGTTGACAAGCGCCGTGAGACTTGAAGCTGGCTCGGAATGTCACACATGCGCGCCAGCTCATGAGGTGCTCAGGCAGGCCAAGCACGGGCTTGCGCAGGCGGGTGGTCGGATGCCTCGGCCAAGGCGGCCCGTGCGCTGTTTGCATGCGTGCGCCGGCGCCGCTGGCCACGAGTGAGCAAAAAACTTCTCTCTCTCACTCCCGCCTCCCCGCGCGCAGTTCCCGCCGCGGCCCGGCCCGGCCGCTTTCAACGCACCGTCAGGGTGGCCGTGTTGGCGACGGCCGACCGGAAGGACAGGGTCGACATGCTGTGTGCGCGAGGTGTTGGGTGCTTGTCGCCCGCGGCAGTCAAGCGAACAGTGTGTGAGTTAGAATTGTGAGAGAGGGGCACCACTTCTATTTTCCCATCGCGCACTCTCTCTCTCTCTCTCTCTCTCCTCTCGCTATACATGGAACCCGCCCTAGCCCGAGGCCTGCTGGCCCGCCGCGCCCTGCCCACATGTACGTGCATATGCTGCTGTGAGACGCGCCGCTCCCCCGCGGCCTGGGCGGGAGAGGCGAAGCTTTTGTACTTGAGAGCGCTTTTTTCTTCTTCTTCTTCTCACCGGCCCCTTCACCCCCCCCACACAGCCACCCGCCCGCCCGCCCCGCTCCCCACCCGCCCGCGCATCCTGACCGTCCGGGCTGCTGGGGGCGAGAAGAGCGGACGCGGTGAGTGTGAAAAATACAGGCGGGGCAAGAGAGAGAAGAGGAGAAAAACACGCCGTGGGGGTGTTCTCCCAACCCGAAGAACACCCCTCCTCATGGGCCCCCTTTCCCTGTCTTTCCTCTCAAGCTCCCTGGGATTTCGGCCGCTTCCTGAGGACGGTCACCTTTTTCAACCCGCCCGCCGCGCTGTTGGGCAAGCTCATGCGCAGCCTGACGGGCGGCCAGTCCGTGGCGGAGGCGCTGGCGGCCGCGGACGCGGCGGTGGCGGGCGGTGGCAACCCGCGCCGGGGCGGCGTCGTCCTCGTCACCGGCGCCACGGGCGGCCTGGGGCGCCGGGTGGTGGCCCGCCTGCTCGCCCGGGGGGAGGCCGTGCGCGCGGTCGCCCGGGATGCCGCCAAGGCGGCCCAGATGCTGGAGGGGCTGCCCAAAGCGCCGGGCGCGTCCCTGGACATCGTCTTTGCCGACCTTGCCCAGCCCGCCACGCTCCCACCAACGCTCGGGGACCGCGTGCGGGCGGTCGTCTCCTGCGCGGCCGTGGTGGTGCGCCCCAAAGAGGGCGACACGCCGGACCGGTCCAAGTATCTGCAAGGTGCGTGTGTGTGTGTGTGTGAGAGGGAGAGGGAGAGAGAGAGAGAGAAAGATGAGAGTGCGCGCGCGTGCGCCTTCAACCTCATCACTCATCATCTTCTTCCTCTTGTTCCCATCCACTCTCACATGCCTCTCCTCAGGCATCAAGTTTTACGACCCCACCATCGCAGACGACTCGCCGGAAGCCGTGGAGCTGAACGGGATGCGCAACCTGCTGGCGGCCGTGGCGCCGCACCTGGGCCTGGAGAGTGGGGCGGGCAGCGGCGGCGGCGGCGGCGGCGGCGGGTTCTCCATCTTTGATGCGGCCGCCCCCTCCCCGCTCGCCTTTGGGCCCCTGGACGACGTGGTCATGGGGGGCGTGTCCGAGTCGACCTTCACCACCGTCCCCGGCGCGGGCGAGGGCGGTGGCCCCGCCGGCGTGTTCACAGGCGTGCTGCGCTTTGAGAACAACGGCGGCTTTGCATCCGTCCGCTCCCGCAACGCCGAGCCCCGCCTGGACTGCGGCGCGTACGCGGGGCTGGCCCTGCGGCTGAAGGGCGATGGCCAGCGCTACAAGCTCATCTTGCGCACCGACCCGGGCTGGGATTCGGTCACGTACTGCGCCTCCTTCGACACGGCGCCAGGTGGCGCCTGGCAGGACGTGGCCCTGCCCTTCTCCGCGTTCAAGCCCGTGTTCCGGGCCAAGACCCTGACGGGCGAGCGCGCGGTCCCCCTGGACCCGGCCCGCATTGCCTCTCTCCAGCTGATGCTGAGCAAGTTTGAGTACGACGGCGGCCTCAACCCCTCCGTCCAGGCCGGCCCGTTTGCCCTTCCCGTCGCCCGCATCAGCGCGTACCTGCCCGCCTCCCCATCCCGGCCGCCCGTCTTCGTGCACGTCTCCTCCGCGGGCGTCACCCGGCCCAACCGGCCCGGCATCGACGTGGAAGTGGAACCGCCGGCCGTCAAGATGAATGACATGCTGGGCGGCATACTCACCTTCAAGCTGGCGGGCGAGGATGAGGTGCGGGGCGCGCCCTTCCCGGCCGCCATCGTCCGCCCGACCGCGCTCACGGAGGAGCCAGCCGGCATGCCGATCGAGCTGGGCCAGGGCGACCTGTTGAAGGGGAAGGTCTCCCGCGAGGACGTCGCCGACCTGGTCGTCGCCCTGCTGGACTGCCCCGCGGGCGCGGGCCTGACGTTTGAGGTGAAGTCGACCGTCCCGTTCTCCCAGCCCTGGACGGGGCCGCCCGCCGGGGCGCCGGCCACGGACTGGTGCGGGCTGGTCGGCCGCGCCGGCCTGGTGGCCGGCGTGACGGGGAAGACGGTGGGCGGCATGTACAGTGGCAGCCGGGTGGAGGCGGAGGTGGTGGCCGAGGTGGGCGCGGGGAAGGTGCGGGCGGCGCCGTGAAAAAATTTGAGACAAGGAAAAAGAGGTTGAAGTGAGAGCGATTTTTCTCGGTCGCTCCCCCGGCCACACCCCCAGCTTTTTTTGGACCGCGCCCGCTCGCAACACACACACGCGCGCGCGTGCGAGCGTGCGCGCCCACACACGCACCAGGCCTGAACCTCTCCTCAGGGCCTGCACTCTCTCCACAACACCCGCCGTCTCTCTCTCTCCTTGTGGCGCCACGCCGCGAAGCGTGCTGCCAAGCTTTTTCCGCAAGAGATGGCCCCTCCTGCCCCTGGTCGCCCCGCCTCCGGCGCGGGAGCCGGCCCGTCCGGCCGCCCACCGGCCGCCGAGGAAGTGTTCCTCATTTTGACTGACACGTCCACTGACTCGTCGGAGTACTCGTCGGAGGATGAACCGGTGCGTGATGGTTGTGTGTGCGAGAGGCGAGAAAACGCGACACACCCACACACCCCTTGAAACGGCGCGCGGCGTCGCCCCCCCCCCATCGAGAGGGACCGAGGCGAGGGGGCGTGGCGCGCCCTGTCATCCTCACTCTCACACACTTGCACACTCACGCACAAACCTCGCCATTCATCATCAGATTCACCGCGGCACGCGCGGCGGCGCTGGCGCCGGTACCAGCTCGCCAGGCAGCCGCGGCCGAGCCAACCCGGCCGCCCCACTGCCGGGGCGCCGGGGTGTGGGCTCTCCACCGGTGCCGCCCCAGCGCCGCCGCCTGCCCGCCAGCCTCCAGCCCCAGATCGTGGTGAGTACGGATTTTGTGGAAGGAGGTTGGCGTGCGCGTCTCTGTTGGCGCGCACGCCGCATTTCCTCTCTCGCACCCTCTCGCACCCACCCACCCATCCATCACTCTCTCCCTCCAAACAGAACGGTGACGACGACGACGACGACGACGCCGTCATCTTTGTCTCCGAACACCCACCCCCGCCCCCCGCCGTGGCGTCCCGCATGGCGCGGGCGGCCGCGGCCGTGCGGGCCGCCGCGCGCGCGGCCGTGCCGGCGGCCCTGTATGGGGCGGGCGAGGGCGCGGGCAACGCTGCTGCCGCGCCGCCCTCAGCCAAGAGGGCCCGCCGGGCGTCAGGGGGGGGCGGGGTGGGTGAACCGGCCGCGTCCAAGTGCTCCATCTGCCTGGACCCCATCAAGAACATGGCATGCGGGCCGTGCGGGTGAGCAAAAGGAGGGAGAAGAGGGCCGTTTTTTTTTTCTCAACCGCAACCTCAATCACACCCACTCACGCTCTCCTACTTCTCTCCAGCCACGTCTTTTGCGAGCCCTGCCTGCGGGCGGCTCTGTCCAAGAACAAAAAGTGCCCCAACTGCCGCAAGGCGATGCAGCCGCGCCAGGTTCACCGCGTCTTTGTGTAGAGAGAGAGTGAGAGAGTGAGAGAGTGTAGATGAGCCATTTTTCTCCAGCCGCCAACCACCTCTTCACGCCCTGTCCCGTCTCTCTCGCCCAGCAAGGCGGCCAAGGCTGCGCGCTGCGGCCATTCTGTGTGTGTGTGTGTGTGTGTGTGTGTGTGTGTGTGTGTGTGTGTGTGTGTGTGTGTGTGTGTGCGTGTGTGTGTGTGTGTGTGTGTGTGTGTGTGTGTGTGCTTTGAAAATGGTAGGGCCAAATCCTCTGTCACACAAAAGAACAGAGAGAAGAAGCCACCACTCCCAAAAACACGGTCCGCGACCCTCGGATCTCCACTCGCCACCCCGGCGCTTCCGTTGCCGCTCCTCTACAGGCCCAGCTTTGTCCGGCGCCAGTTCCGGCGCTTGCTGTTGTAGCGCACGGTGTTACCGGTCCGGAAGCGCACCCATTGCTGGAAGAGGAAAAGTGGGAGAGGGAAGACGTGAGAGGATGGAAAGAAAACAAACGTGAACGTCCAAGCCTGGCCGCCCGCGGGGCCCCGCTCTCGCATACACAACCCCCCACACTCACCGGGAGCGGCCGGTTCTGCTTGATCTTCTTGGCGAGGATCCGCTTGACGATGAAGGTCTTGTGCGACGGCTGGATGGATGGATGGGAGAGGGAGAGGAGAAGGGGGGTGAGCGGAGGTTGACAGGGAGAAGCCGCATCAGAGGACCCCGCGTTCAGGCCGTGTCCCTCACGAGGGTATCGTCGCTCCGCTCCGCCACACGCCCAAGCCTGCAGTAATGTCGCCTCTCCACACGCCCAGCGTGAGAGTGGAGGCGCGAGAAGGGGTGGGCCGTCGACGGTCGAGAACAAAAAACCCGCGCGCCGGCGGGCGGCCGATCGCAGAGCAAACAAACGTTTTTATTTTTTCGCAGCCGGGCACGGTCCACGTTGGAGGTCCATTTTCTGGCTTCATTCGACGGAGTCGAGACTACACCATGCATTGGCGCGGTTGGAGCGCAAGGAGCAAGGGACCCAGGCCTCGCCCGGGCGCCGGAAAGGCAGCCGCCGCCGGTTTGGAGGGGCGTCGCTCCCCGCCGCCCTCCCTCTCGCCCCGCGCCCCGCTGGTGCGGCTTGCCCACCCTCCGCTCACACGCCCTCAAGCAACGATAGAGGACACAAGGAATCCGCGGAGCGGGCCTGAAATGTGTGGGACTCACCATGGCTGCGCGTTTGTCTTGGAGTCAGACGAATAGACTCGAATCAGGTGTGAGGAAAGATGAGGGGCCGGCCCCGGTAGTCACTTGGCCTCTGCACTCTCATTCTCGCGGTTTTCTTTCTCGTGCGCGGCAGGCTGACCTGGCGAGCGCGTGGCCAGCCTCAGAGCCCCCACCACACGCAGATCATGCCCTCACTCGCCGCCCTCACCGCCCTCTGCCTGGCCACCAATCACTTGGCCACCACCAGCACCGCCGCCGCACTCTTCCGCCCACCCGGAGCGCCTGTCGTTCCGTCCGTCGCCTCGGACCCCGCCCCAGCCTGTGCCGACACCAGGCCCGCCTGCTCCGAGTGGGCCAGCGAGGGCGAATGCGTTCTCAACCCGTGCGTTTGAGGAGGGCAAAACTCACACATCGCGTTTTCAATTGCTTTTTTTCCCCAACCTCATCATTCCCTAGACTGGGCCCCTCATCATGCCCCTCCCTCTCCCTCACGCGTCAGTTACTTCATGCGCCCCGCCTGCCCGCGCGCCTGCCTGGTCCGGTCCCTCTGCTGGCCGGGCGGCTCGCACGCCCTCCCGCCTTGGCCCGGGGCCGCCACGGAGGCCGGCACCAAGGCCTACATCACCATGCACCCCGGCGCTCGGGGGGCTGTGGTGGCGGCGGCGGCCCGACGCGACCCCGCACTCCTGGGGTCCTGGCTGGCACCCTCTCAGACCGTGCGCTCAACCCCTTGGGTGTGGGTGAGCGGGGTCGGCATGAGCGCTGCTGCGTCGCCGCCCTCGCTGCCCGGCGATGACCCGCCCGGCGGCGGCGCGGACGCGGATGAGCGCGTGGTGGCCGCCGTGTTGACGGGGCTCGCGGGCAGCGGGGCCGGTACCAACCTGCTTGTGGTCGACCCGGCCGACCGGGGCGGGGCGTCCCTGGCCGCCGTCGGCGACGCGCTCGCATCCCTGCGCCTGGAGGCCGACCCCCGGGCGCGGTCGCCCGCGGTCGCGGGCCGGGCGTCCATTCCACGCTCCGCCCTCATCCTCGCCTCCAAAGCCGGCCGCTTGCCAGTCCCCGATGAGGGCCGCAAGGCCGTGGCCTGGGGGAGGATGGGTGGTGGCGAGCTGGCCGGCCCCGGCGGGCGGGCGTGCCTGCACCCGGCGCAGTGCCTCGAACCCATTTTCAACCAGACACTGGCGTCCCTGAACGTGGCGGCCCTGGACATCCTCCTCTTTGACGGCGCCTTTGAGGACTTCGCGCCCGCCGCAGATGCGGAAGTCCGGCTGGCCCGCGCGTTTGCCTGGGCGGAGGGCCAGCGGGCGGCCGGGCGGCTCGGGGCGTACGGGGTGGCCGAGGCAGGCGGGGCGCTGACTGCCCGGCCCTCAACCTCAACCCCAACGCCGCCGCACGCCTCCCTGGCCCGCCTGGTTCGCCTGGCCGTGGCGGCTGGGGGGGTGGGGCATGGCTTCCGGTACGTGTGCGTGCCGGCCGGGCGGGAGGCGTGGGGCGCGGCGACGCAGGTGCCCGACCCAGGAGTCGTGGCGGGCGGGCCCCTGGCGTCGCCGCCACCGCCCTCAAGCGCCGGCGGGTGGGCTGCGGCCGTGGCTGCTGCTGCAGGCACAGCCACCGCCACGTCTCCCTTGGTCCCTCTGACACACGCCGCTGCGGCGATGGGCGTGGGCGTCTTGTTGGAGGTCCCTGGCGGCGGCAGCCCATCCCCTAAGCCCGCCCTGGCCGCGGACGCGCGCGGCGTCAGCGCGGCCCTCATCTCCGCCAGCCGGCCGCAGCCGGAGGTGGCGGCCGTGCTGGCGGCGCTGACAAAGAGTCGGTTGGTAAGGGGGGCGGCGTGGGCAGAGGCGGCGGGCGTGGTTGGGAGCAGTGCGTGGTGAGCAAAGGTAGAAAAAAACAGACAACAAAAACCTGCCGCCACCACGAAACACACCCTAGATGAAAAACTCGGGTTCCGGCCCGGCCGGCTTCTTGGCCTTCCCGGGCGCCTTGGCGACGGCGGCGGGCGCGGGCGCGCGCGCGTGCCGGGCGGGCGGCCGGGCGGGAACCGCGACCGGCGGGGGCGCCGCCTTCACGGCCGGGCGGGGCGGCGGGACGACGGACGCCGCCTTGGCGGCGCCGGCCTCGTACAGGGCACGCACGGCCCGGGCGTCCGCGTCGTCGCTGCCGCCCGCCTTCCTCTCCGCCGCCCCCACAGCAGGGCCGGCACTCCCACTCGCCGCCTCCTCCACGCACACCGCCGCATCCCAGGACGGCGTCTTCTTGGCGTCCAGCGTCTGCAACCACTGCTGCATGCGGTGGGCCGGGTTGCCGTGGACGACGCCCACGACGGCAGCGGGTGAGCCGGCGACCATGGTGTGCGGGGCGACGGGCTTGAGGACGAGCGAGCCCGCCGCGACCTGGGCGCCCTTGCCCACGTCGATGGCGCCCAGCACGGTCGCGCCCGCGCCGACGAGGACGTTGTCCCCGATGCGCGGATGGCGGTCGCCCGCGTCCTTGCCCGTCCCGCCCAGCGTCACGTTCTGCATGAGCGACACGTGGTTGCCCACCACGGCCGTCTCGCCGATCACGACGCCCGTCCCGTGGTCCAGCAGGATGCCCGACCCGATCCGGGCGGCCGGGTGGATGTCGACGGCGAATACCTCCGCGCACCGGGATTGGAGGGCGCGGGCCATGACGCGCTGCCCGCGTAGCCAGAGTGCGTGCGAGACGCGGTGGGCCTGGATGGCGTGGTAGCCCTTGAAGTGCAGGAAGGCGCTGGCAAAGCCCGTGCAGGCCGGGTCCCGCTCCCGCACCGCCACCACGTCCGCCAGCGCCGCCCGCTCGATGGCGGGCTCCTCCTTCATGACGCCCTCGAAGACGGCCATGAGCTCGGTGGCGAGCAGGGTCGCGTCGGCGAGGCGGTTGGCCAGGACAAACGCGAGCGCGCGACCAAAGGTCTTGTGGGAGAGCACGGACGCGTACAGGAAGGACGACAGCAGGGGCTCGTCCGCCGCGTCGGCCGCGGCTTCCGTACGCATGGCCAGCCAGACCGGGTCGTCCGCCGCGACGGCGCCGGTCCCGCGGGCGGAGGCCTTGGCCGCGGCGGCCAGGGCGGCCGCGGGCGAGAGGGGCGGGTACCCGCCCCCGCCCCCGCCCTCCCCGCCGTCCGAGTCGGAATCGTCCCCGGCGGTGGTGGTGACCGCCTGGCGTTCCGCTTTGGCCAGGGCCGCCTCCCAGTCCGCGCAAAAGTCGTCGGCCTCGGATTGGAGGTAGGACGGGAAGGCTTGGGCGGACCAGGTGAGGGAGGGGACCGGGTCCGGCGTGGCGGAGGGGGTGGGCGCCCTGGGTGCCACGCCCGCCGCCTCTGCCCGACCGTTGGTCAGCCCGGCGGACGGGGCCTTCTTGGGCGATGCGGCAGGAGGTGGGGGCGTCGGCGCGCCGGCGTCGTCACCGTCGCGGGCGTGGCCATTGGCACCGCCGCCGCCGCGGCCGGCGCCAGCACTGCGTGCAGAGCCGCCGCTCCTCCTGGACGGCGGGCAACCCGGGCAGGGCCGCCCACACACGCCGACGGTCCTAGCCGTGACTGGGACCTGCATCGCGTGTGTGTGTGTGTGTGTGTGTGTGTGTGTGTGTGTGTGTGTGTGTGTGTGTGTTGTGTGTGTGTGTGTGTGTGTGTGTGTGTGTGTGCTCTAAACAGAAAACAGAAAACGAACAGCGCCCCTGCTCTCTCCACTATCATTCCCTCCCTCTCTCATCTCGCTTCGAAGGACAGGACCGCGCCCTGCACTCTCCATTCACTCCACCCCCTCCCAGTTGTCCTGGGCGTACCCATAATCAAACACGAGCTCCCCACCGACGGGGATTTCTTTGGCCGCAAACAGGCCGATGCGGGCCTCCCCGTCCACCAGGCGAATTTCCGGGCGGCAGTTCGGGTTGGCCGCGTCGTGGTTGACAAACCGCAGCTTGTTACCCCGCCGCCGGGCGTCGACGACGGTGGCCAGGGTCAGGTCAAACAGGTAGGAATTGTCGTCCCGGTCGTAGGCTTTCCCGCGGCGGTTTGCCTCCTCCTGGGTGATCAGGTCGCCCGTATACTCGCCCAGGAGGTCGCCCCTGGAAAGTGGAGTGGAGAGAAAAAAGTTGGAGTGAGGGCGCGTGTGTTTTGTTTAGTCTCTCTCTCTCTCTCTCTCTCTCTCTCTCTCTCTCTCTCTCTCTCGTCTCTTACTTGGCCACGGGTTCCACCGCGTACGCGCCCCACCCGATGATGGCGGACAGGCCGACGGCCAGCCGCTTGTGCTCGCCCCGGCGGACCCGGCCGTTGGCGCAGGCGATGGCGTCACTGGGCACCTTTAGGGGGGGCGGGCCGGTGGTGGCGGTGGGGCGAGGAGGTAGGGGTGGGGGTGGTGGGGGTGGGGGTGGGCGCGGGGGTGGCGGGGCCGAGGAAGGGTCGACTGCCGGCACCAGCCCAGCCGCGACCAGCGCGGGCGGTGGGGCGGCCGCCGCGGCCGCTGCCGCCCGGGCGGCCGCCGCGGCCGCCGCCCGGGCCGCCGCCCGGGCGCCCTCCGCGCCCGCCTCCTCCCGGTCCACGCACTTCAGGCACAGGTCTGGGTCGCACTCCCGCCCGGCGGCCAGGCAGGGGCAGGCCTTGGTCGCGCAGCCCCCGGCGCACTGGCAGCCCTGGAATCGGTAGACGCAGGCCGCCCCGCCCGCCTTGTGCGCGCACCCGCAAAACTTCTCGCAGTAATTGGAGTTGCCGTGGCAGGGGCAGGTGGCCGGATCGCACCCGCCCACGCAGTCGCACGGTGTGTAGGCCGGCCAGAGCGGGCCCAGGAGCTCGCGCTTGCGTTTCTGGGCGATTTTGAGGGCGCCCCGCTTGGCGCGCGCCGCCTCGGCCGCCGCCTGGGCCTTGGCCGCCGCCGCCGCCGCCGCTACCGCCGCCGCCGCTGCGTCCGCCGCCGTGCGCGGGGTCAGGTTGACGAACGGGTGAGACCGGGCGGCGGCTGTCGCCGGGCTCGGCGAGGTGGGGGAGAACGGCGGGTAGGCGGCCTGCACGGCCGTGGCGGCCGCGGCCGCCCCAGCGGTGACCGACGCCGCGCCTGCCGCCCCCCGCCACCCCGCGACGGGCGCCGGCGCCAGGCCCTGCCCCTCCAGCCAGGCCGCCGCCGCGGCGCACCGGTGGTGGCGGCGGCCGCTGGCCGTCACCATGGGCGGGAGGATGGCGCCCAGGGCGCACGGGTCGGGGCCCATGACGTGGACCAGTGCGGCCAGCGTGGTGGCCGTCCCAGGTGGCAGGGTGGCCGTGGCGTCCGCGGCCGCCGCCGCGCGGGCGGCGGCCGCCCAGGGCGCGCCCGGGCGGGCGCACCAGCGCCCGCAGCCCGCCCCGCGCGATGTTGCGGGCAGGCGCGGCGGCGGCGGCGGCGGCGGCGGCGGTGGCAGCGGCGGCGGCGGGGCATCCTCCTGGGTGGGACACGCGCTGCCGCCGCTGCTGCCGCCGCTGCCGCCGCTGCCGCCGCCGTGGAGGGCGTCTGTCGCGGCCAGCGTGCCGTGCGGCAGGCACGCAAACCGGCGACACATGCGGCACATGGCGGGCGCTAAGTCGGCGGTGTCAGGGTGGGGCGGCGGGGCGGCGGCAGTGCCGGCAGCGGTCGCGGCCGCGACGGCCGAGCGCACCAGGCGGTGGGCCAGGGCGGCCGGCAGCAGCGGGAAGGGCGGCAGTGGCAGGGCCTCCCACCCGCCGCCGCCGCCGCCCGCCGACCCCTCACCACCGCCACCGCCACACCCCATCAGGGTGGCCGGCGAGGCCGCCAGCGCGGCCCGGGCGGCCGCCGCGGCCGCCGCAGCGGCGGCCGTGCGGCGGGCGACCGCGGCGGGGGGCAGCCTCATGGACTCCGCCAGCGCGGCCGCCGCCCGGGGCCCGCCGCCCAGGGGGCCCGCCGCCGCCCGTGCCAGCACCCACTCCTCGCCCTCCCGCCACACCGAGTCCAGCTTGCCGGCTGGCTCCCGCTTGGCAGGCTTCCGCGGGTGGCGCTTGCGTGGGAAGGGCTGCTGTGCAGGAGCGGCGGCGGCACCGGCGGCGCCGGCAGCCCCCAACCCACGCTTCCCACCCCCTGGGGCGGCGGCAGGCCCCTTGCTCCGCGGGGTGTTCGTGTTGCCGGTGTCTGGCCGCCGGCGGTCGCCGTCTTGGTCCTCGCCCTCCTCCTCCTCGTCCGAGGAGTATGAAGAAGAGGAAGAGGAAGAGGAAGCAGAGCCGCCGCCGCCGCCGCCGCCGTTGCCGCCGTCGCCGTCGTCCTCGTCCTCCCCCTCCTGATCGCTCTCGCTGGCGGCAATCGTCTCGCCCGCCGGGTCCGTGTAATAGACCGCCCGCCCCACGTCGATGGCCACCTCATTGCGCAGGAGGTACGCCCACGTCATGTAGGGCGGAATGGGCGCGACGGCGGGGGCGATGATGGCTGGGACGACCCGGCCGCCCCGCTTTGGCGGGTTGGGCGGGCCCTTCCTTGGGGCGGGCGGGACCCAGGCCGTGCGCACGCGTAGGCCCGCCAGCCGGGGCAAGGTGCCCAGGCCCGGCGTGCCCAACGTCGCCTGGGTTAACTGAGCGTTCACGATCATGAACGCATCGTGCAGGCTGGGTCCGCCGCCCGGGTCGGCGGCGCCGGAGCCGCCGGTCGACAGGTCGAGGACGGCCGCGCTCGCCGGCAGGAGGCCGCCCGCGCCCGCCGACGCCCGGCGGGCGGCCACCACGCCGGCCAGCGTGACCGCATTGACCCGGGCGGCGGCGGCGGCCGCCGCGCCGTGCGTGGCCAGGTAAGCCCGGCGCAGGCGGCCCTCGGCCTTGCGGGTGAGGCGGGCGAGGGCGAGGTCGTCGAGGTGGGGCGGGCCGGCGCCGTCGGCCGCTGCTGCCGTCTTCTCCAGGTCGGCGTGGCTGAAGTCGGGTAGTGGTCCCAAGGCGCCCCGCGGCGCGGTCACCTTGGGCGGTGGGGGTGGGCGAGCCATTGGCGAGGGGTAAGCAGCGCGGGCGTGTGGGCCCGCCTCTTCTCCGTGCGCGGGCGGGAGAGTAGATTGCTTGGCGGCCAACGCCGTTCCCACCCTGCCGGAAGAAAAAGCTCTCTGAAGGAGTGGGCTAATTCCACTCTCTCTCTTCTCCAAACGCGAGAAGAGGGGGGTCGCGCGGCACATCACACGCACACACGCTCACACAACACGCCTGCTCGCCCCTCAAAAGAGAAGCACCGTCCCATCACCATGGGCAAGGTGAGGTTTGGTGGTGTGCGTGCGGCTGCCGGTCTCCCCTCTGTCCTCTGTTCTCTCTTTCTCTCTCGCACCCATTGCGGCGCGCGCCGAACCGAATCCCCTCGCTCACGCCTCTCCTCTCCATTCCACCAGGCCAAGAGAGCGCCGCCCGCCTCTGTCCCGCCGGGGCAGGCCATTACCTCTTTCTTCGACCGCCGGGGTGGTCGGGGTGGGGGTGGGAGCAGGGATGGAGGCGGGAAAGCGCCAGCTGCCAGGCCAGTGGTGCCGGTGCCGCCCGCGCCGCCTCCGCCCGACGCCCGCCCGTCCCCGCTGACCGAGGTCGTCCCGCGTCAAGCGACGGCGGCGCCTGCCGCCCCGCCTTCCCGCCCGCCCGCTGGGCCGCCCGCCTCCCCTAAACGGCGCCGCATCACGCTGGCCGCTCCCGCTCCGCCACCCGTCCCGGACACAGGGGAGGACGAGGAGGAGGGCGCACGGGTGGTGTACGCGCCCTCCCCGCACCCGGTGGCCGGCCCTGGCGGCGGCCCGCCCTCCGCCTCTCAGCCCGCCCCGGCAGCCCTGGCGACAGCGAGTGGGGGCAGTGGTGGTCGTGGCGACGCGGCCGGCGGTCCTGGACCCCTCATCAGGACGACGACGCCGACGACGGCGGCCCTGCGCCAGCGCAGGGCCGCAGCCGCGGCCGCGCGGTTGGGCGGTGGCGGTGGCGGGGGAGGCGCTGCTGCTACCGGCCCTGACTCCAGGCGCGGTGGCCCGCCCACTTCCACCCCTGCCGACGCGGACGCAGCGGCCGACGCGCTGCTGGAGGAGCTCCTGTGCGCCCTGCCGGGTGGCGGCGCAGGCTCTCCAGCCCCACCCTCCTCGGCTGGCGGCACCACGCCCGGGTCGGGCGACGGCGGCGGCGGCGGTGGCCGCCGCCGGTCCAGCATCGGTACGGCGGTGGGCGGGTCGGCGGGGCGGCCGCCGCTGCCCCCGACGGCGGCTCGCCTGGGGCGGGGTGGTGGCGCGACGGCGGCGGCGGCCACCACAGCCTGGCCTGGTGCTGCCGCCACCTCTGCTGCTGCCGCCGCCGCCGCCGCCGCCGCCGCCCGGGGCTCCCGCCAGGCCGCCCTTCTGTCCCTGCTGGAACGGGTGGAGGCCATGGTGGGCGGGGATGGAGGAGGGGGCGAGGAGGCGGCCGACGGCCAACGCACTGCCCCCACCGCGGCCATGCCGCCGCCCGCCTCCTCTCCACTGGGCGCCACCCCGCCGCCCCAGACGGTCGGCCCGGCGCTAATCGGCCCACCGCCCCGTGCCCCATCCCCCAGCTCGGCCGCCCGCCGGGCGGCGGCCTTGGAGGCCGAATTCGAGGCGGCCATGGGCGCCTGCGACGGCGGCGGCGACGGGTCTGAGGATGGAGACGCAATGATGGTGGCCCTCCTCGCGGACGCGGACGCGGTGGCGGAGGCAGAGAAAGCGACCGCGGCGCGTACTGCCGCCGCTGTTGATGGAGAGGATGATGCCATCGTCGCTGTTGCCCACCCCGCCCCTCCAGTGACGGGCGAAGCCGGCTGCCCCGGTCGCCCCAGACCCGCCCCGCCCACGGGGTGTGGTGTAAAGGAGGAGACAGCCACCACCGCCGCCGCCGCCGCTGTTCCCTCCGCCACCCTCCCAACCGTCGTCAACCCCGCCGCCCGGCCCGCCCGGTTCATCGTCCTGGAGGTCGGGAAGGCGCTCGGCGGCGGGCACGGCGTCGACGCCCGCCTGCTGAGCGAGGACGGGAGCTCCGGCCTGTACCTCCGCCTGCGCGGCCCGTGGGCCGACGCCGACCTGGCCCCGGGCGACAGCGTCGCCCTGTCCAGCCTGCTGGCAGACGGGTCGGGCGGCGACGGCGTGAGCACCTCCCACGCCGCCGGCGCCACCGCCGCGCCGACCGTCGGCGTCCCCACCCGCCCCGTGCCCCGCAACGGGGGCGGGCCGGGCGGGGAGCCCGCCTTTACGCTGGGCCCGGGCACCGGCGTCCTGGTCACCCACCCGGACCTCCTCCTGTCCGGCACGCGGGTGGCGGGCGCCCTGCGCTGCGTCCGCCAGGCCGCCCTGGAGGAGAAGTTTGGCGGGGAGCCGGGCCGGGCGGCGGCGGTGGGCACGCTGACGCACGAGGTCTTTGCCGCCGCGCTCACAGGTGTGGAGGGCGAGGGCGGGGGCGGGGGCGCGGTCGTGGCGCCCCCGCCGCCGCCCGCCGGCAGCCCCGCCTTCGCGGCCCTCCTGGAGGCCACCGCCGACGAGGCCGCCCGCCGGGCGCCCGACCGCTTGATAGAGGTGGGCCTCGACGAGGGCACGGCGGCAGGGGCGGCCAGGGCGGCGGTGCCGGCCATCGCCGCGTTTGTCCGGGCCTACATGCCTGGTGGTGGCCGCCCGGCCGCCCACCTCCTCCACCACCACCACCCGGCCCCCGTCCGGGGCGGGGCCGGCCCGGCCGCCCCCGCCGCCGCGGCCATCACGGCCGTCCGGGATGTGGAGGAAGTGGTGTGGGCGCCCGCGGTGGGCGTCAAGGGCGTGGTGGACGCCACGGTCGCTGTCAACTTCTTTTCGGCCGGCCCATCATCATCCCGCGCCCCGCCGCCCCGCCTCCTCCACTCGTCCTCCTGCGCGCCCCTGGAGTTCAAGACCGGCAAGCGCCACGGCTCCCACCGGGCCCAGGTCAGCCTGTACCTGGCCCTGGCGGCCTCCCGCTACGGCTCGCCCGGCCCGCCCGCCGGCCTGCTGTGGTATACGGGCGACCCCGTCCCGGATGCGGTGCCCGCCCACGGCGGGGAGGCGGCCTCCCTGGTGTGCGCGCGCAACGCGCTGGCGGGCGCGCTCGCGCCCCGCCGCTCGCGCCGGGGTGGCGGCGGCGGGTCCCTGGTCGTGGACGCCCCCATGCTGCGCGACCCCCGCGCCTGTGGCGGCTGCTTCCAGGGGGCGGCCTGCGCGGCGGTGCACGCGGCGGTTGAGGGCGGCACCCCGGAGACCGCCGGCCTGGCGCCGGGCGCGTTTGAGGGCTTGACCGGCCACCTGACCCCGCACCACGCTGCCTTCCTGGCGCACTGGCTGCGCTGCCTGGACGCGGAGGAAGCGGCGGGCGGGGCCCGCCGGGCCGAGATCTGGACGCTGGCGGGGCCCGACCGGGAGGCCCGCGGGCGGGCGGCGTCGGGGCTGGCCCTGGCGGGGAGCGCTGCGGAGAGCAGCGCGGGCGGGGGTGGCGGGGGGGCCTTTCCCTCTTCCTGGCTGCACACCTTTGTGCGGGCGGCGGGGGGGGGGGGGGGCGGCGCCGCTGCGCCCACCACCCCGTTGGATGAGGTCGGCCTGTCGGTGGGCGACATGGCGGTCATCGGGCTGGACGGGGCGCACCCGTGCGTGTCCCGGGCGACGGTGGTCGGGGCGAGTGCGGGCGCCCTAGTTGTCCGAACAGACCGCCGCCTGCGGGTCGACCTGGCCCCTTCCCCCCCCTCAGCCGCCGCCTGGCGCGTGGACCGGGACGAGCCGGCCACCGCCTTTGTCCGCCAACGCCGGGCTTTACTTGCCCTGTTCAAGCGGGGCGAGGTCGGCGGCGGCGGCGGCGCGGACGTGGCCCGCCTGCGGCGCCTGGTGGTGGAGTTGGCGCCGCCCAGCGCGGGCGGCCGGCGTGGGCTCAGCCTGGTCGAGGCGCGCCTGGCGGCCACGCTGGCCGCAGCCGGCGAGGTCGGCGGGGTTCACAGCGCGGAGCCATTGCCTGCCGACTGTCCCGTCCCTCCCGCGGCGCTGGCCGCCGCTCTGGCCGCCCTCAACCCGGACCAGCGGGCCGCGGTGGACGCGGCCCTGCGCGCGCGGGACTATGCACTCATCCTGGGCCTGCCCGGGACGGGCAAGACGGCGGCCACCGTCGCGGCCGTCGCGGCCGCCGTCGCCTGCGGAGCCCGCGTCCTGGTCGCCTCGTACACCAATGCGGCTGTCGACAATGTCATGCTGCGCCTGGCGGACCTGGGCGTGGCGGGGCTGCTGCGCGTGGGCCGGGCCGCGGGCGTCCACCCGGGCGTGCGCCGCTTCCTGGCGGGCGGCGACCCTGACTGGGCCGCCGACCCGAGCAGCGCCGCCGCCCGGCCGACAGCGGCTGAGCTGGCGGCCGCCGCGTCGTCGGCCCCCGTCGTCGGAGCCACGGTCCTGGGCTGCGAGAACGCGCTGGTCAAGATTGGCGGCCGGTTCGACCTGGCCTTCGTGGACGAGGCGGGACAGGTAAAATGACGAAAAAACGAGAGCGCTTGCGCTTGAGAGAGAGAGAGAGAGAGAAATGGATGAGAGAAGAAAAACCTCACGCACGCCTTCTCTCTCTCTCTATCTCTCACCTTCTAAACGCAGATGGCCCTCCCCTCCGTCCTGGGCGCCCTGCTCCGGGCCCGGGCCTTTGTCCTGGTGGGCGACCACTACCAGCTCCCCCCGCTGGCGGCGTCCGACCGGGCGGGCGGCGGGGATGGGGCCGGGTCGGGGTCGGCCGCGGGCTCCCTCACGGAATCCCTGTTCCGCCGCCTGACGGAGGCCCACCCGCAGGCGACGACCATGCTGCGCCGCCAGTACCGCATGCCGGCCGCGGTGCAGGCCCTGGTCAACGCCCTGGTGTACTGTGGGGCCCTGGTCGCGGGCCACCCGTCGGTCGCGGCCCGCACGCTGCCCCCGCCGGCCTGGGCGGTGGCCGGGGTGGCGCCACCCGACATGCCGCCCTGGCTGGCCGCCGCCTTGGACCCGGCCCGCCCCGTCATCATCCTGTCCACCGAAGTGGATGCGGCGGGTGGGGTGGGCGAGGGCGTGGAGGCGGAGGAGGGGGGCCCGCCGCTGGATTGCGCGGAGGTGCGGGCGGGCGACACCGCAACCAACCCGGGCGAGGCAGCCCTCCTCGGCGCGGTCGCGCGCGGCCTGCTGGCCGCCGGCGTGCCGCCCTCCGAGATCGTGGCGGTCTCGCCCTACCGGGCCCAGGTGGGGCTACTGTCCCGGGCGGCGGCCGGCAGCGGCGGGGATGGCGGGCGCGGCGGCGGCGGGTGGGGCGGCGTGGAGGCCCTGACGGTCGACCAGTGCCAGGGTCGCGACCGGGCGGCCGTGCTGCTCTCGCTCGTCCGCTCCAACGCACGGCGGGAGCCGGGGCGGCCCCTGGCGGACTGGCGCCGGGTCAACGTCGCCCTCACCCGATCCCGGGAGAAGCTGGTGGTCGTGGGCGACCCCCGGACGGCGGGTCGGGTGCCCCTGCTGGCCGCCCTGCTGGACCGGGCGGGCGCGGGCGGGTGGGTGGTGCGGGTGCCGCCGGGAGGGGCGGCCGAGGCGGGGCGGTGGTTTGCAGAAGGGGGGGGGGGGGGGGGGAGGGGTGGTGGGGGGGGGGGGGGGGCGGCGGGGCGGGCGCGGCGCCGCCCCGCCGGGCGCCCCCCCCCCCCCCCCCCCCCACGTGATGTGAGGCGGGGTGAGATTTGCTTGTGTAGGTGGCTACATTTTGTGATTGATAGATAACATGACATTTGTTTGCTGTGAGGACGGTGCGGGGCTCGCCCCGCACGAGGTGAAGGCGAGAGGTGATGTGAATGGAAGAAAGAGGGAGCCGGGCCCGCCTCCGCGCGCTCCCCCCCCCTCGAGCGCTCACACACACTCTCAACGCGCGCCGGCGGCCTCTGTCTGACGCGCCCGCTCTCTCCACTTTCCTCTCAGCGCCTCTGGCACCCACGCGCGGACACCACACACCCTGAAGTCATGCCCCGCCTCACACAGGTGCGTGGCGGGAGGAGAGAGCAGCGACAGAGGAGGCGGCGGCGTCGGTTCTCTCTCTCTCTCTGCTCAAATGCGCGCCGTTGTCAACAACCAAACTCTCTCACGGCTCTCTCTCTCACGACACACCCTCTTAGGCCTACCAGGCCCCGCCCGGCATGGCCTCTCAGCGCAGCCCCCTGAAGATGAAGGCGCGCCAGGGGTACGGGCCCACGGGGCGCGGCGTGGCGGTCGGTGAGTTGAGAGGAGGGTGAGCGGCGTCGAGTCGCGGCGCAAAGTGGAAAGAGAGAGCGGAAGGGGGGCCTTTGGGGTGCACCCTTGCGCCGCAGGCCTCGCGCGGGCATAGGCCATCCACCCGTCTACCCTTCTGGCGAGGGAGCGGCGTGGTGTGCGGGCGCGTTGCCGGTGTCTTTCGGGACGTTCAGGGTGAGAGGTAGACAAGTTCGCAGCATGCCCGGTCTCCTCTAAACCTTCTCTTTCATCATCTCTTCACAGGCCGCGCCGCCGCCGCCGGCAAGCGGCGGTACCGCCCGGGAACAGTCGCCCTGCGGGAGATCCGCAAGTACCAGCGGTCGACCGAGCTGCTCATCCGCAAGCTGCCCTTTGCGAGGCTGGTGAGAAAAAAGAACGGAAAGGCGTGGCCTTGGGCGCGCCGCGCGCCTGGAGAGAGAGAGAGAGAGATGAGAGACGATGAACCGATGGACACGCCCCCCCTCACATCTCTCCTCCTCATTGGCACAGGCCCGCGAGATCACAAACGGGGTCGCCCCCGAACCCTTTCGGTGGACGGCGGAGGCCCTGCTGGCGTTGCAAGAGGTATGCAAGGAAGAGAATGAGGCGTGGGATGGAGGGATGGAGAGACGAGAGTGGCCGCCTCTCTCTCTGTTCTCACGCACACGCACACCTTCCATTTTTCAGGCAACCGAGGACTTTATCGTCCACCTGTTTGAGGACACCAACCTGTGCGCCATCCACGCGAGGCGGGTGACGATCAGTGCGTTGGCGTTTTGTTTTTGTTTGCTAATAAGAGGGATGAGGGGGGTGCGCTTCTCTCTCTTTTCCCAACCACTGACACGCTGCCCTTTCAACGTCCCCCTCCCCTTTTTTTCCAGTGCCCAAGGACTTGCAGCTGGCCCGCCGCATTCGGGGACCCATCTACGGCGTGTCATCCTACTGAAAAGGACGGGCGTGTCTCCCGGGGGGGGGGGGGGGGGGGGGGGGGGGGGGC
>Ga0315273_10001514_pt1 | contig 26586 bp, 15 predicted proteins | sample YL17G02_0_MG_FD_205753 | JGI IMG/M metagenome (GOLD analysis project Ga0315273, IMG submission 205753) | Sediment microbial communities from Yellowstone Lake, YNP, Wyoming, USA - YL17G02_0 | ecosystem: Environmental > Aquatic > Freshwater > Lake > Sediment | place: USA: Wyoming | collected... | reverse complement strand
AATCTGTCGAGTCTGGTCGAGGACTGGGCGACGGATGAGCAGCTCGCCAACTTCTTCCAGGTGACGTGTCCCTATCTCTTCGAGTTGGACACGGTGACCTATTTCGCCCTGCTCCGCGGCAAGCACAACTACGCGGCGATCGCCCGCATCCGCGATACGACCCAAGTGCTGATCGACGTCTACCGCGCCAATAGCGACCTGTACATGCACCCGCTGAAGGTGTGGAACCGCTATTCGCGGCAGATGTTCCTCCCGCACCTGATTTCGGGGCGAAGCTGGACTCCGGTGGCGCAGAGCGGCAAGGCGGCCGCGGTGTCGGCCACGGGGCGCAAGCGGCCGCTCCGCATCGCGGCCACCTCGATCGCGCCGTGGGAGAGCGTCTACCGCAGGCTGATGGAGTACCGAGAGGCGGGGGCCGACCTGTCGGAGGACGTGCCCGAGATCGCCGCGCTCAAGCAGGAGCTGTCGCGGATGATGATCGGGAGCCATCCGGAGTTCAGCCGCCTGGCAGAACGCTATCTGAGTCTCGACGATCTGATCGACATTCGCAGCCGGCTGATCGGCTCGGGCCGCATCGGCGGGAAAGCCGCCGGGATGCTCGTCGCCCGGGGCATCCTCCTCAACGAGCCCGGCGAGATCCGCTTCGAGGAGGTCCTGGAGGACCACGACTCCTTCTTCATTGGCTCGGACGTCTTCTTCACGTTCCTCGTCAACAACGATCTGTTCCGCCTGCGCCTGGAGTTGTCGCGGAACTCGCAGTTCGGTCACCGCGAGTTCGAGGAGGTGGAGAAACGGTTCCTGAGGGGGACGTTCCCCACGCCCACGATGGAGCAGTTCCGCGACATGCTGGACTACTTCGGCCAGGCGCCCATCATCGTCCGGTCGAGCAGCTTTCTGGAGGACAGCTTCGAGAACGCGTTCGCAGGGAAGTACCGGAGCGAATTCTGCCCGAACCAGGGCGGCCCGGAGGAGCGCCTGGAGGCGTTCCTGCACGCAGTGAGGCTCGTCTACGCCAGCGCGCTCAACCCCGATGCTCTCTCGTACCGTCGCCGGCGGGGCCTCAGCGAGAGCGATGAGCAGATGGCTATTCTCGTGCAGCGGGTATCGGGCATGCCCTACAAGGGCTACTTCTTTCCGGGCCTGGCCGGCGTGGCGTTCTCGCGCAACCTGTATGCATGGAACAGCCGAATCGACCCGAAGAAGGGGATGATCCGCCTGGTCTTCGGCCTGGGCACCCACGCGGTCAACCGGGTCGGCGGGGACTATCCCCGGATGATTGCGGTCAGCCACCCGGAGCTCCGGCCCGAGATGGGTCTCCGCGTCGCCAAGTACTCGCAGCGCATGATGGACGTCCTCGACCTCGCCGCCAATGAGCTGGTGACCGTGCCGGTCTCGGATGTGCTGACGGGCTGCACCTACCCGCAGCTCCACTACGTCGCGTCGGTCCGGGATGGCGACTACGTCCGCGAGACGGTCGGCAGCCTGATTCAGAACCCGTCGAGCGATCTCGTCCTGACCTTCAACAAGCTGATCCAAAGCACCGATCTCGTCCGCACCCTGGGCGACCTGCTGACCCGGCTGGAGCGAGCCTACGGCCACCCCGTGGACACCGAGTTCACGGCCTCCGTGGAGCCCGGCGGCCACGCGCGGGTCAACCTGCTCCAGTGCCGGCCGATGTGGCTCCCCGGCGCCTCGCGCACCGTGACCCTCCCCGAGCACGTCCCGGCCGAGCGCGTCCTCTTCCGCTCCTCCCGCCTCATCAGCGGCGGAGTCTTGCACAACATCCGCTACATCCTCTATATCGACCCACGACGCTATGCGGCCGTCCCGGGCCTGGAGACCAAGCGCATGCTCGGCCGCATCGTGGGCCGCATCAACCGCCACCCCAACGTTCTGGAAGGCAAGGTGCTGATGATGGGGCCCGGCCGCTGGGGAAGCAGCAACATCGATCTGGGGGTGAACGTCGGCTACGCGGACATCGACAATGCGGCAGCCCTCGCAGAGGTCGCCCACGAGGAGGCCGGCCACGTTCCCGAGGTGTCCTACGGCACGCACTTCTTCCAGGATCTCGTCGAGGGGCAGATCATCTACCTGGCCGTGTACCCGGACGAGCCAGGTGTCCAGTTCAACGCGTCGTTCTTCGAGACCGCGCCGAACGTCCTGACGCACCTCGTGCCGGGCAGCCAGGCGTTCGGGGACTTCGTCCACGTGATCGACGTGCCACAGGCCACCCGCGGTCTGCACGTCCACGTGGCCGCCGACGCGCAGAACCAGTCCGCCGTCTGCTACCTGGAGTGAGCTTCCCTCCCGAAGGTGTGAAACCTTCGGGAGGGAACGGGAGGGACCGGGAGGGCAGATGATCAGACCCAGCCGCGGAGCTTGACGGCCTCAGCGACTCGCTGGACGGCCACCGCGTACGCGGCAAGCCGCATATGGCAGTTGAGCTGCTGCGACGCGGTCAGCACCGCGCGGTACGCGGCGGTCATCTTCCTGTCCAGCCGCTCGTAGACCTCATCCAACTCCCAATAGTAGTGGCCGAAGTTCTGCACCATCTCGAAATACGAGACGGTCACGCCGCCGGCGTTGCAGAGGAAGTCGGGGATCACGTGGATGCCGTTCTTCTGGAGAATCTGGTCGGCCTCGGGGGTCGTGGGGCCGTTGGCGGCCTCGGCGACGATCTTGGCCTTCACGCGGCCGGCGTTCTCGCCCGTGATCACGTTCTCGATGGCGGACGGCCAGAGGATGTCGACGTCGAGTTCGAGGATGTCGGCGTTCGAGATGGGCTTGGTGCCCAGCAGGCCGACGACGGAGCCGGTCTTCTTCTTGTGCTCGACGACCGCTCGCACGTCGAGGCCCGAGCGGTCGATGATGCCGCCGCCGGTGTCCGTCACGGCGACGATCTTGCAGCCGAAGAGCTCTTCGCCCAGGAGGGCTGCGAAGGAGCCTGCGTTGCCGAAGCCCTGGACCGCCACGGTGGCCTTCGGCAGGTTGATCCGCAGGTGCTGAGCGGCGTCGCGCACGGTGTACCAGCCGCCGCGCGCGGTCGCGTCGCCACGGCCGGCCGACCCGCCCAGGGCGAGCGGCTTGCCGGTGATGACGCCGAACGCGTTGGCGCCCACCAGCTTGGAGTACTCGTCCATCATCCACGCCATGATCTGCGGGGTCGTATAGACGTCGGGGGCGGGAATATCGTTCTCGGGGCCGAGGATGCGGCCGACGGCGTCAATGTAGGCGCGGCTGAGGCGTTCGAGCTCGACCACCGACATTTCCTTCGGGTTGCAGATGACCCCGCCCTTGGCGCCGCCGAGCGGGATGTCGACGACCGAGCACTTCCAGGTCATCCAGGCCGCGAGTGCCCGGACGGTGTCAATGGTCTCATCGGGGTGGAACCGAATGCCTCCCTTGGTCGGCCCGCGCGCGTCGTTGTACTGGACCCGGAAGCCTTCGAAGACCTTCACCTTGCCGTCATCCATCCGCACCGGGATGCTGACGTGCAGCTCGCGCATCGGCACGCGGAGCAGCGCGCGCAACCCGGGTTCGAGCCCGAGGACAGCGGCTGCTTCGTCGAACTGACGCTGAGCGATCTGGAACGCATTCACTGTCGCCATGGGTCGCTCATCCTCTCCTATCCTGGAACCCGCAGTCGGCCTGAGCCCCGAGGCCCGGCCGGCGTAGCCGAAAATCGTCCAGCGGACAGACCGCAGACGCGGCAACGATTGCCGTATTATGCACGTCCCTCAGAAAAAGTCAAGCGAAATATTGCTTTCTGCGAGCCGCCGCCCCGCCAGCTCCGTTCGGATCTTCCCGTGGACTCCGTGAGCAAGCTGTAACAGGTTACCATGTCATAGCTTACACATCATGCATGATTCGACGGTCGCGCTTCCGCAACCCCCACTCTCTGGAGGCGCCTCTGGGCCGGCCTTCAACGCCCGTGGGTTAAGATCTGAGATCTCTTGCCTAATCAGAAAGTATGCATTTTGCGGCAAGTTTCGCCGCAAATGCCTAAAAACGGCATTTCTGCTTGACACGCGGCCTCATTCTGGGTATGATGCAGAGCGTGAGCGCAGGACGGCAGGAGTTCCCCCTTGGACGTGCGGGCTAAGAAACGGACAGTGGCGATTCTGCGCGCCCTTCAGGAGGCGGGCCGGCCTCTGGGCGCCAGCCGGCTGGCTCGTGACATCGAGGCCATGGGCTTCGACATGAGCCACCGTACGGTCCGGTACTACCTCGCTATCCTGGACCGCGATGGCCTCACGCGGAGCTGCGGCAAGAAGGGGCGCGAGATCACGCCCCTGGGCGAACAGGAGTTGGCCAACTCGTTCGCCGCGGAGAAGGTGGGGCTGATTTCGGCCCGGGTCGACGAGTTGGCCTACCAGATGACGTACCAGCCTCGACGCGGAAGCGGCACCATCATCCTCAACGTCTCGACCATCCCGCTGGCTCGCGTCGCCGAGGCAGTGCCTGAGCTGATCGCCGCCTACGACGGCGGGCTGGGGATGGGCCGCCTGCTGGCGGTGGGGCGGCCGGGCTCGGTGCTCGGCCAATTCCGAGTGCCGCCGGACCGCTTGGCTATCGGGACGCTGTGCAGCGTGACGATCAACGGGGTGCTGCTCTCGGAAGGCATCCCGGTGACCTCGCGCTTTGGCGGGCTGCTCGAGATGAGCGACCGGCAGCCGGTGCGCTTCACGGAGATGATTCACTACGATGGGTCGAGCCTCGACCCTCTGGAGATCTTCATCAGCGGGCACATGACCCGGGTTCGGGAGACGCTGCGGACCGGGCGCGGCATCATCGGGGCCAGCTTTCGAGAGATCCCGGCCGCGGCGGCGCCGAAGGCCCGCAAGGTGGCGGCGAAGTTGGAGAGCCTGGGCCTGGGCAGCATTCTGGCCATCGGAAAGCCGAATCGGCCGCTGCTGGAGATTCCCGTGCCGATGGGGCGCGCGGGCATGATCGTCGTCGGCGGGCTGAACCCGGTGGCGGCGGTCGAGGAGGCAGGGATCCCCACACACAACCGGGCCATGACCGGGCTGTTCGACTTCGAGCGGCTTATTCCCTATCAGCAACTGCGCGATCTCGAAGGCATCGCGGCAGACGCGGGTGGAGTCCCATGAGAGAGCTTCGTGAGGCGTGCGGCCTCTTCGGCATTTACGGCTTCGATGGAGCCGCGCGCCAGACGTATCTGGGCCTTTACGCTCTCCAGCATCGCGGCGAGGAGAGCGCGGGGATCGTGGTTTCAGACGACCGGACGATCCGCAGCAAGCGAGGCATGGGCCATCTCGACGAGGTCGTGAAGACCGCGGAACTGGACAGCCTGCCTGGCCACATGGCGATCGGCCACGTGCGCTATTCAACCACGGGCGCGCCGAAGCCACAGAACGTTCAGCCGCTCCTGCTCGAGTACTCCCGGGGCATGGTGGCGGTGGCCCACAATGGGACGCTCACCAACGCCCACCAGCTCCGCCGCTACTACGAGGGCCGCGGCTCGATCTTCCAGACGAGCACGGACAGCGAGATCATCGTCCACCTCATGGCGGACCCCGACCACATGGCGCTCCCCGACCACGTCGGGCACTGCCTGAGCCATCTCCAGGGGGCCTTCTCGCTCCTCGTGATGACGAAGCGCCAGCTCGTCGTGGCGCGGGACCGCCACGCGTTTCGGCCGCTGTCCCTGGGCACGCTCCGCGGCTCGCCGGTGGTCGCCAGTGAGACGTGCGCGTTCGACCTGGTCGGCGCCCGCTACCTCCGCGACATCGAGCCGGGCGAGATGCTGATCATCGACGAGCGCGGCACCACGAGCGCGCGGTTCGTCCCGCCCGAGCAAGTTCGCAAGGCGCACTGCATCTTCGAGCACGTCTACTTCGCCCGGCCCGACAGCAAGGTCTTCGGCGACACGTGCCACACGGTGCGGGTCCGCCTGGGCAAAGCCCTGGCACTGGAGCAGCCCGCCCAGGCCGACGTGGTGATCGCCGTGCCCGACTCGGGCACGCCGGCGGCCCTGGGCTACTCGCGCGCCAGCGGCATCCCGTTCGATTACGGCTTCATTCGCAACCACTACGTCGGGCGCACCTTCATCCAGCCGGCCGAGCGCGGGCGCGGGCTGGGCGTGCGCATCAAGCTCAACGCCGTGGCCGACGTCGTCTGCGGCAAGCGGGTGGTTGTTGTCGACGACTCGATCGTGCGAGGCACGACCTCGCGGACCCGTCTTAACCTCTTGCGGGAGGCAGGCGCCCGCGAGATCCACCTGCGGATCAGCAGTCCGCCCATTCGCCATCCTTGCTTCTTCGGGATCGATTTCCCCACGTCGGCGGAGTTGGTGGCCCACGACCGGACGGTCGAGCAGATCCGCGACTTCGTCGGCGTGGACAGCCTGGGCTATATCAGCCTCAAGGGCCTGCTCTCCGCCGTGAGCGGCCCGCCCGAGGACTACTGCACCGCCTGCTTCTCAGGATGCTATCCGTGCGAGGTGGCGGAGGCGGTCGACAAGTATGCGATGGAGAGCCGGTAGAGGCGGAGCGGTCGAGGACGGTTATCGGTTTTCGGTTATCGGTTTTCGGGGTAAGAGAAAGAAGCACCGTGCCTTGCTCGCACAGGCCGGTGAATTGCCCGGCTTCCCTGCTCCATCGGGCACCTCTTTCCCTTCGCCTTTTCCTTCTCGACCCCGATAACCGAAAACCGATAACCGATAACCGAACAAGGCGGATGACCAGAAAGAGAAGAGAAGGCCATGAGTTGGGACGATGGGCCGGAAGCCCTGATCGCCCTGGAAGACGGCGCAGTCTACCGCGGCCGCTCGTTCGGCGCGCCCGGCGAACGCTGCGGCGAGATCGTCTTCAACACCTCCATGACCGGCTACCAGGAGGTGGTGACGGACCCGTCCTACGCCGGGCAGATCGTGGCCATGACGTATCCCCTGATCGGCAACTGCGGGGTGAATCCGGACGATCCCGAGTCGCGCGGCGTGCAGGTCGAGGGCTTCGTTGTCAAAGAGTGCTGCCGCGTGCCGAGCAACTGGCGGTCGCGCCAGTCGCTCCCGGACTACCTGACGGCGCGCGGGGTCATCGGGATCGAGGGCGTCGACACGCGGGCACTGACTCGCCACATCCGTGTCATCGGGGCGATGAAGGCGGCGATCTCGACGCTGGGGCGCACCGCGGACGAGCTGATCGCGATGGCCAGGGGCTGGGAGGGCCTCGTCGGGCGGGACATGGTCCAGTATGTCACGTGCAAGGAGTCCTACCGCTGGGACTCGGCATCGTCGAAGATTGCCGATTGCCGATTGCCGATTGCCGATTGCCAATCCGAAATCCGAAATCCGAAATCCGAAATCAGGAAGCCTCGGTACCGCGTCGTGGCGTACGATTTCGGCGTGAAGCTCAACATCCTGCGCCAGGTGGCGCAAGCGGGCTGCGAGGTGATCGTCGTGCCCGAGACGACCCCGGCGGAGGAGGCGCTCGCGCTCGATCCCGACGGCATTCTGCTCTCGAACGGCCCGGGCGACCCGGCGGGCCTCCCGCACGTCGTTCGCGAGGTTCAGAAGCTGATTGGCCGCGTGCCGATCTTCGGGATCTGCCTCGGGCAGCAGATCCTGGGGCTGGCCCTGGGCGGCAAGACGTTCAAGCTCAGGTTTGGCCATCGCGGCGCCAACCATCCCGTCAAGGAGCTGGCGAGCGGCCGCGTGGACATCACGACTCAGAACCACGGCTTCTGCGTCGACATCGACTCGCTGCCCCACAACGAGGTCGAGATCACCCACATCAACCTCAACGACCAGACGCTGGAGGGGATGCGGCACAAGACGCTGCCGATCTTCTCCGTCCAGTACCATCCCGAGGCATCGCCCGGGCCGCATGATGCGGGGCATTTGTTTGAGAGGTTCACTCAATTGATGGAGCGTGGGAAGCGGTGAGGATGCGTGCCGCGTGCCGCGTGACGCGTGACGCGTGACCAGAACGGATAAGAGGGGACCTCTCTTTCTTCTTGGTTTGTAAGACTTCAGCCGAGTGAGGCCCCTGACATGTGTCTTTTCTTAGCCCCGAGGGGGCGTAATGGAATAGCCCAGGGCGAAGCCCTGGGAAAGGGGCAACCCCGGGTTCAAGCCCTGAAGGGGCGGGACATGGACCCTTCGGCTCTCCTCCGACTCCGGCGGGTCGGTGACGCCCCTTCAGGGCTTTGTGGGTTACCGCTCGTCCTTCCCAGGGCTTCGCCCTGGGCTATTCCATAACGCCCTTTCAGGGCTAAGAACCGATGTTCTGAGAGCATTCTGTCTTCATTCGGCTGAAGTCTTACCTTGGTTTGAGTCACCCGTTACGCGGCACGCGGCACGCATCATGTGCTTGGGCGCCATCGATGCATCCAAACGGACGCATGGAGAACGAGAGACCTCATTGAAGCATGACACGATCGTAATCCTGGATTTCGGCTCCCAATACAGCCAGCTCATCGCCCGGCGGGTGCGCGAGCAGCACGTCTATTGCCGCCTCGAGCCGTGCACGACGCCGATCGAGAAGGTGCGGGACCTGAATCCGAAAGGCGTCATCCTCTCGGGCGGGCCGGCCAGCGTCTGGGCGGAGGGCGCGCCGTCCTACGACCGGCAACTCCTCGGCCTCGGGGTCCCCGTCCTCGGCATCTGCTACGGCATGCAGCTTCTCGCGCAGATGATGGGGGGACGCGTCGAGGGCGGCCACGCGGGGGAGTACGGGCCCGCCACCATCGAGATCCGCGAACCTGGAGCCTTCTTCCAGGGCTGTGAGGCCCAGGAGAAGGTCTGGATGAGCCATGGCGACCGCGTGACGGATCTGCCGGCGGGCACGCAGGTCACGGCGCGGACGCCCACGGTTGAGGTCGCGGCTTTCGCGGACCCCGCCCGCCGACTCTACGCCGTCCAGTTCCACCCCGAGGTGAGCCATACCCCTCGCGGCGCCCAGATGCTCCGCAATTTCCTTTTCGGGGTCTGCGGGTGCCGCGCGGACTGGACGATGGCCTCGTTCATCGAGGAGGCCACCCGGGAGATCCGCGCGCGGGTCGGCAAGGACCGCGTCGTGTGCGGGTTGAGCGGCGGGATCGACTCGACGGTCGCTGCGACGCTCGTCGGCCGGGCGATCGGCAACCAGCTCACGTGCATCTTCGTCGACAACGGCGTGCTGCGGGCGAACGAGGCGGAAGAGGTGGTGATGACCGCGCGCGACCTGATCGGCCTTCGGGTGGAGGCCGTCCCCGCCGTGGACCGCTTCCTGAGCCGCCTGGCGGGCGTGACGGACGCCGAGGAGAAGCGGAAAATCATCGGCGACGAATTCGTCCGCGTCTTCACCGAGGAGGCGGAACGGATCGGCGGCGCCCGGTTCCTCGCCCAAGGCACTCTCTTCCCCGACGTCATCGAGAGCCGATCGGCCTTCGGCGGCCCGTCCGCCCGGATCAAGACCCACCACAATGTCGGCGGCATGCCCACCTGGTCGAAATTCGAGCTGATCGAGCCGCTTCGCGAGTTGTTCAAGGACGAGGTCCGCGAGCTGGGGCGCGAGCTCAACATTCCCCCCTCCATCCTGCATCGCCAGCCCTTCCCAGGCCCGGGCCTGGCGGTCCGGATGGTGGGCGAGGTGACCCCGGCCGGGCTGGCCATGCTGCGTAACGCGGACCGTATCGTCCAGGAGGTCATGCGCGGCTGGGAGGGCTATCGAGGGATTTGGCAGTCCTTCGCCGTGCTCCTCCCCGTGCGGTCGGTCGGGGTGATGGGCGACGCGCGGACCTACGACTTCGCGATCGCCGTCCGGGTGGTGACGAGCCAGGACGGCATGACCGCGGACTGGGCGCGCCTGCCTTACGACTTGCTTGCGACGCTCTCTTCGCGTATCATCAATGAGGTCGACGGCGTGAACCGCGTCCTCTTCGACATCAGTTCCAAGCCGCCGAGCACCATCGAATGGGAATGAGCCGAAGCTCATTCCGATTCGATGCCAGATGCCAAATGCCAAATGCCAGATTGCATTGCGGATTCCGGATTGAGAGCCAAGCGAGAACGTGTGCCTGTGTTCCGTTCCGATGGCTGCTAGCGAGAAAGCAAGGCGGAAGGCGACGATGCCTGCCACCCGTCCTCTAAGGCGTGGCGCCCCAAGCGCCAGGGATCTCCACCTCTCCACCCAAGCCATCTTCCCCCCTCATTTCCCTTCGTCTTGCCTCCGGCGATCCGCATTCCTTCCACCCCGATCACCGAACACCGAACACCGATCACCCTCTTTCTCTGCTCCACCCCGACAACCGAAAACCGACAACCGACAACCGTCCTTACAGGTTCCCCATGCCCAAGCGCACTGACCTCCGCAAGATCCTGATCATCGGGTCCGGCCCGATCGTCATCGGGCAGGCCTGCGAGTTCGACTACTCGGGCTCCCAGGCCTGCAAAGCCCTCCGCGAAGAGGGCTATGAGGTCGTCCTGGTCAACAGCAACCCCGCGACGATCATGACCGACCCGGAGATGGCCCACGCCACCTACATCGAGCCGATCACCCCCGAGGTCGTCGCCCTGATCATCGCGCAGGAGAAGCCCGACGCGCTGATCCCGACGCTTGGCGGCCAGACGGCCCTCAACGTCGCCTCCATCCTCCACGAGCGCGGCGTCCTGGATTTCCACGGCGTCGAGGTCATCGGCGCCAGCCCCGACTCGATCCGCAAGGCGGAGGACCGCGAGCTGTTCCGCGACGCCATGCGGCGGATCGGGCTGGACCTGCCTCGCAGCGGCATCGCCCGCAACGTCGGCGACGCGCTGGCGGTCGCCCGCGACATCGGCCTGCCGCTCATCATCCGCCCGAGCTTCACGCTGAGCGGCGCGGGCGGCGGCGTGGCCTACAACGTCGACGAGCTGGCCGAGATCACGGCCCGCGGCATCGGCCTCAGCCTCATCGGCGAGGTGCTCATCGAGGAATCGCTCATCGGCTGGAAGGAGTTCGAGCTGGAGGTGATGCGCGACCACCGCGATTGCGTCGTCATCATCTGCTCCATCGAAAACTTCGACCCGATGGGCGTCCACACAGGCGACTCGATCACCGTCGCGCCCGCGCAGACGCTGACCGACCGCGAGTACCAGGTGATGCGCGACGCGGCGATCGCCATCATCCGCGAGATCGGGGTCTCGACGGGCGGATCGAACATCCAGTTCGCCATCCAGCCCGAGACGGGGCGGATGGTGGTCATCGAGATGAACCCGCGCGTCTCGCGCAGCTCGGCGCTGGCGAGCAAGGCCACGGGCTTCCCCATCGCCAAGATCGCCGCCAAGCTCGCCGTCGGCTACACCCTCGACGAACTGCCCAACGACATCACGCGCGAGACGCCCGCCTCGTTCGAGCCGACGATCGACTACTGCGTGGTCAAGGTGCCGCGCTTCGCCTTCGAGAAGTTCCCGACCGCGGACGACACGCTGACGACCTCGATGAAGTCGGTCGGCGAGACGATGGCCATCGGCCGCACGTTCAAGGAGGCCCTGCTCAAGGCCATCAACGGGTTGGAGGCCCGCTTCGCCTCGATCACGACCACCGACCCCGAGGTGCTTCGCAGCGGCCTGAGCCGGCCCAACCCCCACCGCCTGGCGTACCTCTTCGGCGCTCTCCGCCAGGGCTGGAGCGTCGAGGAGCTGGCCCGGCTCACGGCCATCGACCCGTGGTTCATCGAGAACATCCGGCAGATCGTCGAGGTGGAAGCCGAGCTGGCGAAGGGTGCGTTGCCTCCCGAAGGTTTCACACCTTCGGGAGGGTATTCAGCAGACTCCCCGGCATACCCTCCCGAAGGTGTGAAACCTTCGGGAGGCAACGGTGTGAAACCTTCGGGAGGGAACGGGGTGAAACCTTCGGGAGATGTGCCCGGTCACGCGCCACGCGGAACGCGGCACGCCCTCCTCCGACGGGCGAAAGAAGTCGGCCTTTCCGACAAGCAGATCGGCGCCCTGATCGGACTTGGGGAGTTGGAGGTCCGCCGCCTTCGGCTCGACGCCGGCATCCGCCCCACGATCAAGCTCATCGACACGTGCGCCGCCGAGTTCGAGGCCCGCACGCCTTACTTCTACTCGACCTACGAGGAAGAAGACGAGACGCGGCCCTCCGACCGCCCGAAGGTGATCATCATCGGCAGCGGCCCGAACCGCATCGGCCAGGGCATCGAGTTCGACTACTGCTGCGTCCACGCGGTCTTCGCCGCCCAGGAGCTGGGCTACGAAACCATCATGATCAACTCGAACCCCGAGACCGTCTCGACCGACTACGACACCGCTGATCGGCTCTACTTCGAGCCCGTGACGCTGGAGAACGTCCTGAATATCGTCGAGGCGGAGAAGCCGGTGGGCGTCATCGTCCAGCTCGGCGGCCAGACCCCACTGAGTCTCGCCGTGCCGCTGGAGAAGTGCGGCGTGCCTATCCTGGGAACGACGCCTGAGAGCATCGACCGGGCGGAGGACCGCAAGCGCTTCGCCGAAGCCCTCGACAAGCTCGGCCTCCTCCAGGCCGCCAACCGCTCCGTTCGCTCGCTCGACGAGGCGCGTGCCGCGGCCGACGAGCTCGGCTATCCCGTCCTCGTCCGCCCCTCCTACGTCCTGGGCGGCCGCGCGATGGAGATCGTGATGAACCGCGAGGAACTGGACCGCTTCGTCGCCCTCGCCATCGACGTCACGCCCGAGCACCCGGTCCTGGTTGACAAGTTCCTAGAGAACGCGATAGAACTAGACGTCGACGCGATCGCGGACGGCCGCGACGTGTACATCGGCGGCATCATGGAGCACATCGAGGCGGCCGGCATCCACTCGGGCGACTCCTGCTGCGTCCTGCCGCCCCACACGCTGCCGAAGGAGATCGTCGACAAGGTCGCCGCGCAGACCCGGGCGCTGGCCACCGAGTTCGAGGTCCGCGGCTTGATGAACGTCCAGTTCGCGGTCCAGGAGAAGGACATCTACATCCTCGAGGTGAACCCGCGGGCCTCGCGCACCGTGCCCTTCGTCAGCAAGACCACGGGGATTCCGCTCGCGAAGATCGCGACGAAGGTGATGCTGGGCAAGACCCTGGCCGAGCTGGGCTTCGGCCAGGGGAAGATGCCGCCGCACCCCGGCACGGCCGTCAAGGCGCCCGTGTTCCCGTTCAACCGGTTCCTTGGCGTCGATGTCATCCTCGGCCCTGAGATGAAGTCGACGGGCGAGGTGATGGGCATCGACCACACGTTCGGCCTCGCCTTCGCCAAGGCGCAGAGCGCGGCGGGAACCGATCTGCCGCTCCGCGGCACCGTGTTTATCAGCGTGCGGGACATCGACAAGCCGGCCATCCTGCCCGTCGCGCGCCGGTTCCACGACTTGGGTTTCCACGTGGTGGCCACAGGGGGAACAGCCCAGGCCATCCGGACGGCGGGGATTCCCGTCGAACGCATCCTCAAGGTCTCCGAGGGCCGGCCCAACGTGGTCGACCTGATGAAGAACCGCGCGGTCCACCTGGTGATCAACACGCCCAGCGGCAAGTCGCCACGCCGCGACGAAGTCTCGATCCGCACGACAGCCGTCCTCCGCGGGGTGCCACTCATCACGACCGCTCAAGGCGCGGCAGCCGCTGCCAGCGCTATCGCCTCGCTACGGTCCGAACCCTTCCGTGTCCGCCCGCTCCAGAGCTGGCACCGAAGCCGAGGATGACGGCTCGCCCCTACGCTCCGCGTGGGGGCGGATGATCGGACGCTCCCGCGTCCTCCTTATTGTGGCCGCGGAGCGGCCGATCGGTTCGTCCCCACGCGGAGCGTAGGGACGAGCAGGAAAGAGGTGGCCGCAGGAGCGGCCGATCGGACCGTCCCCACGCGGAGCGTAGGGATGAGCGAGATCAGGTAGGGAACGCCTCAATGGACGAAGAGCGTAGACCTTCTCTACGTCGTAGGCTTCGCAAAGTCCTGGTGGGCGGTGCGAAAGACCCCCTCGACCACTCCGTCTTCCACAAGCTCTCGCTGGTCGCTTTCTTCGCCTGGGTGGGACTGGGAGCCGACGGGCTGTCGTCCTCCTGCTACGGCCCGCCCGAGGCCTGGATCACGCTGGCCGGCCATCGCCATCTGGGCCTCTTCGTCGGCCTGGCGACGGCCGTCACCGTCCTGATCATCAGCGCCAGCTACTCCCAGATCGTCGAGCTGTTCCCCAGCGGCGGCGGCGGCTATCTGGTCGCGAGCAAGCTCCTGTCGCCCCGCCTGGGCATGGTGGGCGGCTGCGCGCTGCTGATCGACTATGTCCTCACGATCGCCGTGTCCATCGCCAGCGGGGCCGAGGCCATCTTCAGCCTGTTGCCCGTCCACTGGTATGGCAGCCGGATCTTCCTCGCCGCGGGCGGCGTCATCGTCCTGACGCTCCTGAACCTGCGCGGGGTGAAAGAATCCGTCGCGCCGCTCGTGCCGATCTTTCTGCTCTTCGTCGTGAGCCACGCGTTCGCCATCGTCTACAGCCTCGTGGCCCACGCCGATTCCGTGCCCAGGATGCTGGGCGAGACGATCACAGATGTCTCCGCTGCCACCACCGAGTTGGGCTTCTTCGGCATGTTGCTCCTGATCCTGCGCGCCTATAGCATGGGCGCGGGCACCTTCACGGGCATCGAGGCCGTGAGCAACGGCATGCCCGTCCTCCGCGAGCCGCGCGTCCAGACGGCCAAGCGGACCATGGCCTACATGGCCTTCTCGCTCGCCTTCATGGCCCTCGGCCTGATGGTCGCCTACGTCCTCTGCAACGTCCGGCCCCAGGAGGGCAAGACCATCAACGCGGTCCTCTTCCAGAACGTCACGGCGGGATGGAGCCAGAACACCGCGTTCACCTTCTCGCTCCTGACGCTCGTGTCCGAGGGAGCGATCCTGTTCGTGGCCGCGCAGACGGGCTTCCTCGGCGGCCCCCAGGTCATCTCGAACATGGCCCTGGACCGCTGGTTGCCCACGCGCTTCGCCATCCTGAGCGACCGGCTGGTCAGCCAGAACGGCATCCTGTTCATGGGCGCCGCCGCCCTGGCCGTGATGCTGCTGACCGGCGGCAGCGTCGCCTTCCTGGTCGTGCTCTACAGCATCAACGTGTTCATCACGTTCTGCCTGTCCCAGTTGGGCATGGTCCGGCACTGGTGGGCCGAGCACACGCGGGTCCCCGACTGGCGGCGGAAGCTGCTGGCCAACGGCCTGGGTCTTGGCCTCTCGGCCTTCATCCTGGTCTCCGTGTCCGCCATCAAGTTCCACGAGGGCGGCTGGATCACCATCCTGGTCACCGGGTCCCTGGTGGCCGGGGCGCTGGCCATCCGCGCCCACTACCACCGCACCTCGCTGCTCCTCCGCCGCCTCGACGACCTCGTTTCGGTGACCGAGTCCCCCGGCGGCACAACCCTCACCCCCGCCCAGGCCAACGAGGTCAAGTACGATCCCGACAGCCAGACCGCCATCATCCTCGTCAACGGCTTCAACGGCATCGGTCTCCACACACTGTTCGGGGCGATGCGCCTGTTCGGAGGCAGCTTCAAGAACTTCGTCTTCGTCCAGATCGGCGTCATCGACGCAGGGAACTTCAAAGGGAACGAGGCGATCGAGCAGCTCCGCGAGCACATCCCCCGCGAGATCGACCGCTACGTCCAGTTCGTCCGCCGCAACGGCTACTACGCCGAAGCCCTCTGGGCCGTCGGCGTCGACATCCTCGAAGAGGCCGATCGCCTCGTCCCGATCATCCAGCAGCGGTTCCCGCGTTGCGTCTTCTTTGGCGGCCAACTGGTCTTCCCCACCGAGACCTTCATGAACCGCTGGCTCCACAACTACCTGGCGTTCGCCCTCCAGCGGCGCTTTTACCGCCAGGGTATCCCGTTCGTCATTCTACCCATCCGGGTCTAGGAATGGGAGTTTCGCCAACATGGCTAAGCACCTTTTCGTGACCGGCGGCGTCGTCTCGAGCCTCGGCAAGGGCCTCACCTCCGCGGCGCTGGGCCTCGTCCTCGAGCGCCGCGGCCTGCGGGTCGCCCTCCAAAAGTTCGACCCCTACATCAACGTCGACCCCGGCACCATGAGCCCCTACCAGCACGGCGAAGTCTACGTCACCGCCGACGGCGCCGAGGCCGACCTCGACCTCGGCCACTACGAGCGCTTCACCAACGCCCGAATCTCCAAGCTATCGAACTTCACCACCGGCTCGATCTACAACTCGGTCATCACCAAGGAACGCCGCGGCGACTACCTGGGGAAGACCGTCCAGGTCGTCCCCCACGTCACCGACGAGATCAAGAGCGCCGTGCGCCAGATCGCCACGGACGACGTCGATCTCGTCATCACCGAGATCGGGGGCACCGTCGGCGACATCGAGGGGCTGCCCTTCCTCGAAGCGATCCGCCAGTTCCGCCGCGACGCGGGGCGCGAAAACGTCCTCTACGTGCACCTGACGCTGGTGCCCTACCTCCGCGCCGCCGGCGAGATCAAGACCAAGCCCACCCAACACTCCGTCGGCACCCTGCGCGAAATCGGCATCCAGCCCGACATCCTCATCTGCCGCACGGAGCGGCCGCTCGGCGACGACGTGCGCTCGAAGATCGCCCTCTTCTGCAACCTCGAGGAGGAAGCCGTCTTCGAGGAGCAGGACCTCGAGAAAAGCTATCTCGTCTATGAGCTGCCCCTCGTCTTCGCCCGCCAGGGCCTCGACGAGCTGATCGTCAGGAAGCTCGGCCTGAAGTGCGGCTCGGCGGACCTGCGGGAATGGGGCGAGATGTGCGAGACCCTGCGCAACCCCGCCCACGCCGTCGAGATCGCCGTCGTCGGCAAGTACATCGAGCACCGCGACGCCTACAAGTCCATCTACGAGTCGCTCACCCACGCCGGCATCGCCAACAACGCCCGCGTCAACGTCCGCATGGTCGAGTCGGAGGACGTCGAGAAGCAGGGCGCCGCGGCGCTCCTCGACGGCGTCAAGGGCATCCTCGTCCCCGGCGGCTTCGGCTACCGCGGCGTCGAGGGCAAGGTGCTGGCCATCCAGTACGCGCGCGAGCATCTCATCCCCTACTACGGCCTCTGCCTCGGCATGCAGTGCGCCGTCATCGAGTTCGCCCGCAACGTCTGCGGCTTCACCGGCGCCAACTCCACCGAGTTCGACGACAAGACCCCGCACCCCGTCATCGACCTGATGGAGAACCAGAAGCGGCGGTCCGGCATGGGCGGCACCATGCGCCTCGGCTCCTACCCGTGCGACCTTCTCCCCGGCACCCACGCCGCCGAAGCCTACGGCGCCGCCATCGTCCACGAGCGCCACCGCCATCGCTACGAGTTCAACAACGCCTATCGCGAGAAAATGAGGCGGCGGGGCATGATCTTCAGCGGAGTCTCGCCCGACGGCTCCCTGGTCGAGATCATCGAGATGGAGAACCACCCCTGGTTCGTCGCCGTCCAGTTCCACCCCGAATTCCAGTCCAAGCCCAACCGCAGCCACCCTCTCTTCCGCTCCTTCATCGCCCATGCGCTGGCTGGCGGTCGAGGAAAACGTTGAAATCGTGGTCATAACGGTTTACACTTAACTACTCTATGGAAGGAGAGGGCCATGTCGAATCCAGCCGAAGGGACAACTGACGAGAAAGCCCCTGCCCGAGGGGACACAGCCGCCGAGCTTCGCACGGTCAAGGAGGATCTGAAGGCCCTGGGGGCCGACCTCAAGGCCCTCTGCGAGGCGGCGGCCGGCGGCAGCAAGGACTCCATCGAGGCGCTGAAGGCCAAGGTCACCGAGACGGCGAAACGCCTCCGGCAGCAGGCCGAAGAGAAGGCCCGCAAGGAGGTCGCCGAGCATCCGTTGACCACCCTGGGCATCACGTTCCTGGTCGGCTATTTCCTGGGCGCCTTTTTTCGGCGGAGGTAGAGCCGTGGGATTCCTCCTCGACATCGCCGTGTCCGTGCTCTCGTCGGTCGAGGCCAAGGCCAAGGCCATCCGCCAGAAGGTCACGCGGCTGGGCATCGGCTGCGCGCTGTTCGCCGCCGCCTTGGTCTTCCTCGTTGTTGCACTGGGATTCATGCTCTGGGGCATCTACGCCGCGCTCGCCGCAGGCACCGGCCCGATCGCCGCCGCGTTCATCACGGGGGCCATCGTCCTCCTGGTGGCCGCGCTGCTTGCGCTCATCGCCAAGGCCCTGACGCGCTGAATGCAGGCTACTGTAGCGGCGCGAGCTTCAGCGTTCGGGGCCGATCCAGCGTCACGTCCTGGCCCGTCGCCTTCCCATCGAGCGAAACCGTGACCGTGTGGGGTGTGAGCACGGTCTTCCCCCGCGAACTCTGAACGTATCCAACGAGCGGAACGGCGACCAGGCCCGCCAGCAACTTCGAGGCCCTTCGAGGGGTGCAGATCCTCATTGCGGCCGAGCCCCTTTCACTTCCGCCGGACGTCGTAGCAGAGCAGCACGTCCTGGTCGCGGAGATAGAGCTTGCCGTTGGCGACGACGGGCGGCGGGAAGGCGGCTTGGGCGCTCCGGTCGGGCTGGCGCAACTGGCCGCAGAGGCTGAAACCCTTGGGCACAGCTTCAACGAGGTCGACCATGCCGCTGTCCCTGCGATAGTAGAGTCGACCGTCGGCACACGCGATCGAGCCGTTTCGCGCTCGGGTGGCGTAGGGACGGCGATCCTCCCAGACGATGCGTCCCGTAGCGAACTCGGAGCAGCACAGATTGCCGTCATGATCGCCGTAGAGATGGCCGTCCACGAGCACCATGCCACCGGAGTGGTTCTTGTATTTGGGGTCCACGAACCGTTCCTCGACGCGCCATCCGGCCCCGTCGCGCGCGATCCTGGCTACGCCGCCCGCGGTGTGAAAGCCCGCAGCAAAGATCCGATCGCCCTGGGCAATGACCGAGGCGCAGTTGTAGCGCGGGCTGATCGGCTTGTCCCACTGCCAAAGCAGCCTGCCGTCCTCTGCCGACACGCCCACGACGCGGCCCAGGAGAATCTGGAGGTACTGCTTCGGGCCGCCCAGGGTCGCGACCATCACCGAAGAGTATTGCGCATCCTTCGCCCCCGAAAGCGCACACCGCCATAGGGTCTGTCCGGTCCTCTTGTCCAACGCCACGATCGCGGCCGTGTCCTGCCCTGGAGTTACCACGACCCCATTCCCATCGACCAGCGGCGACTCGCTGTAGCCCCACGGAGGGATCTTGCCTCCGAAATCACGGACGAGGTTCTTCTGCCAGACCAGCTTCCCGTTCGCGACCGAGAGGCAGACCAGGTCGCCGCTCACGCCCAGAGCATAGAGCCTCTCGCCGTCGACGGTCGGCGTACAGCGCGAGCCGTGGGGGACTCCGATGCGGCGGTTGGCCGCGGCGATGCGCGTGCTCCACAGCTCCTTCCCCGTGGCTTCCGCCAATGCCCAGACGACCTCGTCGTCGCCGCGGTAGCTCATCCCGAAGATCCGGCCCGCGGCGATCGACGGCGCGCTATAGCCCTCGCCCAACCCGATGGCCTTCCACGCCAACGGCGGCCCGGCAGGCGGCCAACTCGTCAGCAACCCCGTCTCGCCGGAGACGCCATTCCGTTCCGGCCCGCGAAACTGCGGCCAGTCGCCGGGCTTCGCCGGCGATCCCTTCGCCGCTCCCTCGGCCGCCGCCACGGAGGAATTCCCCGGCCCAGCGACAGCCAGGAAAGCCAGCATCGCCGCGGCCTGCAGCACCCAGGGCCACTCCATCGCTCGCCCGCGTGTCATGAGCGCTCTTTTCGCATCGCATCGGTCCCATAGGTCCCATTTGTCCCATGCGTCCTATTCCCCGCCCGTGATCTCCCGGATCTTCCCGAAGAAGCCCCGCTTCCGTTCGGTGCTGAGTCCCCAGTTCACCGGCGGGCATTGGTAGCCGTCGCGGTAGTTGCTCGCCCCGGGATCGAAGTAGCCCCAGGAGCAGTACTCGCCGATAGCGGCGATCAGGTTGTTGCGCGGCTTCTCGAAGTCGAAGTGGTCGTCCTCGTTGAAGAGGATGGGCATCGGGCGGTAGCCGGGGACGAGGCGTGTGCGGCGCACCATGTTCGCGATCCGCTCCGGATCGCCGACGCCGTTGCCGTGGATCAGGAGGAAATCGGCGCTCCGCACGACGTTCTCGTGCGGGATCGTTCCCCCGCCGTAGCTCGTGCTGGCGAGGAGCCGCCGCCCGTCGCGCCTCCGCGCCTTCACCCGTTCGATCAACTCGTGGACCCGTGGCGGCTGAAGGATGGGATGGTCGTACCGCACGTTGCACTCGTTGTTCACCTCGATGAGGACGTGGCGATAGCCGCGGTCGAAGACCCAATCGACGGCGTTGTCGAGCGCTCGGCAGACCGCCTGTTCGTCCTTCAGGCGGTGGTCCTGCCCGAAGTAGAAGACGCCGAGGATGGCGGCCGTGCCTAGCTCGTCGGCGCGGTCGAGGATGCGTTCGAGGCGGGCCATGTAGTCGGGGCGCAGGTCGCCCGTCTCGGTGAGCGCGGAGTTGTGCCACGGCTGAGCCTGCGAATAGCCCTGCGGGCTGCCGCCCTGGAGGTCAATCGTGAAGGCCAGGAGCCCGTGGCGCCGCCACTCGGGCATGGCGGCGACGAACTCCCGCGTGTTCCGCTCCGCGTCCCACTTCCCCGTGTCGGGGTAGGCCCACTTGCCGCGCGTCTCGGGGTTCAGATCGTCGAAGATGCCTTGGACCATCCGTGAGTTGAGCAGCAGCCCCTCGATCTTCTTCCCCTGCCAGGTTCGGCCTGCATAGGTGGGCTGCCCGTTGATGAGGAAGGCGTCCCCGCGAATCTCTACTTCGGTCTTCCGCTGCACGGGTTTGTCTCCTTCAGCGGCCCGCGATTCGGCCACGGCCCCGCCGAGCAGCAAGGCAAGGCACCAGACTGTTGCCGCCCTTTGCGTCATCACGGTCCTCCTTCGTCCTTGTTGCAGAAGGGCCGGGGCGGGAGTGCGAGGCCCCCGCCGAGCCACTCTCTACACAAAGGCTCAGCATCGTCAGATAGGCAAAACAAAGCCATGAGGGGCAAAATAGCAGCCAGGAGATGGTCCGATCCTGGATTATTACTTTGCCCATCTTCATCATTATTTTGCCAACCCTCTTCCGTCTTCTCCCCTCTGGATCTCATTCCCTTGTCCCCATTCCCTTGTCCATTTTCCCCCGCCGTGCGGCGGATTGCGGCTTGCCGCGATGGGGCTTCCAGGACGGCTCAGCAGGAGCTTCGCCCTCCCTGTGCGTCTCCACCACACTCTAGCGCATCGGCTCGACTTGCTCCACCCGGAGATGATGATCGCGGTGCCAGCGGATGCGGATGCGGTCGCCGGCCTTCACTCCTTGGATCTGCTTGACCACCTCCTGGTCGGGGCCGCCACCCTGGTCGGGCATCCCGCCGCGCCAATCGGGGATGTAGCGCTCGGTCTTGCCGTCCTCGCCGGTGATCTCGAGCCAGGCCCGCCCTTTCGCCGCAACCGTACCCACCAGCGTCCCGCGAGCCGTGGCTTCGTCGCCCTTCGCTTTCGCCTTGGGCGGCGCGGGCGCCGGTGCGCCGGCTTTGCCGACGATCACGGTGACGTTCGCGCGGGTCGGCGCGGCCCGATCGATGGCCGTGAGGGTGAAGACGTATGTCCCCTCAGCGTCCAGCCCGCTAACGGCCGTGCTCGGTGAGCCAGGCTTCTCGAAGACGGGCTTCGCCCCGGCCGGCGCCCGCTGGACCGACCACCAGTGGGTGATGACGTCGCCGTCCGGGTCGCTCGTCTTCGCCGACAGGACGGTCTTGCTCTCCGGCGGCGTCAGGCGGGCGGGGTTGGCCATCGCGCCGTCGATGACGGGCGGCTTGTTGGGCGGGTACACCTTGATCGTGAGTTGCTCGGAGACCGTGTGGGCCGGGTCGCTGACTTCGAGCTTCACCACGTAGTCGCCGGGGACCGTCAGGTTGGCGAGCTGCGTACCCTTCTTCGGCACGTCCTCGATCCGGGCGTCGGCGCCCTGGGGCTGGGAGGCGATGCTCCAGCGGAGGGTGAGCTTGTCGCCTTCGAGATCGCGTCCGCCGCCGCGGAGCAGCGTCGTGCTCTGCGGCAGCGTGACCACGAGCGGGATGCGGTTGTGGAGGTCGACGACGACGGGCGGCTGGTTCTCCTTGAAGACGGTGAGCGTGACCTTGCGGGTGGTCTTCAGATCCGGCTCGGCGGTCGCGGCCGTGACCGCGAAGACGTAGTCGCCCGCGACGGTGAGGCCGCTCGCCTGCGTCGTCGCGGCCCTGGGCGTGGCCAGCGCCGCGCTGGCCCCCGCAGGCTGCTTCTCGATCGTCCACTCGAAGGAGACGGGCCGGAGGTCGGGGTCAGTGGCCGAGGCGGAGAGAGTCGCGACGCTCTTCGGCGCCGTCAGGTAATTCGGCGTCGCCCGCCAGTCGGTGAGGACGGGCGGCATGTACTGCGGGCCGAAAGGATAGACCGTGAGGACGCCGTTCGGGGGCACATCGAGCGAGAGGCTGGCGGCGGCGCGGACCGCCTTCGGCCCCAATTCCTGGTAGGGCTTGCCAGCGAGCGAAGCGCACGTGCGGTAGAGGCCAGGGAGGATGCCCTTCAGCTCGACCGTCCGCGCCTGGTGGGGCGGGGTGTTGTTGAGGAGGACGACGGTCATCTTGCCGTCGCGGACGAAGGCGAGGGGGCGGATGGCCGGGTCGTCGGAGGCGGCCTCGACGCGGATGGCGCCCGGCCGCACGTAGTGCATCACCTGGCGGAAGTCCCAGTAGGCCGGGTAGCGGCTGAAGGACGTCTGGTTGTGGTTCGCGCTCAGGTAGCAGCCGCTGAGCGTTTGGTTGCCCCAGCCGGCCATGACGTAGTGCTCCCAGACGGAGACGCCGCCCTCCGTGAGGTCGTCGTAGAGGTGGTTGATCGTCGTGCCCATGAACTCGGTCTGGCCGGTGGGGAGGCCCTTGGCGTGGGCGAAGTCGCGGATCTTCGGGCGGCTCGCGTTCCCGCCGTAGAGGTGGTACGTGACGAGGCCGACGTGCTTCCAGACCTCCTCGTCGTCCTTGACGGCCTGGATGTAGGCCCAGGCCATGTCGGCGTTGACGCACTCGGGGAACTCGATCTTCGTGGGCAGCTTGAGGGCTTCGAGTTTGGGGCCGAGGGTCTTGATGATCGCCGCGAGCACCTGGGCGCTGAAGGGGTTGTTGTTCCCCGCCTCGTTGCAGATCGAGTAGTAGGTCGGCACGATGCCGTGCTTGTCCTTCAGGCGGAGGATGAGAGACAGCGCGTATTCCGCGTATTCGCAGGGGCTGTGGAGGAGCCAGGCGGGCGGCTCGCCCGAGCTGCCGCCGACGAAGAAGGACGGGCTGATGTAGAGCGTGAAGGGGTCGCCGTTGCGCTCGACGCGCTCCTTGAACGGCTTGATCCAGAGCGCGGCCTTTTCGTCCAGGGCTTTGGTGTTGAACGCGGCCCAGTGGATGTCGTCGGGGTCGCCATTGTCGTTGTCCCATTCCCAGCGTCGGAGGCCTGGGCGGTTGCCGCCGGGCGGCTCGAGGCGGAGGCGGGTGAGGCCGAGGCCGTTCACCGCCTCATCGAGGAGCTGCTCGCGGAGAGCGTCGGGCACTTCGAGCTTGGCCGCCGTCGCGCCCCAGCCGAGGAGGGTCTGGTGCTTCACCTCGGGGCGGATCGTCACCGTCGTGCCGCACCAAGCCGCTGGCGCAGTGAGCAGAGCGATCCCAGCCAGGATGAGCGTTTCCCTTCGCATCTCGGCGGCCCCCTCATGGTTTCCTGCCCTGGGCGTCGCGCTCGAGGCAGTACACGTTTCCGTTGCACGAGCCGAAGACCACCTTCCCGTCGGTCACCGCCGCCGAGGACAGAATGCGCGGCTCGCTGATGAACGGGACGCCTTCCTCGCTGGTGTCCACGGACCAGAGCTTCGCGCCGTCGCGGAGGCGGAGGCAGGTGAACTTGCCGTCGTCCGTCCCGAAGAGCACGCAGCCCGCCGCCACGGCCGGCGAGGCGAGGATCGCGGAGCCGACCTCGCTCCGCCAGCGCACGGCGCCCGTCGCCGCGTCGAGCGCGTAGCAGGCCCCGTCACGCGAGCCGAACACGGCATGGCCCTCGCGAACCGCGACCGAGCCCAGGACGGCGTCCTTGGCGCCGGTGAACCGCCAGACGTCCTCGCCGGTCTTGGGGTCCAGGCATCGCACCTCGCCGTAGGGCTTCGGGGCGGCATCCGAGAAGGTGCCCTTGCCCATCGCCACGTAGAGGCGCCCCTCCGCGAGCGACGGCGCCGCCCAGGCGGGGGCAGGAAGCCCCTTCTTCCAGACGAGCGAGCCGTCTCGCGCCGAAAGGGCGAGAACGCCGTCGAAGTCGTAGCCCGAGCCGACGTAGACGCAGCCATCGGCCACGAGGGGACAGCCGTCCACGTGGGGGCCTTTGTGCTGCCAGTGGACCTTCCCCGTCAGGGGGTCGGCGCAGTAGAGCCCATCGTCGCCCGCGCCGAAGTAGAGCTTCCCGTCGGCCACGGTCGGCGACGACTCGGTGTGGCTCTGAGTCTGGACCGCCCAAAGCTGCCTGCCCGTCGCAAGGTCCAGGCAATAGAGCTTGGAGTCCGTGTTGTCGTGGAGCCCCTCGCCAACGTAGACCCGCCCGTTCCAGACGGCCGGAGAGGAGAAGACGGGCCAGTGGGAGTCGAACTGCCAGAGACGTCGCCCCGTATCGAGGTCCAGGCAGGAGACGCGGTAGGCGTCGCTGCCGATGAGAATGCGGGTACCCACAAGCGCGGGCGACGACGCGAAGGGGCGGCGATCCAGGCGCTCGGTCTCGTGGAACCGCCAGCGCACCTTCGGCCCCGGGGCGGCGCGGACCTCGCCCATCGCGCCGCACCGAGCCGGGCCTCCGCGAAAGGTAGGCCAGCCCTCCTGAGCCGGCTCGGTCTGGGCAGCAGCAGAAGCCAGGTGGACAGTGGACAGTAGACAGTAGACAGTGGACAGCAGGCAGTAGACCGAGGGGGGAAGGGACCGGTTCAGCTTCCGGCTGTTCACGGTCCACTGCCTACCGTCCACTGTCCACCGGCGGCGTGCCTCAGGCTGCGCCGCAGTCGAACGGCTACTTCGCATCGCCTTCCTTTGAGATGAGATTCTGAGCGGGGATGACCTCGCGAGGCAGTCCATCGCCGCTCCAGTAGAGCCGCAGGCAGGGCTGCGGGTTCCAGAAGCCATCAGGCTTCGAGCGGTACTCGAACTCGACACGGATCGTGTGGATCCCCTCCGCCAGACGGATCGGCTCGCCGAAGTCGAGGCGCGTGCCCCCGTCGGGGTCCTGCACGGCATCGGTCGGGTGCGGGAGCGCCGCCTTCCCGTCGATCGCGACTTTCGCCGACGGCGCGGAGAGGTATAGCCCAGGGAAGCCCATGCGGCCGGGAGTCCTCACCTGGTTGTTGCCTCGCCGGCCTTCGCCGACGTTCCGCGCGTAGAAGCGATACTCGCCGGCCCGGGGCACCACGAGGTAGCCGTCCCAGGTGACCGTGGCGGGCGGCTCGTAGGCGGTCAGCGGATTGGGGGCGTGCTGGTACGTGCTCTGCCACCAGGCGCCGAAGTCGAGCTTCTCGTCGACCGCGGGCTTGCCGTCCGGGCCTTTTCGGGTCAGGCCCGGCTGCGCGTTGCCGAGGCCCTTCCACCACGCGGCCCACTCGCCGGAGGCCATCTTCTTCCCTGTCACTTGCTCGAGCGCGGCCTGGCAGAAGGCGGGCGTCGTCGCCGTGGCGGAGCCGAGACCGCGGATTAGCTCGCCGATCGCCCAGGTCCGAGCCAGAGGCTCCTTTGGGACGGCAAGGCTCCCGCCGAGCCGTCCTTCGAGAAGGGACGCGACGGCGGCCTGAACCTTGGGGTCCACATGGCGCTGGCAGGCGGCCCAGCCGTCAGCCCAGCGTATTCCAGCCAGCGCTTCCGCCGCGGCCTGGCGCACGACGGTCGAGGAGTCCTCCAACGCCGAGAGCACGGCCTCCCGCTCGCCTAGCTTCGCCAGCGTGGTCACCGCGGAGAGCCGGACGTTCTCATCCGCGTGCTTGAGTCCGCTCTCTTTCAGAATCGCCGCCAGCTCGCCCGCATCGAGTCCCTTGGGCTGGCCGTCTTTCGTGTAGAGCCTCCCGCGAATGCCCTGGAAGGCGACGGGGTTCACCTTGTTCGGGACCAAGTTCAGCCCCGTATAGCGGTCCGGGCCGCCGAGTCTCCCTCCAGGGAGAGCCATGAGCACCTTGTCGCCGCGGGCTAGGAGGTCGGCGCGCTCGGCGAGCGCTGCGTAGGCCTTGGCTCTCAGGCGATGGCAGGCGGCCAGCTCCTTCTGACCCGCGGCCTCGAACTCGCGGGCGGACTTCTCGTGGAAGGGGATGGCGACGACGCGGTAGTACCGGGCCTCGCCGCGCCGGAGGAGTTCGGCGAGGCGGAAGTCGCCGTGCTTCTCGGCTTCCGGCGCGATGAGATTGCAGGCGGTGCGCTGCCCACCGCCCTCCTCGTCCACCAATTCGCTCATCCAGAGGTAGTTGATGAACTCCATGCGTCTGAGCTGATCGGGGCTGAGGCGGGCATCGGCGAGACAGCTCTTGAGCCGCTCCTCCATCGCCTTGGGCAGCTCGACGTACTCGGTGGCGTACTTCCCGGCCGCATAGGTCGCGGGGTCGCCATCCC